>Ga0114945_10000560_pt1 | contig 24063 bp, 23 predicted proteins | sample OV2TP3_FD_87194 | JGI IMG/M metagenome (GOLD analysis project Ga0114945, IMG submission 87194) | Hot spring microbial communities from Beatty, Nevada to study Microbial Dark Matter (Phase II) - OV2 TP3 | ecosystem: Environmental > Aquatic > Thermal springs > Hot (42-90C) | place: USA: Beatty...
CCCTCAGGGTTATTCCTGCCCGGGATTCCTTCTCGACCCTTACCTGGGCCACCCGCCTCCGCCGTTGCGCTCGACCGGGAGGTCGAAGCCGGCGATGCGGGCGCGCCAGGCGGAGCCGCGGGCATCGATGGTGAGGGTGCCGCGGACGAGCGGCCCGAGCACCTGCTCACTGGCCCAAAGTCCGGCCAGATCGGCGGAGGGCGGCGCAGGCCGCGTTCCGGTTTGGGCGGAAGAGAGGAGTGCAGCGCAGCAGAGGGCAAGCGTAGCCGCAACGCGTGGTGAAGGCATGTTCTTACGACGCCTGCAGGCGGGGTTGGTCACCTGAGAAACTCTCCCTACATCTAGTTTCCCCTGCGCAGTTCGCCATGTACAGCTCGAAAACCGCGACTGAATGAGCCCTCATCCAGTCCTCTTCCATACCTTGTCAAGAGCCAAAAAGTGTCATTTTCCCGCTATTTCATTGCTCCCAAAGCAAATATAATTTTGTGAAACATGTCCCATTTGTGGTTTGCTTTGTGCTATTCTAGACTTAGATAGCAGAAAGGAGAGCAAGGGGACGCCGCCCGGCGTCCCCTTGCCATTTCCCCCCTCCATGTCCCCTCTGATCCGCCATCCCAAGCGCCGCGGCGAATGGGTGGAGCTGCAGTTCATGGCCCGCGCCGCCGCGCACGGGCTGACCATCTCCAAGCCCTGGGGCGACAGCGCCCGCTACGACTTCATCGTCGAGCATCGGGGCCGCTTCAGCCGCGTGCAGGTCAAGTCCACCACCTGTTGTATCGATGGTGGCTACTTCTGCCACACCGTCTCCAGGCCGCCCCGCTGCGCCAGCCGCGTCTATCGCCCGACGGAGGTCGACTTCTTCGCCCTCTTCGTCATCCCCGAAGATGTCTGGTACATCATCCCCGTCCGCGGGCTCCGCGGCGCCTCTTCCGCCTACCTCAAGCCCCACGACCGCCGCAACAAGTACTTCCGCTACCTGGAGGCGTGGCACCTGCTGCGCCAGGGCCAAGAGTAACGCCGTTTAGCGACGAACCATCGGGCCGCTTTCCAATTTTCACCGGTGAACCGCCCCCAGGTGGTTGATTCCATTGAGGATTATCTTTGGGCCTGTCTTTTGTTCCGATTCCGGAACAAAACCTGGGGGCGCGTCCGGACGGCCAAAAGCCGTGCTATAGGGCGCGTACCGGAATGGCACCGATTCCCAAACTGAGTTTCCGGTGGGTCCCTGCCCTCCCCTTTTCCCGGAAAGTCGTTCCGTTGGTGGCGCTGCTCCTGTCTACTGCGGCTTCCATGCCGGCGCAGGACAGCTCCACGGGGGCCATTCGCGGCACGGTCAGCGACCCGAGCGGCGCGCGCATTGCCGCCGCCCGGGTCACGGCCCTGCACACCGAGACCGCGGTGGCGCGCTCCACCGAGACCGACACCGAAGGCCGCTTCACGCTGCAGTTCCTGCCGCCGGGGGAATACGAGGTCCACGTCAAGGCGGCGGGCATGACCACGCAGCGGCGCACCGGATTGACGCTCGAAATTGGCAGCGCCATCGCCCTCGACTTGCAGATGACTCTGGCGGGGCCGCAGGAAACGGTGACCGTGGAAGGGGACGCGCCGCTGGTGGAGACGCAGCCCAGCGCCGTCTCCTCGGTGGTGGACCGCAGGGCCATCGAAGAGATGCCGCTGAACGGGCGGCGCTTCACTGACCTGGCGCTGTTGACGCCGGGAGCTGTGCAGGACCCGCGCGGCTTGACCTCCTCCTCGAACGGCTACCTGGCCTTTGGCGGGGTGCGCGGCTTCCAGAGCAGCTTTCTGGTGGACGGCGCGGACAACAACAACGCCTTTTTCGCGCAGGCGCGCGGCCGCTACCGCGCTCCTTACCAGTTCTCGAACGAAGTCATCCAGGAGTTCCGCGTCTCCTCGAACACCTACGGAGCGGAGCTGGGGCGCTCGGGGGGCGCGGTGGTGAACGTGGTAACGCGCTCCGGAGCCAACCAGACGCACGGCAGCCTCTTCTACTACCTGCGCGACAACCGCTTCAGCGCGCAGCATCCCTTCCTGGACTTCAAGCCCAAGGACCGCCAGCACCAGTTCGGAGGAACGGTGGGCGGGCGGCTGAAGCGCAACCGCATTTTCTACTTTGCGGGTTTCGACCAGCACGTGTTCCGCGTGCCCACGGTGGTGCTGTTCGCCGACGGCTCCAGCGTGGTGACGCCCACGGCGCAGGACTTTGAGGCCACGGACCAGGCGCTGGTCTTTGCCGCCGCGGCGCAGCTTTCCACCCTCGGCGGCGAGTTCCGCTCGGCGCTTCTGGGCAACGCGGGATTCTTCAAGCTGGATGCGGCGCTTTCCTCGCGGCACTACCTGACGGCGCGCGTGAACGTCTCCCGCTACTCCGGGGAGAACAACGTTTTTCTCGACCCCACGAGCCCGGTGACCAACTTTGCCGTGAGCGACAACGGCGAGGAGCGGGTGGCCACGGAAAGCGCCACGCTTTCCCTGAACAGCGCGCTGAGCTACCGCCTGACCAGCCACCTGCGGGTGCAGTTCTCGCGCGACCGGCAGGACTCGCGCGAGAACTCGGGCGACGTGCGCACGCGCGTGGATGACGTGATTGAGGGCTTCGGGCGCTCCTCCATCCTGCCGCGGCGGACGCGCGAGCATCGCATCCACCTGGCCGAGACGCTGGGCATCGACGGGCGCAGGCACTCGCTGAAGCTGGGCGGCGACGTCACGCTGACCACGATTTCCAACGTCTTTCCCCTGCTCTTCGGCGGGATGTACATCTTTGACAACATTCGCGTGAACCCGTTCACCTTTGTGCCGCAGACCTTCGGCCTGGCCATTACGCCGCTGCGCGGCTACGCGCACACCGTGCCGCGCTTCTACATCCAGAACTTCGGGCCGGCGGAGTCGCACCCGGATACGCGCGAGTACGCGCTGTTTGCGCAGGATTCCATCCGCATCACGGACCGCCTGGCCCTGACCCTGGGCGTGCGCTGGGACCTGCAGACCTTCCGCTCCGATCGCCTGGTCTCCAACCCGTTGTGGCCGGATTCCGGCCGCGTGCCCCTGGATACCAACAACGTGGCGCCGCGCGTGGGCTTTGCCTATTCCATCGGAGAATCGCGGCCCCTGGTGGTGCGCGGAGGCTTTGGCATTTTCTACACGCGCATTCCGCAGATCTATAACTCGGCGGTGGAGATGGACAACGGGCTCTCGCGCACCCATCTTTTTCTGGACAACGCCGACTTCTTCGACCGGCAGGTGTTTCCCGCGTACCCGGCGCCGCTGGCCGTCTGCGCGCCCGGAGTGACGGAGTGCCTGCCGCCGCCGTCGGTGGCCGGCTTTCTTACCAGCGAGGTTTCGGCCTTCGCCGGCAACTTCCAGACTCCCTACGTGCACCAGGCCAGCCTGACCGTGGAGCGCGAGGTGGGGCGGCGGCTGGCCGTGGGCGTCAGCTATCTTTACGTGCGCGGGCAGCACCTGATTCGCGCGCACGACGCCAACCTGCCTCCGCCCACGGAAGTCGTCTATCCCGTCTACGACGACACGGGAGCGACGTTCCTCAACGAGTTCTTTCCCGTGGATACGTTTTCCACGTGGCAGTTTGCGCCCTCGCTGACCTGCCCGTTTCCGCCCTGCATCAACCCGCTCGCCCGGCCCATCTCCGGGGTGGACGCCATCAACGTGTTCCACAGCGCCGCCTCCAGCACCTATCACGGGCTGACGGTTTCCGTGCGCCGCAGGATGACCAGCGGGCTCTACTTCCGGCTGGCTTATACCTGGGGCAAGGCCATCGACGACGCGCAGGACGCACTGGTGGCGGGGCGTCCGGCAACCGTGCAGAACTCGTTTGCGCCGCAGGCGGAGCGGGGACGCAGCGTGACCGATCAGCGCCACCGCTTTGTGGCTTCCTGGATCTACGAGCCCAAGCCTTTTCACCAGGACCATCGCGGGCTGCGCCTGGTGTTCAACGACTGGCGGATTTCGGGAGTGGTGACGGCGGGCAGCGGGCGGCCGGTGAACGCGCGCGTGCTGGGCGACGCCAACCGCGACGACAACATCTCGAACGATCGCCTGCCGGGGGTGCGGCGCAACGACTTTACCGGTCCCGACTACATGACGGTGGACCTGCGGCTGGCGCGGCGCATTCCGTTGCGCGGCCGCTTCAAGCTGGAGCTGATGCTCGAGGCCTTCAACACCTTCAACCGCGCCAACAACCGCGTGGACCTTTCCGATGACGGCTTCCTGAGCAGCGCGGCGCAGTTTGTGCTGCTGGACAAGTCCATTGGCGCCAACATCTTCCCGGCACATTACCGGCGCACCACGAGTTTCATGACGCCCAACAATGCCTACGCCCCGCGGCAGGTGCAGTTCTCCGCGCGGCTGAAATTTTAGGTTTCTGATGCCATCCCTCGCCCACATTCCGGAGCCCAGGCCGAACGTGGCCACAGCCGCCGGCGGCTTGACGCACGGGCCAGAGACTATAATGAAAGCACGGTCCGTCTGGGATCGGTGGGGAGGTGCATCGAATTTGGCCGAAGTGAGGTTGCAGGAGGGCGAGTCGCTCGAGAACGCCCTTCGCCGCTTCAAGCGCAAAGTCCAGCAAGAGGACATCATCAAGGAGGTCAAGCGTCACTCCTACTTTCTCAAGCCGGGTGAGAAGAAGCGCTTGAAGGAAGCTCTGGCGCGCAAGCGGAACCGCAAGAAGGCGCGCAAGGAACAAGATTAACGTAACCGGGCCGTCACGCGAAGGTGACGGCCCGCAGCTTTTTGCGGCGCGATTTCGCGGCCGGCCAGGGGCTGGGGCGCGCGACGAGTGTGCAGTGCAGCAAGCAGTACCCAGGCGCCCACTGGCAGGCGCCGGGGCGGGCCGAACCGAAGTGGGGAGCCAGAGGGCCCCTGCGATATCCCAGGCGGAAGCAAGTACCAGGCGTTGGTTGGAGAACGAGTCCCGGGGCGTAGAACGGACACGGGCCGAACCGCAAGAGGGCGCTGGCGCAGGGAGATCAAACAGCGGTAAGGGAGATCTCTCCATGGAGTTTCACGACAAGATGCTGAAGTGCATGGACTGCGGCGCCGAGTTCGTTTTCACGGCCGGCGAGCAGCTCTTCTACCACGATAAGCAGTTCAAGAACGAACCCAAGCGCTGCAAACCTTGCAAGTCCAAGCGCAACACGCTGGTGGGCGCGGGCGGAGGGAGCGGCTACCAGAAGGTGGAAACGCGCGCCATCTGCTCGCAGTGCGGCCAGGAAACCACCGTTCCCTTCAGGCCGACCCAGGGACGACCGGTGTTCTGCCGGGAGTGCTTCCAGCAACGGCGGGCCACCGGGGCACCGGTGGCGGGGTAACAAGAAGAAGCGGAGGGGCTAGCGAGCGAGACGGGTGCGCCCGGAGGGCGCGGGCGTGCGGGCGGGCGCCTTGCGTGCGGCCTGGCGCTCGTCTTCGTGGGCGATCAGGCGGGCTTCAAGCTGGCGCACCAGCTCCTCGGCGTTGACCGGCATCACCAGCAAAGAGGCAGACGCCCCGTTTTGGCGCGGGCGTGGGGATTCGCAGAGCACGGCCACGGCCGGGTCGTAGGGCTGCTGGCGGGCGCTGGCAATGAATTCGCGTCCTGCGGGAGTTTCCTCCATCGCCTTGCCGGTGATGACCATGTGCCAGGACGCAGCTTCGAGCATCTGCCGGGCGGCAGCGGTGGTTTCCGCGGTCTCCACCTCGAAGCCGTACATCTCCAGCACTTTTCGCAAAGTGAGCAGGACGGCGACGTCGTCATCGACCAGCAGGATGCGGCGCTTCATTTGAAAACCACCTCAGTCTCGCGGCCCTGCGCCAAGTGGAATACCTGGCACGCACGGCCGGGGCGAAAATTCCGTTGCTATAATACAGCGGGTGTCCACCTTTTTTGTGGAGAATTTCGGCTGCCGGGCCACGCAGGCCGATGGCGCCGCCTTGGAGCGCCGGCTGCTGGCTGAGGGCTTTGCCGCCGCCGAGGCCAGCCGCGACGCTGCGGTCGTGGTGCTGAACTCCTGCACGGTGACGGCGGCGGCGGATCGCGACGTGCGCGCCGCCATCCGGCGCATCCATCGGGAAAACCCGGCATGCCGCATCCTGGTTACAGGCTGCTACGCGCAGCGCGCGCCCCAGGAGCTGGCTGCGCTGCCCGGCGTGCGCTGGGTGGTGGGCAACTCGCACAAGCACCAGGTGGCGGAGATCGTGGGCCGGGAGCGGCGCGATTTTGTGCCGCTCGAGGGCCTGGCGGCGGCGCCCCACATCGCAGTGGGCGATATCTTTGCGCACACCGAGCTTCTGGCGGCGCCGGTTTTTGACGCTCCCATCCGCTCTGAGAAAACGCGCCCCAACCTCAAGGTGCAGGACGGCTGCAACAATCGCTGCTCGTTCTGCATTATTCCTGCGGTACGCGGAGCCAGCCGCTCGTTGCCGCTCGCGGAAGCGCTGGCCGAGGTGCGGACGTTGGTGCAGGCGGGCTACCGCGAATTGGTGCTTTCCGGCATCAACCTGGGACGCTGGGGCCGGGAGCTGAGGCCACGGCGGCGCTTTGCGGAACTGGTGCGGGCCATCGTGGAAGAAACGGATTTGCAGCGGCTCAGGCTGAGTTCGGTGGAGCCCATGGACTGGACGGACGAGCTGATTGCGCTGCTGGCCGGCTCGCCGCGCATCGCCCAGCACGCGCACGCGCCGTTGCAGTCAGGCAGCGACCGCGTGCTGCGCCGCATGCACCGCAAGTACCGGCCGTGGCACTACGCCCAGCGCCTGCACAAGATTCGCGCGGCCATGCCGTGGGCCGCCATCGGAGCAGACGTCATGGTGGGCTTTCCCGGGGAGAGCGACGAACTGTTCGAGGAAAGCCGGGCGTTTATCGCTTCCCTGCCGTTCACCTACCTGCACGTGTTCACGTACTCTTCCCGTCCGGGGACACCCTCTGCCGCGATGCCGGATCAGGTGCCGGTGCGTGCGGCACGGGAGCGCAACCGCATCCTGCGCGAGCTGGCGGCGGAGAAAAATCTGGCGTTTCGGCGGGCGCTGGTGGGGCGGGAACTGGAGGCGATTACGCTGGGCGCGCAGCACGGCGACGCCACCGAGGCGCTGACGGACAACTATCTCAAGCTGCTTATCGAGGGCCGGCACGAGGCCAATCGCTGGGTACGCGCGCGGGTGGAGGACGTCTCCGGCGAGGGCCTGGTGGGGCGCGTGACCTGAGCGCAGCGTGCCCGCGGCGGGATGGGCTCCATGCTATAATTTTGGCTTCTATTCGCCCAAGAATTGTTCGGAGGGGACAATCGCGAAACGGTTTATCCGCACCAATGAGCGCATCCGCGCGCGCGAACTGCGCGTAATCGACGAGGACGGCCAGCAACTCGGTGTCTTACCGCCGTTCGAGGCGCTCAAGGCCGCCCGGGCGAAAAATCTTGACCTGGTGGAGATTTCCCCCACAGCCCAGCCTCCCGTGTGCCGCATCATGGACTACGGGAAGTATCTGTACGAGCTGGGCAAAAAGGAACGCGCGGCCAAGAAACACCAGAAGGTGATCACGGTCAAGGAAGTGAAGTTCCGCATCAACGTGGACGACCACGATTACGAGTTCAAGAAGAACCACGTGCTGCGGTTCCTGGACGAAGGCGACAAGGTAAAAGCCACCATCTTCTTCCGCGGACGGGAGATGACGCACACCAACCTGGGCCGGCAGATTCTGGACCGGCTGGTGGGCGACATCGGCGACAAAGGCATAGTGGAGTTCCGGCCGCGCATGGAAGGCAACACGCTGCATTTGATTTTGGCGCCGAAGAAAACCTAGGCCAGCGGGAAACGCAACAAGCAGGATTATGCACATGCCCAAACTGAAAACACACAGCGGCGCGTCCAAGCGCTTCAAGAAGACCGCCAAGGGTCGCGTGAAGCGGGGGAAGGCATTCATGCGGCATATCCTGACCTCGAAGCCGAGGAAGCGGAAACGGCAACTGGACATCGGGACCCTGGTCTCGCCCGCCGACGAGAAACGCATCAAGCGCATGATTCCCTACTAGGAATCGGCGAGCGACGGCCGGAGACGGCCGCGCGGCAGCGCTCCGAGCGCCGCCGCGAAACCCGCGAGTGAAGAGGCGACCTCATCCTTTGCCTCCAGCCGCGTAGCAGAAGACAGAAAAAGGAGACGACATGCCCCGCGTAAAACGTGGATCGAAGCGGCGCGCCAAGCGGAAGAAGATTCTGCATCGCGCCAGCGGATATTTCCTGACCAAGTCCAAGCTCTACCGCTCGGCCAAAGAGTCTGTGGACCGGGCGTTGAAGTTCGCCTATACCGGGCGGCGACTGAAGAAGCGGCAGTTTCGTTCGCTGTGGATCGTGCGCATCGGCGCCGCTGCCAAGCTGAACGGGATGAGCTACAGCCAGTTCATTCATGGGCTGAAGAAGAGCGGCATCGAACTGGACCGCAAGATCCTGGCCGACCTGGCGGTCGAGGACCCGGCAGCGTTCAAGACGCTGGCCGAGACAGCCAAGGCCTCGCTGGGGTCGGCGGCCTGAGGGCTTAGGCCCTCCGTTGATCTGACCAACCGATACCGCCGAGCGGCGGGTGAACAATTCATGTACCAGGTGCCCAAACTCGCGGACTATTCGCAGGCGGCGCTGGACCGCGCGGCGAAGGAGTTGCTCTCGGCGCTGGAAGTCGAGGCCACGGCGGTGACGAGCGACGCCGAGTGGAAGGCGTTCCGCGACCGCTGGATGGCGCGCAAGAGCGGCATCCTGACGCAGGTGAACGAGGTTTGGCTGAAAGCTGCGCCTGCCGCTGCCAAGCGCGAAACCGGACTGCGGGTGAACGAGGTCAAGAAATACACGCGCCAGCGAGTAGAAAGTGCTTGGAAGAGCACACTGTTTCACAAGATGCCTGTCCAGGAAGTTCGCGGAGAAATCAAACTGCGACCCGAGGACTCTGCCGACTTCGACTCCCTCATGAAGGATTACCTTGAGCTGGAACTCCGAAGTGAACGGATCGATGTCACGCTGCCCGGCATCCCAAGGCCCATGGGCGCCGAGCACCCCATCCTGCGCGTGATGGATGAGATGGTGGCGGTGTTCCAGTCCATGGGGTACTCCGTGGCCGAGGGCCCGGAGATTGAGACCGATTACTACAACTTCGAGGCGCTGAACTTTCCGCCCAATCATCCGGCGCGCGACACGCAGGACACGCTGTTCATCGCCGGGCAGGAACAAAAGCCTTTGCGCGAGCGACTGCTGTTGCGCACGCACACCTCTCCGGTGCAGATCCGCGCCATGGAAAAGCAGAAGCCGCCGGTGCGCGTGATTGCGCCGGGCAAGGTGCACCGGCACGACGCGTCGGATGCCACGCACTCTCCCGTCTTTCACCAGATCGAGGGGCTGGCGGTGGACGAAGGCCTTACGTTCTGCGACCTGAAAGGGACGCTCGACTACTTTGTGAAGGCCATCTTCGGCGCCAGCGTCAAGACGCGCTTTCATCCTTCGTTTTTCCCCTTCACCGAGCCCAGCGCGGACGTGGCCATCAGTTGCATCTTCTGCGGCGGCAAGGGCTGCCGCATCTGCAAGCAGAGCGGCTGGATCGAACTGCTGGGCTGCGGCATGGTGGACCCGGCGGTGTACGGCTTTGTGGACTACGACGCGGAAAAGGTCTCGGGATTTGCCTGGGGGCTGGGCGTGGAGCGCGTGGCCATTCTGAAGTACGGCGTGGACGACATACAGCTTTTCTTCCAGGGCGACGTGCGCTTCCTGGAGCAGTTTACGTGACGGCATGAAGATTTCTCCCACATGGCTGCGGCAATTCGTCAACCTGAAGGCGGACGACCGCAAGCTGGCCGGCGACCTCACCATGGCCGGAATCTCGGTGGAGTCGGCGAGCGGCACGGGCGCGGAAACCATTTTCGAAATGGAGATCACCACCAACCGCGTGGACGCCATGAACCACTACGGCGTGGCGCGGGAGTGCGCGGCGCTCTACGACCTGGAGCTGAAGCCGGTCGAGCCCAAGCTGCCCCGCGCCAAAGGCAAGGCAAAATTCGCCATCGAGATTGAAGAGCCCGAGCTGTGCGCGCGCTACACGGCGCGCCTGGTGCGCGGCACGGCGATCCGGCCCTCGCCGGAAAACATGCGCCGGCGGCTGGAATCCATGGACGCACGGCCCATCAACAACGCCGCCGACGCCACCAACTACAACCTGATCGAGATGGGCCATCCCACGCACGCCTTCGACCTGGACCTGTTGCAGGGCGGCAAGATCGTGGTGCGCCGGGCGCGCGCGGGAGAGACGCTGCAGACCCTGGACGGCGTGGAGCGCAAGCTGACGAGCGAAGACCTGGTGATCGCGGACGGCAAGCGGCCGGTGGCGTTGGCCGGAGTGATGGGCGGCTCCGACACCATGATCACGGAGAAGACGAAGAACGTGCTGATCGAATCGGCGTGGTTCGATCCGCTGACCACGCGCAAGATGGCGCGCCGCCACGGGCTGCACAGCGACGCCTCGCATCGCTTCGAGCGCGGGGCGGACTGGGCGGCCACGGCGGTGGCCTGCGGGCGCGTGGCGCAACTGATCCTCGAAACGGGCGGCGGCGAACTGGAAGGCGACGCCATCGACGCCGTGGCGCGCCGGCCCAAGCGCGCCCCGGTCCGGCTGCGGCACACGGAAGTGCGCCGCATTCTGGGAGAGGACATTGCACCGGCGGAAATCGAGCGCATGCTGCGCAAGCTGGGCTTCGACATGAAGCGCGAGAAGGCAGCGCGGGGCAAGCCCGTGGCCTGGAAGGTATCGCTGCCCACGTGGCGGCTGGACGTGGAGCGCGAGATTGATCTGATCGAAGAGGTGGCGCGCATTTACGGCTACGACCGCTTTCCGGTAACGCTGCCGGCGTTTCGCGGCGCTGTGGTCGAACTGCCGGACGCAGCCAAGGAGGCCAAGGTGCGCGCCGTGCTGCGCGGGCTGGGCTATCACGCCGCCATTTCCACCACCTTCATTTCTCACGCGGACGCGGCGGCGTTTTCCACCGAACCCGCCGTGGAGCTGGCGAATCCGCTGAGCGAAGAGGCGGCGGTGATGCGTAATGCGCTGGCCGCGGGAATGCTCGCCATGCTGGCGCACAACCTGAATCGGGGAACGACGGATGTGCGGCTGTTCGAGACCGGGCACGTATTCACGGCCGTGGGCCGCGGCACCGAGGAGCGCCCGGCCCTGTGCCTGGGCGCAACCGGCCGCGCGCTGCTTGCAGGCGTTCATGCGGGAACGCGTGACTACACGTTCTACGACCTGAAGGGCGATCTGGAATCGCTGCTGGCAGCCTTCGAGCACGGCGCGCTCTACTTTGACGCCCACGCTGCGGGCCATTACCACCCGGGCCGCGCGGCACGCGCGGTGATGGATGGCGCCACGGTGGCGCGCTTTGGGCAGCTGCACCCGGATGCAGCGGCGGCGCGCAAGATGAGGCAGGACGTTTTCCTGGCGGAGGTTTTCCTCGACCGCCTGTACAAACATGCGCTGCGCCGCCCACGCTACGACGCCGTGCCGCGCTTCCCGGGCGTGGAGCGCGATTTCTCGTTCTTTTTCGGCGAAGACGTGACCTTCGAAAAAATCCGCTCCACGGTGGCCGGGCTGAAGCTGGCCGAGCTGCGCCGCTTTGATGCGGTGGAAATCTTTCGCGGCGGCGCCGTGCCCTCGGGACAGTATTCCATTCTGCTGCGCGCGCTGTTTCAGTCTGGCGAACGCACCCTGCGCGACGAGGAAGTCGCGGAGTGGTCGTCGCGCATCATCGCCGCTCTAAACAAACTGGGCGGCACGCTGCGGGCCTAGGCTCTTCTTCGCACTGGCAAACCGCTGAACCAGCCCGTACAATCCCTCCCGTTGAGGGGGTGAGTATGGCGGTGACGCGCAGGAATTTTTTGGGGACGCTGGGCGCAGGGGCAGCGGCGGCCGGAGTTCTGAATCTTCCCTTCTCGGAACCCTTCGCGCGCGCTTTGGTGCCGGGCGAGGCCGGCGCGGCTGCGAGCGGCGGTCCCATCATCCTCAACAGCAATGAAAACGCCTACGGGCCGGCGCCGAAGGTTGTGGAGGCGATGCGCGGGGCGCTGGGACTGGCCAACCGCTACCCCGATTCCTCGGAAGAACATTTTGTGGAGCGCGCCGCGGCGGAGCACAAAGTGAAGCCCGAGCAGGTGCTCGCAGGGTGCGGCTCGGGCGAGATCCTGCGCATGGCGGCATTGGCCTATGCCGCGCAGGGGCAACGCCTGGTTACCGCTGCGCCCACGTTTGAGGCTCTGGGGTTTACCTCCAAAACTTACGGTGGAACAGTGGAAACTGTGCCGCTGCGCGCCGACTACGCGCACGACCTGGATGCCATGCTGGCGCGGGTGCGGGCTGCCGGCGGGCCGCCGGCGGGGCTGGTGTACATCTGCAACCCCAACAACCCCACGGCCAGCCTGACGCCGCGCCAGGACATTGAAGCTTTCCTCGCTAAGCTGCCGGCCGGTGTCCACGTGCTGATCGACGAGGCCTATCATCATTTCGCCACCGGCGCACCGGAGTATGTTTCGTTTCTCGACCAGCCGGTGGACGATGCGCGCGTGATCGTGGCGCGCACGTTTTCCAAAGTCTACGGACTGGCGGGGCTGCGCCTGGGGTATGCCGTGGCCCAGGAGCCGGCAATCGAACAACTGAAGCGGCACAAGCTATGGAACGGCGCCAACGGCGTGGTTTCCGGCTGCGGCGTGGCGGCGCTCGACGATCGCGCCGGCATGGAGGCCCTGGCAGCGCGCATCGGCCGGGACCGCGCCGAGTTTGTGCGCCAGGCGGAAAAACGCCAGCTGGCCACGGTTCCCTCGCACGCCAACTTTGTGATGCTGGACACGCGCCGGCCGGTGAGGAACGTGATCCGGCACTTCCAAAGCCACAACATCCTGGTGGGGCGGCCGTTTCCGCAGATGGAAACCCACGCGCGCATTTCGCTGGGCAAGCCGGCGGAAATGGAAGCGTTCTGGAAAGTGTGGGACCAGATGCCGGCGGCCACCTCGCAATGAAGAAACGGCGCCGCAGCGCCGCCTTTGCTTCTGCGGTATACTCGGGGAGCGCGAACGGAAACTCCGCGTGGGAAGATTCGCCAACATGTCTGCCAAGACAGCGCAAGATCCGATGGTGGAAGTAGCCGCCGACGATTTTCACGCGCTGGAAGACAAGATCCACCGCACCATCGAGCAGTTAAAAGCAGCGCGCGAGGCGCGCACCGCGGCCGAGCGGGAAACCACGCGGCTGCGCCAGCAGATGGCCGGCCGCCACGACGAGCTGGAGTCCCTGCGCGCCGACGTGGTGGCCCTGCGCCGGGAGCGCGAGGAAGTCCGAACCCGGATTGAAAAGATGCTCAAGGTAATTGACTCCTTGACGTCCGGCGAAACCGCGAGATAATCAAGACAAGAAGTGGCACGGACGGAGGGAGAAGCGGTGGCCAACCCTAATGGCAATAGTGTGCGGGTGGAAATCTACGATCAGGGCTACAACCTGCGCGGATTCGATCCCAAATACATCGAGCACCTGGCGCAGTTTGTGGATACGAAGATGCGCAGCGTGGCGCAGCAAACTTCCACGGCGGACTCGCTGCGGCTGGCGGTGCTGGCGGCGTTGAACATCGCCGACGAATACCACGTGCTGAAGCGCAAGTACGACGCCGTGGCCGAGGAATACAACCAGCGCGCCCACGAACTGGCCGGAGAACTGGACCAGGCGCTGGAAGATACCCGCCGCGCCGGCTGAGCGCGGCCTTCTGCGGCGCCGCTCCCCAGCGAGCGGCGCGCACCTTTTCTTTTGAACATCCTAGAGACATGCGTTCCCGCGCGAGCGCGCGCCGCTAGGCGGAGGCGCGCCGGCGCATCAGGTAGAGGGCGCGCGTGGATCCGGGTTCTTGCGCGCTGCGCAGGACTTCAAAGCGGCGGCGGAAGGCCTGCTCGAAGCGCGCTTGATGGAAGTCGCGGTGCAGATCCTCGCGGCCGCGCAGCAGGCGCACGAACATGGGATCTTCGGGAGCGACGAACTCGACGAGCAACAGATCACGAGTGAGCTCGGCGGCAAGGTCCACAATCTCATCCAGCGGCACGCGCTCGGTGACCAGCAGGTGGTGGACGAGGGCCAGCATGAGCACCGCGTCAAAAGCGCCGCGCGCGCGGGAGAGAAATGCGGGCGACTCGAAGTTGCGCCAGCCGGTTGCCGGAGAAGGGCGCGCCAGGTTCACCGTCAGAGGAAGGATGTTGAGGCTCCCGGCACGCGCCATGCGCCAGACTTCACCGACCACCACCGGGTCGTAGTCAATGGCCACGACGTGCGCGCCGCTCTCCGCCGCCAGCCGGCTGAAGGTGCCCGTGTTGCATCCGGCATCGAGCACGTGCGCGGGAGGGAATTCGCGCAGCGCCTCCTCGACAAAGGTTTGCTTGGCGGCAAAGTTTTCGCCGGAGTAGCTGTGGGTAGAGAGATAGTCGGACCAAACCGAAGCGCGCCCCGCGGCGGGCTCGAGGCGCATGAGCTGCCGCCGCAGCCTGCGGAACAACGCGCGCAGAATGTAGCGCGCTTTCTCCGCGTCGGGCAGAAGTTTCCTGCGGTAGAGCGCGGTATCGTCAGGATCGGCGCGCCGAGCGAGCCACGTGGGCATGGAGACCAGCGAGAACACGGGCGGCAGCAGGCGCTCGAGCGGTCCGCACATGCGGTAAACCTCTTCGGCTTCCAGCCCGTCGCGGTCGTGGAGAAAAACCTGGCCGAGCATCAGGCCAAAGCGTTGGGCGGCGAGCAGCGGCAGGAGGAAGGTGCGGGCAAATTGCGCATACGGCAGCCAGGTGGGGTCGGCGGGCTGGCGCCGCTCGATGGAAAGCACGTCCACAAAGACGGGCTCGGGGCCGCGGAAGAGAATGTTGAACGGCGTGGCGTCCTTGAGGCCCCAGCCGTCCTGCAGAAGCTCCTCCGCCAAATCCAGAGTCAGCACGGCAGCGGCGTGCAGCATTTCCGGCGACCACTCGTAAGGGTAGGAGGGAAAGGCGATGCGCTCGTGCTCCACCAGCGCCGCTCCAGGCGCCGCGTCCATCATTTCCCGCAAGGCCGGGTCCTGGGCCAGGGCGGCCTGCTGGGAGTCGTCGAGCGCCACGGTGCGCACCAGGCGGCCGGCGGCGATCATGCGCTGCGCGGCGCTCGAGCCGAGGAACGCCAGCAGGTCGGAGCGCGCGCCGGGCAGCACCACACGCAGCACGCGGTCGCCGGCGTGGAAGAGCCGTCCTGCGGGATCGCGAAAGGAAGCTGCCTGGGGCTCCGCCTGGCTCATGCCCCGGGTCCTCTACTTTTCATCCTTGTCGGATTTGCGGGCGGGAAAAAATCGGAAGAGGAACTTGCGAAAGTAGAACCCCGCACCCACGAAGGCCGCCATCAGCGCCTGCCAGATGAGCATGCCCGAGCCGGGATCGGTGTAAGCGAAAGCCGGGACAGGGAAAAGAAAGACGGCTATGACCACGGCCAGGGCCTGTGGACGTCCGGTGGTCGTTCGCTTGTTTTTCTCCCGCATGGGCCGCGCTCATTGTAGCGCGCCACGGGGCGATCCGGGCTTGTTGCAACTGGATGGCCAACTTTCGTGGAGGTTACACTTGCCTTTTTCCCGCACTTTCTCCTAGCATGACTCTCGAAAGCTGGCCTGCAAAGTTAGTGTAGGCGAAACCGATTTATTGAACCAACACTCAATGAACGGGAGCTCGACTCGAACATCGACCTGGTGAGCAATGTTCCGTCATGCGGAAATGCCTAAAGGGTCGCGGCGGGCACCCACCGTCTAACGACGGGTTCATAAATCGGCGATCCTCACGGCCCAGCGGGTCGGCTTTTCTTTGTCTGGCAATTTTTCGCGCATCCTCTCACCTCGGGCATCCCACATCGCCAAACTGCTAGACTAAGAATGTTGCGCTCTTTCGGTGGGGCGTGAAGAGCTCCGATGCTTCCCCGTCTACTTGAGTTCGGTTCCTTCGGCCTTCCCACTTATGGCGTGATGGCGGCGCTGGGGCTGATTCTGGGCCTGACCATCAACGTACTCCTGGCGCGCCGCGAGGGCATGGATCCGGAAAAGGCCTGGGACCTGGGCATCCTGGTAATTTTTTCCGCCATATTCGGCGCCAAGCTCCTGTTCGTGGCTACGGAGTGGTCGTACTTTTCGCGCCACCCCAGGGAGATTTTCAGCGTGGCCACGCTGCAGGCCGGCGGCATCTTTTATGGCGGCCTGCTGGCGGCGCTGGCGGTTTCGGTGTGGTATCTCCGGCGGCACCGGTTGCCGTGGCTGAAGACGGCCGATATCTTCGCGCCGGGGGTGGCGGCGGGGCACGCGCTGGGACGGCTGGGATGCTTCGCCGCCGGGTGCTGCTACGGGCGTCCCACCGACCTGCCCTGGGGCGCCACGTTTACCAGCAACCTGGCGCACAATTTGGTGGGAACGCCCCTGGGCATTCCGCTGCATCCTACGCAGATTTACGAGTCGCTGCTGGAGCTGGGAAATTTTCTCATCCTGATGTGGCTCTTCAAGCGGCGCAGCTTCGACGGCCAGATCATGGGCGCCTATCTGTTCCTTTACGGCTTGGGGCGCTATTTCCTGGAGTTCCTGCGCGATGATCCCGGGCGCGGCGTGGTGTTCGGCGGCGCCATGAGCGGCACGCAGCTGATTTCCATCGGGATGGTGATTACGGGCGGCCTGTTGTGGCTGCGGCGCGGCGAAGCCCGCGCTGCCGCCACCGATGCTGCGCGCTGAGCGCGTCCACGGTAAGCTGTTCTCCCCATGTCCGCACCCAAACTTTCAGACCGCATTACCGTGCCGGAGGAAAGCGCCGGCCGGCGCCTCGACGTGTTTCTCACAGGACAACTCTCCGCAGTGAGCCGCGCGCGCGTGCAGGAGCTGATCGCGCAGGGGAAGGTGCTGGTGGACGGGAAGCAGGCCAAGGCCTCTTTGCGGCTGCGCGGCGGCGAAGAGGTGACGGTCCTTGGCCCGGCGGAGCGGCCGCCGCTCAACGCCGTTGCCGAAGACCTTCCACTGGATGTCGTCTATGAAGACGATGCGCTGGCCGTCATCCACAAGCCCGCAGGCATGCTGGTGCATGCGGGTGCGGGCCGGCGCCAGGGAACGCTGGTCAACGCGCTGCTGCACCGCTTTGCGTCCCTCTCCGCGGTTGGCGGCCCGGTTCGCCCCGGCATTGTGCATCGCCTGGACAAGAACACCAGCGGCTTGATCGTGGTGGCCAAGGACGACGCCGCGCATCGCGCTCTGGCGGAGCAGTTCGCTGGCCGCCAGGTGAAGAAGAAATACCTTGCTCTGGTGCATGGCTGGGTCAAGAAGGACGAAGGAACGGTGACCACTTCCATCGACCGCGACCGCCAGCGGCGCACGCGCATGACTACGCGGCGGCACGGCGGCCGCGATGCCTTCACGCGCTATCGCGTCGCCGAGCGCCTGCAATCGCCGTGGGGCCGGTTCACGCGCCTAGAGGTGGAAATTGCGACCGGCCGCACACACCAGATCCGCGTGCATCTGGCCTCGCTCGGCCACCCGGTGGTGGGCGATACGCTCTACGGCGCGCCCCGGCAGCTTCCGGTCGACAAGGGGAAAGATACTCTGCCCACCCTGGAGCGGAACTTTCTGCACGCCGCCGCGATTGAATTCCAGCATCCGCGCACCGGCAAGGCGCTGGCCTTTTCGCGTCCGCTGCCGGACGATCTCATGCAATTTCTCGCGCTGCTCAACCTGCGCAGCTAGCCGCAACTGGATATAATGAAAACAGCCATGAAGGGTGTGGGATTCATTCTTGTGTTCGCGGTGTGGATGGCGCCGGCCGTGGGACAGAACACGCCGGAAGCTGACCTGCCTTCCGCGCCGTCGGCCACCCGCATGAAGCCGCAGGCGCCGCCCGCCCCGCCCCCAGCCCCGTCGAAGGAAGAAGCAGCCCCAGCCGCGGCGCCCGCCACCACAAACACCCAGGCGGACGGCTCCATTGAGCCGGATGCCGAAGAAGCCGCCGAATCCTCCGCGGAGCCTGCAACGCCGGGGGCCCAGCCCGCTGCCAGCGATGCGGAGTCAGCCCGGGATACCTCCGTTACCACCATCATCAAGCGCGTGGACGAGGTAAACGTGGTTTTCACAGTCATGGACAAGCGCGGGCGCTTCGTGAAGAACCTGAAGGCAGAAAACTTTACCGTGCTGGACGACAGGAAACCGGTGCAATCGGTGGTGAACTTCCGCGCCGAAACCGATCTGCCGCTGCGCGTGGGGTTGCTGGTGGACGCGAGCGCCTCCATCCGCGACCGCTTTCGCTTTGAGCAGGAAGCGGCGGTCGAGTTCCTGAACCAGACTGTGCGTTACAAGAAGGACCTGGCCTTCGTGCTGGGCTTCGACAGCGAGCGCGAAGTAACGCAGGACTTCACCGACAACACAGAGAAGCTTTCGCGCGGGGTGCGCATGCTGCGGCCAGGCGGCGGCACGGCCATGTACGACGCCATGTACTACTCCTGCCGCGACAAGCTGATGAACCTGGACGAACGCTTTGCGGTGCGGCGCGCCATCATCCTGCTCTCCGACGGGGAAGACAACCAGAGCCGCGTCACGCGCGAAGAGGCCATTGCCATGTGCCAGCGCGCCGAAGTGGTGATCTACACCATCAGCACCAACATCACCGGGCGCACCCCCTGGGACAGGGTGCTGGAGCGCATCGCCGAGGCCAGCGGGGGCCGCGCTTTCTTTCCCTTCAAGCTGGATGATGTGGCCAATGCCCTGCAGGAGATCCAGGAAGAGTTGCGCAGCCAATACGCCGTCGCCTACCGCCCTGCCGATTTTGTGGCCGACGGCCGCTTCCGCGAAATCGAGATCAAGACCCGCGGCAAGAAGTACAACGTCCGCGCGCGCAAAGGCTACTACGCGCCTTCGAAGTAGCCGCATGGCCTTCGGCTAATCGCAGGTTGTTTTCCCATGATGTGCGGGCGGCTTTCTCCCGCTCGCGGTCACGCGGGTGGGCCTAGTCGCGGCGCGCATAGTAGCCGCGGCGGGCCTGTACCTTGTGTCCCTGGCGACTTTTGATGTCGATGCGGCGGAAGCTGCCGTCACGATTGGTGTTGGAAGGCGAGTAGCCAATGCTGTACTGGCTGCGCAGTTCCCGGGCGATCTGGTCGAAGGCCTCTTTCAGCTTCTCCATCTTGTCGCCCACCTGGATGACCCTCCCGCCGGTCTCTTCCGTGAGCTTTTTCATGTCGCGGTCGCCGGAGTATCCCCAGTTGCCATAAAATCCGCGATCGTCGATCAGAAGAACGTAGCAGATGGCATCGGCTCTCTGCGCTTCCTCGATGGCGTCCGCGAGCCTGACCTGGCTGCCGTAGTCGGCGCCGTCCGTGAGGATGATCATGGCCTTGCGCCCCACCTCCCGGCCCAACTTCTCACCCGCCGCCAGGTAGATGGCGTCGAACAGCAAGGTGCCGCGGTTTTGATTGGCCGTGGGAACCGGGTTGCCGCCCCCTCCCGGGATGACCACGCCCGAGCCCCCGCCGGTATTGATGCGTGTGCGTTCCAGCGCTGCCCGCAGCCGTCGCGTGGAGGAAGTGAAATCCTGCAAAAGGTCCACGTTCACGTCAAAGCTGATGACGAAGGCCAGGTCTTTTTCCCGCACCACGTCGGTCAGAAAAGCCGCACCGACTTGCTGTTCCATGCGCAGCACGCGTTGTTGGCTGCCGCTGGTATCAATCAGCAGGCCGAGGGTCAGCGGCTGGTTGGATTCCGCAGAGAAATACTTGACGGTTTCGGGGCGGCCCTCTTCGTAGATCTGAAAGTCCTCCTTGGTCAGGCCGGGAATGGGGGCGCCGCGCTTGTCCTTGACAGCAAAGAAAATGTTGACCACGTCCACGCTGACGCGGATGGTATCGACGGCCGACTCCTCCTGCTTCGAAACCGGTTCCTGGGCGGCGAGCGCCGCGACCACCGCCAGCACCGCCGCCAGAGCCGGAATCACCCGAAAAGCCCCTTGGCGTTGGGGCGGGAAAAGATGAGGGAAACGGGACATTTTGCGTAGCCCTTCCTGTTAGTCTAGCATCAGAGTAGGATGCAGAATTTCCGGTTCCCGATACGGGGGCGCCGCGGGAAGCTGCAGCGTGCATGGAGGATTCGACAGGTGACGAAGCGCAGCGGGAGGGCTGGGGGAGTACTCGCAGTGATTCTGGTGCTGGTGCTCGCCACGGGAGCGCAGCAGCAGATTCCCGATGCCCCGTCGGCCACGGCGCCGCAGCAGACCCCTTTTCCCACGGCTGACCCTAATGCCCCCGCCACGGCGCGGCCCGCGACCCGGCCACCGCTCGAGGAACGGCCGGCGGAGGATCAGCCCCCTGAAGAGGCCCCACCCGCTGAAATCCGGCCCGCATTACCTGCGGTGAGACCGGCGACAGACCAGGACTCGCGCGACGAGATGTTCACGCTGGTTACCGACGTTGCCTTCGTCATTGTTCCGGTAACCGTCAAAGACGACAACGGGCGGCTGGTAGACGGCCTGCTGCGGCGCGACTTCACCGTTTTTGAGGATGGCGACGAACAGAGCATTCGCCTGTTCACCAGCGACCCCTTCCCGCTTTCCGCGGCGGTGGTGCTGGACGTAGGGGTTTCGGACCTGGCGATGCGCCGCATTAACAAGACATTTTCCGGCTTGGCCGGGGCTTTCAGCCCGTTCGACGAAGTCACTCTGTTCACCTACGGCAGCACGGTGGAGCAGCGCATGGATTGGAGCCAGGCGAATGACCGCTTTGCCACGGAGCTCAGGCGCCAGCAATACCAAGGCCGTTCGGGCGGGGTACCCGTAGTCAGCGGCCCCATGGTCTCCGGACCCACGATCAACGGCCGGCCCTTCGACCCTGGAACGCCGTCGGTGCGCACGGTACGGCGCGAATCGCGCGTGTTGAACGACGCCGTGCTGGCGGCGGCCCTGGAACTGTCCAAGCGCGACCGCGCCCGGCGCAAGGTCATTTTCATCGTCAGCGACGGCGCCGAAGAGGGCTCCACCGCCAGCTACAACGACGTGCTCAAGGTGCTGCTGACCAATGAAATTGCTGTCTATGCCATCGCGGTGGACGCTTCCGCCATTCCCGGCTACCGCACCCTAGCTGAGATCCGCATGCCCGGCTTTGGCCGCGCCAACATTCTGCCCAAGTACGCCTCGGCCACCGGCGGGGACGTCTTCCCCGAGTTCAGCCGCGAGGCCATCGAACGCGCCTACGCGCGCGTTGCCTCCACGGCGCGCAACCAGTACACGCTGGGCTATACGACCCGTGCCACCGCGGCCAGCAACTATCGCCAGATTGAGGTGCGGGTGCATCGCGGCGGCCTGCGCGTCTTTGCCAAGGACGGGTACTACCCATTGCCGCCGGCCCGCCCCAGTTCCGAGGACACAGCGCAGCCCAATCCTTGACCTCGTAGGCCGCTTTCCGGCCTGCCCCGGCGCCCGGCTGCCGATGGGGAGGACCCCGCAAAGGCCTTGAGCCGCTTCGAGTTCGCGATAGAATCCCTGCAAGGACGTGACCCGCTGTGATATAAAAACGCGTCTGGAAAGCAGTCGGAATCCCAGCACGGCGTCCAGCCCCCGCAAGTCGCCGCGCCAGCAATTGAGGCAAGTCTTGAGTTTCATCAACTTCGCAGCTCGCGAGATCAACTGCAAGATCGTCTATTACGGCGCCGGCCTTGGCGGCAAGACCACCAACCTGCAGGTGGTCTTTGACAAGACCGCGGAAAAGCAGAAGGGCAAGATGATCTCGCTGGCAACAGAGACCGACCGCACTCTGTTCTTCGACTTCCTGCCGCTCGACTTGGGGACAGTGCGCGGCTTCAAGACGCGCTTCCATCTCTACACCGTGCCCGGCCAGGTCTTCTATGACGCCAGCCGCAAGCTGATATTGCGCGGCGTGGACGGCGTGGTTTTCGTCGCCGACTCCCAGGAAGACCGCATGGACGCCAACCTCGAGGCCCTGGAGAACCTGCAGGAAAACTTGAAGGAACACGGCTACGATTTCACCAAGATCCCTTATGTCCTGCAGCTCAACAAGCGCGACCTGCCTGGTGTCCTGCCCGTGGACGTACTGAAGCAGGAACTGGTGCAGCGGGGCGAGCCGGTTTTCGAGGCCGTCGCCTTTACAGGGGTCGGCGTGTTTGAGACCTTGAAAGAGGTCGCGCGCCAGGTACTTGTGGAACTCAAGAAGGGCTAGCCGCCTTCCGCGGAAAACTCCCCCATGCTGCGACGCCGCAACTTCATGGCCGTCTTTGTCGCCGTCCTGCTGGCTGCAGGCGCGGCGCAGCCGGCTGCGGCGGAGGCGCCCAGGAACGAGTATCGCACCGCTGACCGCGGCCGCCGAGCCCTCTGGGTGTGGCGCAGCACCTTCCTGGAAGATGTGCGGGAGCAGAAAGACATGCTGCAATTCGCCCGCAAGAGGGGCATCCGCACCCTGTTCCTCTTCACCTCCACGCGGCGCTTGCGCAAGGACCCGGAGCTGTTTCGTCGCTTTCTCGCCGAGGCCCACAGCAGAAAGATCGCGGTGCAGGCGCTGAATGGGATGCCGCAGTGGGTCTTCCGTCATCAGCGCGAGGGTGTGGCGGCGTATCTCGACGAAGTGCTGCGCTTCAACCAGGAGAGCCCGCGCCACGCGCGCTTTGACGGCATCCACCTGGACGTGGAGCCGCAGGCGCTGCCGGAATGGAAGTCCGAGGACGATCCGGAAGTCCGCCAAAAGCTGGCCGACCGGTATGTCGAGCTGTTGCGCTGGAGCCAGCGGCGGATCAGGGATGCCGGTATCCCGCTTTCCGTGGACGTGCCGCTCTCCTTCAACAGCATCCAGGTCAAATCCAAACCGATGCTGGTTGCCATTCTGGAGCGCGTGGATGAAGTCGCCCTCATGGCCTACCTGGACAAGGGCCCAGACATCCTGAGCTCGTCGCAATCCGCGTTGGCGTACGCGGAACGAATGGGGAAGCGGGTCTGGGTGGGCATCAGCGCCGATCCCGACGACCTGCCGAAGCCGGTGGGCCGTACCCGCCCGGACCAGCAACTGGAGGCCATGACGCGCACACTGGAAAAGGCGCTGCAAACGCAGCCCAGCTTTCAGGGCGTCGCCTTTCATGAGTACGACCACTACCGGCTGGCGCACTGCCGCTCGAAACCGGGCTGCCTGCCGGAGCCCACGGCCAGCGGCAGCAAGTAGGCGCGCCGGCAACCGCGATCCGGCTATCGAGTCTTCAACGCAGACGCAGGCTGCGCAACATGCGCTCAAACGTAGGCCGCAGTTCGCCGTAATCGCGCTCTGGGGCGATAAAGATGGCGTAAAGCAGAGTGCCATCGCGGCGCTGCAGCGTCACCAGCCAGTCCCGCTCTCGCTCCGGACGCCCGTCCTTGCCGCGGATGGGCGAGGGGCCAGTCAGCGCGATGGACTTTCCCGAAACGCCATTCACCCGGATGTCCTCAGCGTTCCCGACGGCACGCAGGTCGGGGTTCGAGCGCAAGATGGATTGCAAGAGCTGGTTGGTTGCCTGGTCCAGGGAAGTACGCTGCGCTTCCGACTCGAAGCCGTTGAGCATCACGCCGTAGGCCACTGCGTTTTCCGCCACACCTGCCGGCGGAGCAATGGTGACGGCGGAGCTGTTGTCGCCGAAGACCTTCCAGTTATCGGGATGAGTAATGCGATAGGCGTTGTGGTCCCAACTGTTGAACCTGCCGCTGGGCATCACCTCTTCGCGCGACGAAGGGCTCACTTGTGCGCTCGCCTGCGTCTGCTGCTCGCCGATCTCTTTGGCTGTGGGCGGCTTCATGCCCGCCACCAGCTTCTTGACTTCGCGGAACTCGGCGCTGTCGGAGCTGTAGCTGCGTGCCGGCAGGGTGCGCACTTCGGTGGCCACCGTCTGCGCCCGGTTTCCCGGGTTGGGATGCGACTGCAAGAATTCCGGCCCGCGGCTGCCTCCGCTCTCCCCGCTCAGCGTTTCGAAGAACGAGACCATGGCCTGCGGGTTGAAGCCGCTGTCGTGCAGGATGCCC
>Ga0114945_10000561_pt1 | contig 24037 bp, 17 predicted proteins | sample OV2TP3_FD_87194 | JGI IMG/M metagenome (GOLD analysis project Ga0114945, IMG submission 87194) | Hot spring microbial communities from Beatty, Nevada to study Microbial Dark Matter (Phase II) - OV2 TP3 | ecosystem: Environmental > Aquatic > Thermal springs > Hot (42-90C) | place: USA: Beatty...
ACGGCCATAAGATCGGAACCGTTGCCCTCGTCGCCGTTCATGCCGACGCTGACGTATTCCGTAGATTGATTCCACAGGTCGCGAACATACGTGCGATACTTCCCGCCCATGATTCCGGGAACAAGATTGGTGGAGGAGGAGGAGAATCCTACGAAACGACCGTCGCCGGAAATGCAGGGATAGAACGATCCGCCGTTGCCATTCTCTCCATTGAGCCCTATGTCTACCGGAATGGTCCGGTGTGTCTGGAGATCGTGAACGAACACGAACGCTCTCCGAAACGGATTGTCCACCAGATTGGTGGCCCTGGTATGGAAAGTCACGAATCTGCCATTGGCTGAGACCATGGGATCCCATGAGGCGCTGTTCGCTTCTTGTGTTATTCACGCTGACTCGAGTCGTCCTTCCCGTTCCGAGGTCCCGGACGAAGATGTCCCAATCCCGGTTCGTGTCCTGGGCGACCAGATTCGATGCGCGGGACATGAAGGCCACTACCCGACCATCTGCGGATACGGAAGCCTTCGACGAAAAACCATTCGGATCCTCTCCATGCAGCCCGACGCTCACTCGAAACGTCTTTCGCGCGCTAAGATCATGCGCGTAGATGTCCGTGAGACCATTGCGGTCATTCGGATCCAAATTCGAAGCCACGGAAGAGAAGGCCGCAATCCTGGGAAGGAACAGCGCTGCTTGGTCTTGCCGAGGTTCTGCAGGTGTGATTGCGTGGGGAAAGGCACTGTCCGGCGGATCGTCGAAGGCCTGACTTGTGGTCTCCTGCAGCGGGTCCATGAGCAGAGACTCCGAGATCAAGGGGGAAGGTGCTTCTGAGGAGGGAGGCACCACCCCGTACGTAGAATCAGACAGCTCGCCGAGTACAAATACCGCTGCAACCAGAAGAACAAAGCCGCTTAGCAGGATCTTGCGGATCGAGTAGTTCATTATCAGAATTCCTTTCCACTTCGCACTGTCTTTCTAGGTGTCCAGGATCTCCTTCATAGGAAAAACTCGTCGGATCCTCACGAAACGCAGCCATCCCCAACCAGAGCACTCGAGATTCAGACCTGTCTTTGCGAAATGCACGGACTCGGGTGGGCTGGCCGGATCATTCCTATGCCGTTCCTCGGCGTTCGGGCCTCGCGGATGTCGAGAAGCGGCCGTTTCGCGGACGAGGAAATCGGATCTCCGCGGCCTCACCGGCGGGGGATCGGGAGGATCTTGGGTCCACCCGATCCCGGTGCCGATGAGGACGAGATCCAGGAAAAGCTGGCCGAGATTCTCGATCTCATCATCCACAAGGGGAACACCCACCCCGGACTCAAGATCTTGAGGGAAGAATTCGAGCGGAGCGGAAGGGAGGAGTATGCATGCTGGGTGGCGGTCTTCTCCAACAAGCGGGGGGAGGAGCCGACGTGGTTTCAAAAGGCGCTCGCGGTCGCTCCCGGATACGTCCCGGCGCGTTATGGCTTGGCGAGACACCTCTACGGCTCCGGCGAGGGTTCCAAGGCGCTCGCGGAACTGGATCTGTTGATCTCCGTCAGGCCGGATTTCGTTCCAGCGCTGGCCCTCCGCGCCTACGCCAAGGCGAGTCTTCGCGATCTTCCGGGAGCGATGAAGGACGCCGGCGAGGCCGTGCGGCTCGATCCGGAATACCCCTTGGCTCACATGGCGATGGCGGATTTTACGTTCCAATCGGGCTCCGCCGACGTGGCCCTGAAGCATTTGGAACGGACACTCGAGTTCTGCCCGAGCATTGCGGATGCCTATGAGCTCCGCGCTCGAATCTTGGAATCGCATGGCCGGCTCCAGGAGGCCGAGTCCGATTACTCGCGATTCCTGGAGTTGCATCCGAAGTGTGCCGACGGATACTACGGTCGCGGCCGGCTCCGATGGCGAATGGAGCACCACCGGGAAGCGCTGGAAGATCTCGACGAGGCCATCCGACTCTCTTCCGACAGAGCGGAGATGTACAGCGATCGCGGGATGGTGAAGGAGCGGTTGGGGAAGACGCAGGAGGCCATCGCCGATTTCACCGAGGCGATCCGCCGGAAACCAGGGCTGACGCAAGCCCACTACAACCGCGGGAGCTCCTACCTGAGACTCCAAAAGTACAAGGAGGCTCTTGTGGATCTGGATAGGTCGGCTCAACTGGACGGAGGCGTCGCCATCGTGTATCTCAATCGTGGGATCGTGAGATCGGCCTTGAGCGACTCGGACGGGGCCCTCCAGGATTTCTCCAAGGCTCTCGAGCTGCAGCCGGGATCTCCGGATGCGTATCTGAATCGAGGAGACGAGCGAAGGCTCCGGCGGGAACACCCCTTCGCCATCCTCGATTTCCTCCTCTGCCTCCGGCACGCACCCGTCGATTGGGTGGGACGCCCGAGCGCTCGCCGGGGAGTTTTCCTCTCATGCGCCGCGATCGTGAAATTGATGATGTAGGCTGCACAGGCGGGTTCGTATCGCCGTCCATACCGGAGAGTTCGAAGGGCCGCAGAGACTGCAGGAGCTCCTCCGCGGGACGTACACCCCGCTTACTCTCCCTTCCGTGCCCGCTTCGACGTGGTCTCGCGCTCCGGCGGCGGGCGCCGCTCGGTGGTGCTCCGCTCCAGGATGATCCTGAGAAAGTCCGGGAGCTTCTTCTCCCAGGTGAAGAGGATCTCGCGGAGCCTCCACTCCCGCCATTTCGTCGCGTGGAGATGAGCCCACATTCGAGCGATCTCCTCCTGGCGCTGGGCGGAGACGGGCCCGCAGATCCGTTCGCCCTCGAACCAAATCTCTTTGGAAATCTCCCGCGCCTGCTCCTCGATGTCCTTCCTTGGATTCACGGTTCCACAACGCCGGAGAATGGACCGGACGCAAAGATCGATCATCTCCTGATCGTCCAGTTTCCCGTGGTCATGCAACCGGCCGACCACGCGGATCATCGTATGATCGCGATTCCGAATTGCGGACCGGATTTCGGAGGCATGCTTGCGAAGGAATTGCTCCAGGTCGGCCTCAAGCTCCTTGAGGCGTCCTTTGCCCCATTCCTCTTCGAGCGTCCGCAGGAACGTCGACATCGATCGCTTTCCTATATATATTAACGATCCTCGAACCCAAAATGCTTGAAGGGAAGATGTCGGATGTCGGATCACCGAAAACAAGCCCAGGCGGTGAGTACAATCCGTAAGGGTATTACCGGGGGGTAACATGCCTAGTGCCTCGCGGACCTTTTCTTGGGAATTGCGAGCTTATTGGGTTGAGAGACAATCGGTTATGTGCGCAAATGCTCCGGGGGGTCGCTATCCGATGGCCCGGTGATTGCTAAGCTGCTCGAGCCGAAACGGTTCCATTCGATCGCAGCGGAGGGCGGAATGAAAGCGCGAAGAGGACTGGGCCAAAAAGGGGCGGTGCTGATCGTCGTTCTCGGAGTGCTCGTAATCCTGGCGCTCCTGGCGACGACGTTCGCGACGCTCCAGCAGCTCGATCGCACGGTCTCACGGAACTACGTCGACGACGTCCGGGCGAAGATGCTCGCGCAGTCGGGCGTCGAGTACGGCATCTCCGAGATTCGCGACATGATGTCCAACGGCTTCTTTAGCGCCGCCGCGGGTTCCGGCGCTTGGGTCTACTACGGAGACCAGACCGACGAGACGCAGCCACCCAATCCCGCGACTCCCGTGGAACTGGCCAAGAACCCCTCGTGGGCGAGGGAGATCGACGGGAATCCGATCTCGGGCTCGCCGGCCCCCAAGCTCCTCACCATCCGCCGTCCGAACAATTCGACCGCCGACATCGGGTTCACCGCGGCCCACGCAAACCCGCGCTACGCCGCGAACGGGGACGTCTACTCCCTGCGCGTCGTGGATGCGTCGGGGATGATCTACGTCAACGACGGCCTCTACCAGTACAGCGGGAACAATTCGACGGTCAGCCTGAACTTGAAGCGCATCCTGAACAATCTGGGGAAGCATCCGACCGTCCAAATCCAAAACCTCGGGGACAAGATCCTCGCGGCGCGCGGAAGCGGATACATCAGCAAGTACGACTTGCGCAAGGCGGTGAACTACAACGATGCGGAGTTCAACAAGTTCCGAGACTTCGTGACGACGAACGCCTGGGTGGACAAGAACGTCGTGAATCCGGTGCCGCTGTCGTCCGCCGCCGCCTCGAGTTACCCGATCAACTATTGGCGAGGCAATCAGGTTCCCGTGTATCGGCGTGGCCGCGGATACAACAACGTCTGGGACCATCCGCTCCTGAGCATCGATCCGAACTGGTCCACCAACTATCCCTTGAAGTGGTACCAGCCGGGCAACGCGAGCCTCATCCACAACGGCTTCTACGGCCACGACGAGCTCTTTCCGCAATACGTCGAGGTCGTTTGGAGGGCGCCGGTGAATCTGAACACCGCGCCGGAGCCGGTGCTCTCGGCGCTCATCGCGGACGTGGAGGGCTTCTTTGCGATCGAACGGCGGCGGTTCCAACCCTATACCGGGTCGCCCAAAGACATGCCCTATACCGGTATCGGCTACAATCCCTGGAGCCCGCCGACGAACTGGATCTCGTTCACGATTCCTCAGAGCTGGTACACGTGGATGTACGTCGCTCATACCTTCAGCTCGGAAGGGACCGGCGGGGACGAGATCGGACACTTGTACCGGACGGCTCCGCTCTTCGGGCCATGGGCGGGGACGGTGTCCGGAGGCGTCTCGGCGAAGACGATCGCGGATCACATCATCAAGTGCCGGGCGAAGGGATCGATCACGTCGTCGAAGAACGACGGGAGCGGCGGTTCCGTCACCATCGATTACGCGACGAAGCCGTTCGGCGGACCGTTCAAGAACTGGGCGCAGTTCTACGCCTTCCTCACCTACCTCGTCGAGTCCGGGATTCTCTGGGACTCCCGGACGATCTACGGCGACTTCAAGCCGGGGAGTTCGGTCTCCAACGCGAACTGGCCCGAGACGTTCACGCAGGCGGCCGCGGGGAGCGCGAACAACAAGTTCGCCTCGTATGCGCTCGCGGACGCGCTCAAGGCGAATTTCAATCCGAACTGCATCCTGAACGAGACGAACCCGGATCGGAACATGTACCTCCGCGTGGACAAGACCGATCTCATCGTGAACTCGACCGAGTTCTGCTTCACGCCGATGGGCTTCTACGAGCTGGAGTCGCTCGGGCGGGTGCTCCAGCCGGAGAACGGCGCGGGGGACGCCCTGACGCCCGGGGTCGTCAATCAGGTGGTCGCCGAGAAGAAGATCATCGTGACGATCAAGCTCTACGACGCGTATCGGGAGAGCACCCAGCGGCACTTCTACGGGGGGACGCTGGCACTGCGCCAGACTACGCCGGAGACGAACAACAATCGCGCCCTCGAGATCGGACCCGAGGTCGACAACGGTCCTCTGGTGTACACGGACTATTGGGGCATGGGAGACCCGGACAGCGACGGCGCTCTAGGGGTGAAGTTCGATCGGGTCCAGGACGGCTACGCCGGCCCGGCTCCGACGACGGCGGCGCAAAACGTCGGGTGGGGGTACGAGTACAGCGGGTACATCGCGCTTCCGACCCTCGGGAGCAATTGGCTCCCGGGCAACTTCGCGGGGACGAAACCGAAGGGATCCCTTTGGTCGACCGGGAAGGCGCCCGCGCCGCACCTCGGATCCGTGATACACACCCATTTCACCTGGGACTTCAAGGCGCATTGGCACCAGAGCGCCGAGGATCACAACAACGATTGGTTCCGCGACGAGGTCGGAAGCGTGGACCGGTATGCCACGCAGTATCTCGACGTCCTGCCGTACCCCTTCAGTCCGAAGCCGAAAAAGGAGAAGACCCTCAACTATCCGGATCGCGGCGAACCCGTCTTCTCCCCGTACTGCACCCAGTACGATCCGAAGTATCGACTCGCGCGGAGCTTCCGGCTTCCGGTTCCGGCGTCCGGGAGCGGGACGACTTCGAACAACTTGAATCTCCAGCCGTACGCGCCGAGCGATCTGCGCATCGACGGGGGGTATAGCGAGCGCCATAGCGGGATCGCGTACTGGATGGACAACGGCATCTCCTGGAACGAGGAGAAAGGGATGATGGCGGCGTGGGTGAAGCCGAGTTTCTATCCCGAGTTCTCGGGGAAGATGCGGAAGGTCTTCTCGATGAGCCGGTGGCACAACAAGAACTACGACTATCGCAATCCCAACCTCTGGGACATGTTCTACATGCCGGCGCACGACGCGTTGCCGTACTCGAATTCGGGGACCCACCTCAGCAATGCGGTCTATCAGGGGTGGCCGAAGTCGACGGGCGCGGACCATCCGCCCGAGGCCTTTAGCCCTTGGTCCAATCCGAACCCCGGGAAGGGCGTCTATCCGTTCCGACCGATGTCGTTCAACACTACGTGGGGCTTGCACTGTTTCGACGGGTCGCTGGCGGACTTCGACGACGAGGGGCCATGGCTCGAGGAGGAGAACTACTCCTGCACGCCATCCCTCAACCATCGTCTCCACGGGTCGGGGACTTGGAACGGCGAAGCGGGGCAGCCGAACTACCTGGACAAGGGGAAGTGGACCCACGTCATTCTGCGGTGGCAGGAGAAGATCGACTGGTACGTGAATACGGACAAGCACTGGATCGAGACCTACATCAACGGCGAGAAGAAGGCGGCGACTTCGATCAACGGAACCACGCCGTTTGCCGGGGAAATCTTCACCTCCTCCAAGAAACACAAGTATTTCACGATTCAATCGTTCGCCGAGGGCAACAAGTGGCTCTCGAATACTCTTCGTCTGGGCGAATGTTCCTATCACGGCTTCGGGACCTTCCCGAGGAATTACTCGGCCGACATGACCTATGACGAGCTGTATGTCTGGGCGAACAATTCGGATACCCATCTTGGGTATGCACAAACCAAGCTCTGGGGCGACGGGCGGTACTACAAGCCCGGACTCGGGACGAACTCCTATACGGACGGGCTGTACACCTCGGCGACCATCAATCTCGATCAGGTGTCGCCCTCGCGATCGCTGGTGCCCTCCTCCTCGACCGCGACTCCGCCCTACACGACCTCGAGCGGGGGCTCCTCTACCGTGGTGGTGTCGAGTTCCTCGACGAAGAAGCGGCTCCTGGGCGTGGCATGGACCTGCTTCGCCGAGGACTACGCGGCGAACACCACCAGCCTGATTCCGGTCATGTACGATTATCAGAACTCCTCGAGCCCGACGCCGCTCCAGCAGATCGGGAGCGACGGCAAGCCCGTTCCGATCGCCCGGGTCTTCATCCTGGCCGACGGTCAGAAGTTCCCGCTCAACGACGCCGAGGGGTATCGGGACGACGGCTTCTCCCAGATCGTGGACGCCAACCAGAAACCGCTGACGCTGACCGATGCCACGAACATCAAGTACCAGGTGTGGTTCAAGATCCTCGGGATGAACGCCTCGACGGTGCTCCTGGCCACGCCGTACTTCGAAGACATCACCCTCTTCTACGATACGGGCGACGTGGAATTCCTCCTCTATGCTCTCGTGAATACGGTGTGATCCATGAAGCGCTGCTGGACCGTTGCGATGGCGTTGTTCGGGCTTCCCCTCGGCTCGCTCGCGCAGGAAAAGCCGAAGCAAGACGACAAGGATAAGCCCAAACAGGACGAACGGAACACGCTCAAACCGGAAGAGGTCCAACGCCGGAAGGACGAGGCGTACAAAGAAGCCGAGGCGGCCTACAAAAAGATCCGCTCCTGGACCGCCAAGATCAAGATGGGCGAGGTCGATCCCTTCTCGGGCACCGCGGCGAACTGGGACGGCAGCCTATGGATGAAGATCGCCGCGGACGAGAGCCGGATGCTGTACTGGGGACTCAAGCAGTGGGAGCTTCAGTTGGACGTCGACAACCAGGAGAGGCGGGTCGAACTCGGGGACGTGAGATCCCTGGCGAAGGTCAACGATCTCCGAGTCGCGCTCGATGCGCGAAAAGTCTTGGAGCTGTACGATCTGGCGATCTGGGACATCCTGATGCCCCAACTTCTCGTCCGCGACGGCCTCACGAAGAGGCTCGAGGAGGCCTTTGAGGTCGAGATCTTCTACAACCCGAAGTACGTCAAGACCGAGACGACCGCCGTCGACTGGGCCCACTTGGGTTTCAACAACAAGGAGGAGTGGGAGGCCTGGTTCAAGAACAAGAAGGCGAAGGATGCGGGCTTGCGCGAGACGAAGGTCTCGGAGTTCGACACGTTCAAGGATCAGGAAGAGAAGTACCGCAAGAACAACAAGCGCAACAAGGAGCCCGGGCAGGAGAACGCCGAGCACCAGCACTACTACATCGTGTTCCTGACGCCGACGCATCCCCGGCTCAAACGCGAGGTAACGAAGGTGATGCTGAAGTTCCGGCCGGGCGACTTCCTCCCGGTCTATCTGCGGATCAATCGGGTGGACGACCGGACGTTCACGCTCCAGATCGAGGGGCACGAGGCCAATCCCGTCGGCGAGAAGGAGATCAAGGACGAGCGGTTCCAGCTCGAGGCTCCCGGCTACGCCGAGCGATGGCCTCAGAAGGGATGAGGGCGAAAGGAGCGGCGCAATGAGGTTGGCGAGTCTGGTCGCGCTGGTCGTCTGCTCCGGCGCGGCGCAAGAGCGAAAACTCGACTGCAAGGTCCGGAGGCTCGACGTCACGGGGGCCGGGACACAGTGGAACGTCGATCTCGTGCTCGAGCACACCTTCCCCGACAAGTCGATCTTCGCCGTCACGGTGAAGATGAAACAACATCAATACAACTGGGTCTCGAAGGAGTTCACGTTCGGGACGGAAGGGGTCGGATTCGTCAAGCCCGTGATGATTCCGGCGCGGGGATAGATCGCCTCCACCCCGCGTCGGGACGTTCTCACGCTTTCGTCCGCGGGGATTTACGAGTTGATCGTCGCCTTCGATCCGGTCTACCAAAACCAGGACTCGGTGCGAAGGGAGATATACGAAAAGGTCAGCAAGTACGAGTGGTATCGGAAAGAGTTCCCTGCCTTCGTGTTCTACGCGGGCGATCTCAAGAAGATCCTCCAGGAGCTCCGGGAAGACACCGAAGACTGCGTGGAGATGATCAAGAAAGCCTCCGCCTTCCTGAATCGGATCGAACGGGAGTCCGAGGAAAAGGACTGGGAAAAGCGCTCGCAGGGGCTGTTCCAGGAGATCGAGAAACTGAAGGCGTCGGTCGAAAAGAAGTCCGCTACGTCGCTCCATAGCGCCGCCTACAGGATGATCGTGGGAGTGTTGGAGCAACTGATCAAGATCGGCCAGCAGGCCGCCATGATGAAGAAAGCGGAGACGACCGGAACCGGAGACGGCGGGGGCGGCGGGGATGACGACGACGATCCGCCCCAGACCCATCCCAAGGAGAATCTCGACGCGCCCATGAGTCGGGGAATGGACGGGCGGCCGCTTTCGCTCAAGAGGATGAGGGCGCACATTGTCCTCTGCGACGTGGTCCGGATCCGGGAATACTACTCCTGGCTGACGATTCTCCATGAAATCGCGCTCGACCGCATCGATGCCGCGTACGGGTCGGCGAAAAAGAACGAGCCGGATGCCGGAAAGGCGTTCCAGAAGGCAAGGAACGAAACGGCGGAGGCGAACGAGGAAATCCAAAAGTCGTTCAAGTCGATGCTCGACTCCTCCTCGAAGGAGAAGTTCGAGCCTTGGACCGTCTATCCGTTCGAGGAGAAGGATCGGAAATACGCGGACTTCTTCGCGATGGTCCGCGAGTACGTGAAGATGCTTCAGGCAGACGCCGAGACCGCGGGCGATGAGCCGGCGACGGTCGTCGAGACGCGAGCGAAGCTCCGCGCTCATCATCAGGCGGCACGGACCCGGGCGATGGGGAAGAAGAAGGCCCCATGAGCCCGCTGCTGTGGGTCGCCGCCGCCTGGGCCGCGCAGGATCGGCCCCAGTTCGATCCCGCAAAGGAGCTCTCCGCCATCCACCAACAAGCGGAGTCCTATCACAAGGAGCTCTCGTCGTTTTCGGCCGGGGTCAAGTTCGTGGAGGGAGAGAACGTCCGGGAGGGCAAGCTCCGCGCCAAGCGGATCAAGGGAGACCGCTGGGGGCGGCTCGATTTCACCTCCGCGCCGTCGGACCAGGCGCCCGCGCTCAACGTGGTGAACAAGAAACTCACGGAGCTCTGGCCCGCCGCGACGGAGTATCGTCGCATCGACTACGCGAAGCGAAAGGACGTCTATCCGATCGAAACGCTTCTGGTGTGGCAGTATCAACCGGCCCGTCTCAAGACGGACTTCGATCTCAAGCTCGTCCGACCGGCGGGAAAATACTCGCAGGGGGACTCCAAGACGAGCAAGACTCCCCCCAAAGCGGACGATCCGATGAAGGATCGCCTCAAGGACTTCGGCGGGAAGGACGACTCCGAGGGCAAGACCCCCGAGAAGACGGGCCCCGACGCGGACGTCCATCACCTCGTCGAACTCACTCCCAAGGAGTCGAAGCTCCGCCAGGCGATCCGCACGATTCTCCTGCACGTGCAGTACAAGACGTTCACCCTCTCGGAGATCGAGATGAGGTTCGCCGGGGAAGGCGCGCGCGTCCTTCGCGTCGGTCTGAGCCACGTTCAGACGGGAGTGGAGCACCCCGACAAGGAGATCCTCGTCGAGACCCGCGAGTGGCGGGAGAGGAAATAGACTCTCGGCGAAGTGGATAGAGTACACGGTCGGTTTTCTCTATGATTCCGGATCCCTTGGGCGAATAGGAGTGTAGCGGAACGGGGTTTCCGCGGGGGAGCAGCCACACCCTACCGTGAAGCCGATTCGAGATGGGGCCCAATCCGACGAACACCCTTTCCGCCCGCTCACCTCCTCCTTGTCCCGATTCCGCGGCTGTGGTAGGGTGCCGGTGCAGAGGGGTGCATCCGTGATGCGTTGGGGGCGAAAGCGGGGGGCGGTCCTCATCGTCGTTCTGGCCGTCCTCCTCATCCTGGCCCTTCTGGGCACCGTCTTCGTCACCCTCACCTCGCTCGAGAAATCGATTTCCCGGAACTACGTGGACGACGTCCGGGCGCGGCTCATCGCCCAAAGCGGGGTCGACCACGGCGTCGAGCGGCTTCGCGACACGCTCCCCCGGAGCTTCTTCGACGCCGCCCCCTCGGATACCGCGTGGATCTACTTCGGAAGCGTCGCCGACGAAACGGCGGCTCCGAATCCCGCCGCCCCCATCGAGACCGCCCTCAACCCCTCCTTCGCCGTGGAGGCGGACGGCAACCCCACGGCCGGGAGTCCCGCCCCTCGCACCGTCATCGTGGAAGGAAAAGCGGTCGGATATTCGGGGACCTCGGAGTCGGGGCGATACGGCCTGGGGGGCGATCAGTATTCGCTCCGCGTCTCGGATTGCAGCAGCCAGATCAACATCAACGATGGGGTACCGTGGGGACCGAACCACAGCGTGTCCCAAAACCTCCGGCGGGTGCTCAACGTCCTAGGAGCCCAGCCGGGAGTGAATGTCCCCGGTCTCGGAGATCTCGTCCTCGCCAAACGCCCTCGGGGAGGATTCAGCTCGAAGTACGAAATCCTCGGCGCCCTCGGATACGATCTGAACGCCTTCCATCGCGCCGCCGGTTTCCTCACCACCCACTCTTGGACCGATCGGAGCGTGGCCAATCCCGTGCCGCTCTCGGCGCACGTGGCCGATCCCGCGCTCGGGGCCTATCAAGTCGCATATGAGCGGCCTTCCGGCCTGTACCGCTACGGGCACAATCGAAACTATGTCGGCGCGTCCATCGCCGCGCCGCTTCTGTTTCACCTCCCGGGGAACTCGAATCCGTTTCACCACGCGATCTACGGCGTGGATTCCCTCAATCCGCAGTGGATCGAAATCGTCGCGCGCTCCCCCGTAAACGTGAATACGGCAAGGCGCGAGGTTCTCATGGCCCTCCTGATCGATCTCGAAGGGGTCTTCGTCGTGGAGCGACGTCGCGACAATCCCTACACGCCGCCCTCCGCGGAGTTCGGATGGGGCGGTATGACGGGCGGCTACGGGTGGATGGGACAGATCCTGACGTACGATTCCGCGTTCGGCCCCTCCGGACCCGCTTGGGGCGAAGGAGACGAGTGCGGGTTTCTCTACCGGACCATCCCGTTCGTCGGACCCGGGGGGAAGTCCGGCTCCGGGATCGACGCCTCCGCGATCGTGGACGAGATCCTCGCGTGCCGCGAGAAGAAGAGCTCCCCGCACGTCGGCGGACTCGACTACGGCGCCGTTCCCTTCGGCGGCCCGTTCCGCTCGTGGGCCCAGTTCAACATGTTCGTCGACAACCTCGTCCGGGCCGGCCTCATCGCCGACAACCGTTCCGGTCTCTTCTTCGACTACGCCGGAAACGGAGCGCAGGTGGACTCTCCGGCCCAGCGCCGGCTCGCTTCCCAGGCGGCCGCGGACGTCCTCAAGGCGAATTTCAATCCGAACCTGCATCTCAATGAGCTCAATCCGGATCGAGTCCTCTTCACCCACGTCGACAAGACCGACCTCGTGGTGGCCTCGACCGAATTCTGCTTCACGCCGATGGGGACGTTCGAGATCGAGTCCCTCGGCCGCGTCCTGGTTCCGAAGAGCGGGGAAGACTGTCTGGCCGCGGCGGACAACCAGATCGTCGCCGAGAAGAAGGTCCACGTCGTGGTGAAACTCTACGATGCGGTGCGGGAGACCGCGCAGTCGGACTTCTACCAGGGGACCTGGGCGAATCGGACCACCTGGCCGGAGACGAACAACAATCGTTCGCTCGAGACGGGTCCCGAGCCCGACAACGGGCCGCAGCCGTCGGAGGCCCGCTACTCCGGGTATCTGGCCCTTCCCACGATCGGGGGCAATCGCGGGAATTCGTTCGAGTGGGGGACGCAGAAGCCGAAGAACGAATTGTGGACGACGTATCCGACGTCCGGGTTTTTCCCGGGCTGCACGTCGTCGATCAACGGGGGCGCCCAGTTTTCGAGCGTCATCCACGCGCACTTCCAACTCGACGCCGTCGCGCACCACCACATGGACAAAGTGAATTACCCGAGCGGCGGGGACATGTTCAAGCTGCCCCTCGGGGCGTGGTGGACGATCTACGGGGGCCGCGCCTCCGTCGCGATGAATTGGGAGGACAAGACGGAACCGATTCTGTCCCCCTACACGCCGGTGGACAGCGGCTACGTCCCGGGAAACGGCCCGCACCGGTATCGTCTCTGCCGGTCCTTTACCCTTCCCACGATCGGGGGGACGGGAGCGCCGCCGGCAGCCTTCCTCTCTGCCCCGAGCGATCTTCGGCTGGACGGGATGTACTGCGAACGGGGGAGCGCGATCGGGTATTGGATCACGCAGAATTCCAGCTTCAATTTCGAGGAAGGGACGGCCTGCTTCTGGATCAAGCCGAACTTTTTTCCGGAGTGTACGGGGAAGCCCAGGACCCTTCTCTCCATGGCGCGGTACCACCACGCCGAAGAGAACTCCGTCAACCCTTCCCCGTTCACCCTTTTCTTTTTCCCCGCGCACGACGCTCCGGCGGGCTCGCCCTCCGCGTACGAGCATCCGGCCATCCCCTCGTACTACGGCGGGATCGGGAAACTGCGGCCGTCGTCTCTCGGGTTCGGCCTCGGGATGCACCCGGCTACCGGATACAACTGGGAACTCGGCGGCGGTCTGGCCGGCCTCCACGCCAACGTCGTCTCGCCCACGCTCAATCACGAGAACCACGGGCCGGACAACGGAAGTCGCCTCATGGGCGACGACAATCGGCCCAACTACCTTCGGGCCCACGAGTGGACGCACCTCGCCGTCACGTGGAAGTTCCCCACCGGCGCGCTTCATGACGCCGACTCCGTCCAAATTTACGTAAACGGAGAGATTCGGCCGTGGACGACGGGGATCCCTTCGTACTACGGCGAAGAGGAGGGCGAGCCCGTTCAGAGTCTCACGCCCTGGTATCTCCATTCGATGCAGGTGAACGTCCCGGGGTACGGGACCTTCTGGGCGGCGAACTCGATCCGCCTCGGAGGAGAGATCTCGAAGCTCCTGGCCAATGCCTGGGGCGGCCCCTCGGGTGGCTCGATTCCTCGCAACTACACGGCGGATTCCACGCTCGACGAATTCTATTTGTGGACGAATCGCTCGAGCGAAACCGGAGGCGGCGTCGCCGGGGCGCAGACTCTTTGGTTCCGCGGACGGTACTACAAGCCTTCGGACGCGAATGCCGGCGATGGAGTGTTCCTCTCGCAACTCCTGAATCTCGGGCTTCCGCCGCGGGTCCTTCCCCCCACGAGCACCCAGACTGCGCCTGACGGCACCGCGGCGCCGGTCGTCCCCACCGTGCCCCCTCCCTCGCGAAAGCGTGTCCTCGGAGTCGCCTGGACCGTCTATGCCGAAGAATACGACTCCACGGGCGCGGCCGGAACGTTGCGGCCGAAGATGCTCGACTACAGCTCATGGCCCGGACCCGGTGAACTCCGCCCGGCGGCGGCGGCCGATGCGAACGGGTTCACCGCGGAGACGATCGCGGATCTCTGGATGGTCGTGGACGGCACGACCTACGGACCCTATCGGAACGAGATGTTCAGTCCCGTGCGGGATGCCTCGGGGAATCCGGTGGAGGTCGCCTCCAGCGTCCAATACCGCGTGAAGCTCAAGATCGGTCCGAAGACCGCATCGACGATCCTGCTGGCGACGCCCGTCCTCGACGACGTCACCGTGTTCACCGATACGGGAAATCCGGAGATCGTAGGATGGCTCTCGGTCAATATCTCGCGCTAGTCCTGGCGGCCCAGACGGACGAGTTCTCGGAACTCTGCAAGAAGATCGCGGAGTCTCGAAAGGACCTCAAGAGTCTGGTCGCGGAAGTGCGCGTGGACCGAACCGGAAAGTACGAGGATTCCTCCGGCGCCTCGAAGGGGAGACTGTGGTGGAAGCCCGGGGCCCTCTTGGTGGAAGAGACGGATCTCCAGGAGCCGGGGGCGAAGCCTACGAGGACGCTGGTCCGCGATTCGGAGGCGATCGTTCTCATCGTCAAGCCACGGAAAGCGGAGATCTATCCTCTCGAACGCACCTTCCTCCCGGCGGCGCTTCTTCGAGACGGGATCGGCGAGGGGCTCCGCAAGGACTGGGAGGTGAAGATCGCAGCGCGACCGGAGCAGACGAAGCTTCCGCAGGAACTGGCCACGAAGGGGGGAGACAAGCCGAAGCCGCGGGACGTGAAACTCCCCGGCGGTCGTCCGCGCACGGGTTCCGCTACCGAGGGCGAGGAGGGACGACATCTCATTCTGGAATTGAAACCCCGGCGCGAAGCGATCAAGGAATACGTCCACGTCGTCCGCGTCCATCTTCACAAGGACTCGTTGCACGTCGAGAAGATCTGCGTGGACGACGCGATGGCCTACACCGTCTGGCGGCTCTCCGAGTGGAAGGCGCTCGAGACCGTGGACGACAAGGTGTTCGAGCTGGATCTCAAGAACGTCAAGGTGGAGCGCAAGTGATCGTCGCGGCATTCCTGTGGTGTGCGGGAGTGGAGATCGATGCGACCGCCGTGTCGCAGCGGCGCGACCGCCGATGGGAACTCTCCCTCCAAGGGCGCGTGAAGGGAATCCCGGACGGCGCCATCCTTACGTTGCGCTTTCGACGCATCGAAAGCGCGGTGCGGTGGAAGGATCGCGCGATTCTGACCGAGGTGTGCGAACCGCCGTGGCTCCGAAAAGTCACCATCGAGCGCCACGCGTTTGCCTATGCGGAGCTTCTCCCGTCGCCGTGCGAGCTTCAGGTCGAAATCCTCTTCCTGCCGGACGATCAAGAAGCGCCGGAACTGCGCAAGTCGATGGGGATGGACTATCGACCCCATCGCGCCGTCCGGGTTTTCCGCGCCGGCCGGGCTCAGGACACGGGGCCGCTGCTCAGGAAGGATCATGACGCGTTCCGCGACCGGACGGACGAGGCGCGGAAAATCCTTCAAGCGCTGGTGTCCGCCGAGGACCGCGCCGAGCTATCGAAGCGCAAGCGCGAGCTCGAGAGACTCCTGGGCAAGGTACGCGACGAGCCTTCGCTTTTGGCAGGGTCGGTTCGCGCTCTCGGGAGTCTGCTTCAAGATCTTTACAACTCGGTCGGCACGATCCCGAAATCGGAGACTCGGCCGAAGTCGGATTAGGGCGACGATCACAGCGGCGCGACTGGCGGTCCCCGGAGCTCGCTCACCGGCGAGGGGCTGACGCTCGACAAGGTCGGAGCGATTCTCGGGGAGGTCCGGGCCCTCGCGGACCGCGAGGCGGCTCTCTTTCTCTTCCGCGAGGCGGGGGCGATCGTCGCGGAGGCGGGCGAGGCGAAGGGAAGCGCCGACTCTTGGGCTCGGAAAAAAGCGGCCTTGCAAAAAGACCTGTCCTCCATTCGCTCCTCATGGGGCGAGCTCAAACTCTCCTTGGAGGGGATGGAGGAGTACCTCGACGCGGTCGCCGCGTTTTGGAGGGGAGTCGTCGCGGCGGCGGAGAATGCGGGGTCGATGCCGGCGCCGCCGGACCCCGAGAAAGGGCGACGACTCGAGAAAACGCTGCGGCGCGCGTAGGACTTCGACGCGGTCGCATCCCCGCCTTCCGCCCTCCCCCTTTCTTCCCTGGAGGGGCGAGTGTCGATGAAACTGAGCCAGGCCTTGTCGCTCCCGGTGGTCGATGCTATGTTGGTCCCCCTTCGGAATGGGGGCGCTCCCGCGTGCGAATCCACCCTGTTCGTCTTCTGATCGTCGTCGCTCTTGCGGCGATGCTGGCCACGAGCCTCGTTTACCGAATTCGAATCACAGGCATCTGGTTCAAAGAACGGGGGCATGGGGACAACGAGCTGGGGGTTTTCCTTCGCGAATGCGCCGAACAGGTGCCGGAGGACGGGGTGGTTCATCTCATCACGGATTCCCATCAGCCCGGAGCGAAATCGATCCGGCACGATACTTGGGAGGAGGCAAGAATCGCCACGTGTCTCTATCCCCGCGCCGTCCGCCCCTGCGCACTCAAGGAGGTCGGGTCACGACCCGAGCCCGCTTGGGCGATTTTCGTGAGCGAGCCCTTCGATCGCGGTCAATCCTGGATCAAACCGATTCGTGATCTACGTTAAGCTGACCCTGGCCCTTCTGGTCCTGACCCTCGCCGGAGCCGGGCTCGCCGCGCTCCTACTTCGTCGATCGTCGCCTCGCGGGCTCCTGGAATTTCTGGGGCTGAGCTACGCGCTCGGGTTCGGGCTCGTCGGACTCGCTTCGGTCGTGCTCATGCTCGCCGGGATTCGCATCGGCCCATGGTTGGCGATCTCGCTCGGAATCCTGGGGATGGTCCTGCTGATCGCGTGCCGTCCTCGCTTCGCGCCCGGAGCTCCGGTCGCCCGACTCGCGCGGGCCGGGCAGGCCTTCACGGTTCTCGTCGTTCTCGGGATGATCTTCGGCGCGCTCCATCGAGAGTCGATCGGATGGGATGCCGAGATCTTCTGGTCGCTGAAAGGACGCTCGATTCAGCGATACGGATCGTTCCGGAATCCGGACTTTCTCTCCCCCGAACAGATCCACGTGAACATTCAGTACCCGCTTCTCGTTCCTTCGATCTACGCATGGGTCTACGATGCGACGGGATCGACGAATGGACGTCCGATTCGTCTCACCATGACTCTGCTCTTTGTCGCGTCTCTGGCCGTCTTGGGGGCGGCGTTGCGGCGACGACTCCCCGCGGATCTTTCGGTTTGGCTCACGGCCCTGTACGCCCTTACACCGATGTTCGATCGCGTTGGAGGAGGAGTCGTCGGGGGGTATGCCGATTACCCGCTGGGCGTCTTCATCCTCATCGCGGCGCTCTCGGCCCTCGCGTGGTTGGAAACCGGCGATCGAGGAGCGATGGTCCTTTCCGCATGTGCGATCGCGTATGCGTCACAGATCAAGAGCGAGGGAGGGGCGTTTACCGTGGTGTGCGCTCTGGTTTTTCCCCTTTTCGGCGCGAGAATCCGTGGATGGCGTGGCGCTTTGGAGGGAGCGTCGATCGTCGCGGCCGGCCTGATCCTCTTCGGCCTTTGGACGCAGGCACGACGAAGTTTTCCGCCCGGCGCCGGATCTACCTCGTTCGCGATCGGCGTGGAATTCAAATCTCCTTCGGAGGGTCTCCCCTCTCGGGTCCCCTTCGTTCTTCGGGAATTCGCGACCGAGCTGAGCGGAACCGCGCGATGGCAATTGTTCTGGCCGGCCCTATTCGTGATCTTGGTTCTCCGGTTCCCTCGACCGAAGCATCCGCTGTCGTTCCTTGCCTGGACGGGCCTGGGGCAGCTCGGGGTTTATCTCGTCGTTTGGGCCCTGCATTACAATCCTGAATTCAAGTACTGGAACGCCCACCGGATGCTCCTACACCTGTATCCCACCCTCTTTGCCTGGGGCGCGATGGTGTTGGGGACGATTCCGGCGATGCAGGATCCGCATCGGCCAGGGTAGCCGTCGCGCGCTCTCATTCGCGACCGATGATCTTGTCCACCCACTTTCGGAGCGACCAGGCACATCCCGTCCCGATCAACGAGTAGGCGATCGTCAGAAGGGCCACCAGCCCTTCTCCCATCGTATGCGGAACGGGGTATACGATAAGGGCCGATGCGAGCCCCCCGCCCAGAAATCCCAAGATTCGCCGACTCTGCCCGGGGTGCGGAGTCCGGAATAGACTCGCCAGGATAACCCCCGTGCCGGCCGCGAATAGAAGCACCGCCAAATAGAACAGGCGCAGTGGCTTCCGATGGTTCTCCAGTCTCTTGGACATGGCCAGGTGTTGACGGGCCACCGCGTGATGCATCAAGGGAAGATACGGGGGGGCGGTTCGAAACCCGGCGAGCCAGATTCCATAGTGGAACATGGCCACGGGCTTGTGAACGAGGATCCCGCGGACGCAGAGGCCCGGACCATTCTTCCACGTATCGAGGTACATCTCCCGAACGACTCGTTCGTACGGCGTCCATCGAATCCGGGTATATCTGGGGCTATCTCCCCCCAATTCCGTCCATTCTCGATGGCGGTCTCGGACTTCGAGATAGCGTCCGGCCGCCGCCATGACGCTGACATCGTCGATTCGGAGATTCTCCCTCCGCGCCAGTTCCGGCTGAAAAGCCCAGCCGCTGTAGAGGCTGGGCCAGAAGACGTGACCGGAGAGTTCGTCTCCACGGCGATACTCTTCCGCATAGGCGCGTTTCTGGTACAGGGTAAGTGCTCCGAACCCCATCGCCAGAACCAAACCGGGCCACCATATTCCAACCCCGGCGCAGAGGGACATCCGCGCTTCCGCGGGCAAGCGCCTCCTGCGGAGAAGGAAAAGCAGGGTCGCGGCCGCGGCGGCGATCTGAACCGCCAGCAGCTGCGAGAGGATCGAGGATCTCATGTGCACGCACAGGAGGAAAATCATGCTCTGAGCCACGAAGAGGAAATCTCGCCGGTCCAGTCTTGCTTGCGCGCGGATCGACAGGACGGCGTCCAAGAACGGGAGTAGGCTCAGAGCGGGAAGGAACCGAAGGGCGATCACGCCCTGGAGCTGCGGGTTGAAGTGGACCGCCGGCAGGACCATCAGGTGGGCGGACAAGTAGGCGACCGCGAAGGGCAGGGGCCACCCCCGCTTCCAGTGGCGAAGGAAGAAGATCGCGACGGAGAGCCCGAGAAGTAGAAGATACAGGTAATGGAAGCCCTCGACGCGGTACCCAAAAACGACGAACGAGAGTCGAACGAAATCGACTACCCCCTTGTCGTCCGGTCCCAAAAGGTACTTGGTTCGCGAGATCGTTTTCGGGTCGAGTCGAGTCGCCGCCTGAATCGCCCAGTTCAATCCGCCCGCCTCGTCGGAACGAGCGCGGGCGTGAAACTCGTCCCGCACCGCCGCCAATCCCGTATAGTCCGAAGGGTGGCCGAACTCCAAGGTGGAGATGGCCGGGGGAATGGCATCGATGTACCACATGGGCGGGCTACGGTGCATGCCCGAAGCGAGCACGATCGCCACGTTCGCCGAATAGGCGAGTGCGGCGAGGACCACCGCTCCCCAGCGGTCCCAAGGGGGCGTCCAGATTCGACGAAGACGTTCCGCGAGTCGCATCTGCCGAAACCAAGGGCGATTCGTATCCTAGCGGAGGCTGCCGGAGGGCGCCAGAGGCACTCTCCGCTCTTCCGTCCGCTCGACCGGACGTGTACAATCCCTGCCGATGCCCGAGAAGGTCCTCCGCCGACAGATCGTCGTCGACCGTACGTTCCAGCTCCAATTCTTGCGGATCTGGTTTCTCGTCGGCTTGACGATGGTGCTCTTCTCGGCGGGATTCTACATCTTCGTCCGCAAGTTCAGCGGCGCCCAGCGGATCGACCCGTTCGTGCTCAAGGTCCTCTTGGGGATGAGCGTCTTCATCATTCTCTTTAGCCTGCTCATGGGAACCCTCTCGATCATCCTCGCTCACCGCGTCGCCGGCGCGGCCTATCGAATCGAGCGCTCCCTCGAGCGAATGATCGACGGGGATTTCACCGAGACGATCCTCCTCCGGAAGGGGGATTACCTCACTCGCATTGCCGAGCGGCTCAATCAACTTCAGGACAAGGTCCGAAGTCGTGCTCAGGAGGTGGACGGCCTCGCACAAGATTTGACGCGCATGCGGGAGCGTCTTCCCTCCGACGATCGGGCAGAACTCGACAAGCTCATTCAAAGGGCAAAGTCGGCCCGGCCTGTATAGACAATGGCCAGGAGCGGGTGGGTGTCCCCGGGAGCGCCGTAACGCATTGAGACCTGGTTGGTTGAGCGCTGGTTTTTGCGGAACCCTGGCATCGCAATTGCGTTCTATCCCTCAGTGAGTCAGGGTCGTAGGATAGGAGTCATGTCCTTTCTTCTGACGCTTCTGCTGGTTCTCGGAGTTTGGTACCTTCGTCGACACCCCGAGCCGATTCCGCCGGCCCCAACCCTACAGCCGCTGCCCGAGAGCCCCAGCGCCGGGGCTCATCAGGAGTCTCAGGACAAGCCCCCTCCCTCTGAAGATCGATTGCGCGCGACTCCCGTTGAGGAGCCGATCATGCCGCAAAGCTCCGAGGAGGCGAAGACGGCTGGGTACACGCTTCTCAAGGGCGGCGGCTACCTCTTCGAACGGAAGGACGGCGTCGAAGGCGTGGCCGTGCCGGCGACCGTCTTGGTAACGCGCGGTCTCATCGAGCTCTTCGCCTGCGGAGCCGGTGGAAAGGAACACGAGAGCCTGCTTCGCCTCGATTGCGACACCCATTCCCTCGACAGCGCTCTCACCCTGTGCGGATTCCGTCGCGGCCGCTGCCGAAGGAACTCCGCGAACGGGGAAGGGAGATCGGGGACCGTCTCGTCGTCCTGGTCCAGTGGAAATCGAAGGACGATCGCGTCGTGACTCATCGGGCGGAGGACTTGATCCTCCACGTCCGTCGCGAGGGTCCGATGCCTCGCGTGGGATGGACCTTCGTGGGAAGTTGGATGGAGGTGGTCGATCCGACTTCGACCCCCCGCGAGAGGAAGACCTACAAGGTGCTGGCCGCGTCGGTGACGCGATGCCTGATGACGACCTGGCGCGACGCCTCGGCGCTGCTCGACAATCCGATCCCCGATGCCGTGGACGATACGGTCTATGCCGCGAACTACGTCGTCGCGCCCCGCTCGGGCACATCGGTCCTCGTCCTCATTCGGCCCCCGAACGCGAAAGAGCGGGAGGAAATCGCCAAGGCGGAGGAGGAACTCTCCAAGTGATCGAGGACGATCTTCGTCGCCTGCGGAGCGATCTCCGAATCGCGCGCGTCGTGGAGCGTTCCGTGCGGTGGGCCTTCGTGGCGCTCTTGGTCGGGTGCGGCTATCTGGCGGCGGTCAAGTTGATCGGTCTGTCGCTTCCCTCCGCCCTTCTCTGGTGCTTCCCGGCGCTGCCGATCGCCGTCGCCGTTCGGGAGGCGGTGCGGCCGACGACTCTCCGCGAGTGTGCGATCTGGGTCGATCGCGAGCTGCGCCTCGAGGAGCGCGTCTCGACGGCGCTGGAAGCGGACGGCCCCCTCGGCGGTGCGCTCGTTGCCGACGCGCGGCGCCATTTCGATCGGAAAGACGCCCGATCCTTGGGACGCATCCGGTGGCCGCGGGAGACGCCCTTCCTGGCGATCGCGGCCATCGTAGCGCTGGCGCTCTGGGCTATTCCCGCGCCCGACCGCGCCCGGCCCGCGCATCCGGAGCTTCAAGCGACGGGGCGAGATCAGCGCATGCGGATCCTCGAGGTGGCCAAGACCGCGGAGCGCTCGGAGAGTCCCGAAATCCGCGAGATGGCTCGCGAGCTCAAGGAGATCGCGGCGCTCTTGGAAAAGGGCACCCCCGAGTCCTCCGAAGAAGCCCTCAGAAGGCTTCGCGCCCTCGAGGAGCGCGCGAACCGGCGGCTGCTCGCCTCGGACTCGGATTCGGCCGTGCTTCGGGAGATCGCCGAGCGGGCCGCGGGAAGCGGGGCCGCGCTCGCCCGAATCCTCGAGAAACGCGGGCGACCTCCGGATGGCCGGAACCCCTTGCCCCCGACGGTCGTAAGAAAGCTGGAAGGGACGGAGGGCGGGAGCCATGGAGGCGATCGCCCCTCGAGGTTTCTGGGGAAGGAGTCGGAGTCGAGCCGGCCCGCGGAAGTGGAAACACGCGCGATCCTATCGCGTCGCCTCGCCCGGAAGGACTGGCCCCCGCGTTGCGATGCCGCGGTGAGAAAATACTTTTCGGATTGACCCGGAGGTCCACGATGCACGCTCTCGGTTTGCTCTTGGCGACGATGGCGGCGGATCAGGACGGAGATCTGCGCCGGAGACTCGAAGCGGCCTATACTTCCGCGGGGGACTGGCTCGGTTCTCAGCAGGACGGCGGGGGCGCCTGGAAGCAGGGTCCTCCCGGCCGGGAGCAGCCTTCCGTCGCCTTCACCGGCCTCGTCGTTACCGCTCTCGCTCGTGCGCCCAAGGAGCTCCGCGCGCGATACCAGGCCTCGATCGACAAAGGCGCGGCCTTCATCGTCTCCAAACGGAACGAGGACGGATCGTTCGGCGAAGGACCCACGGGCGCCTTTCTCAAGACCTATGCGACGGCCGTCGCCCTCATGGCGCTGAGCGCGACCGATCGGGAGAAATTCGCGGAACCCATCCGTGGGGCGCAAGCCTATCTGAAACAGCACCAGCTCAAGGAAGGGATCGATCGCGGAGGCAGCGGCTACGGAGACGACGAACCGTCGAAGGACGGGATGAAGAAGACGATCGCGAATCTCTCCACGACCGGCTTCACCGCGGATGCGATGGAAGAGTCCGGCCTGCCGAAGAACGACGAATTCTGGAAGCTCGTCGTGGAGTTCGTCCGGCGGTGTCAGAACAACAGCGAAACGAACACGGACAAGGACTTCGTGGAAAAGCTCAAGGCCGTCGGGTTGTCCATCGGCGACGACGGCGGACTCTATTACGCGCCGTCGGCGGAACGGAAGATCCACAAAGCCGGCACCAAGATCACCGACAAGGAGATCATCCAAAGCTACGGATCGATGACCTACCACGGGATCAAGACGTATCTCTTCGCGGGGCTCAAGAAGGACTCGCCCGAAGTGAAGGCCGCCATCGACTGGGTCCGAAAGAACTACAACATCGAAGCGCATCCGGGATTCCCCTACGATGCGGCGAAGCGAAACCACCTTCGCGGGCTCTTCTACTACTACTACGTGATGGCCCGCGCGATGGATGCGATCGGAGAGAAACCGTTCCGTACCTTCGACGGGAAGGAACACGATTGGCCCGTCGAGATGGGGAGACATCTCCTCAAGATCATGAAGGACGGCAAGATGTGGGTGAACGACAATCCCGCATGGTGGGAGGACAATCCCCTGCTCGTCACTTCCTATGTTCTGGGTACCCTCGATATCCTGATGAAGCATGTCCGCTGATCGGCGCGTCGGAGTCTGGCTTCTCGGCGCCGGCGGAGGCGTCGGAACCTGTGTCGTCGCGGGGGTCGAGGCGCTCCGCGCCGGACTGTGCGATCGCGCCGGACTCGTCGCCGAACTCCCGGATCTGCGCGGGCTGGATCTGGTCGCGCCCGAATGCTTC
>Ga0114945_10000562_pt1 | contig 23992 bp, 22 predicted proteins | sample OV2TP3_FD_87194 | JGI IMG/M metagenome (GOLD analysis project Ga0114945, IMG submission 87194) | Hot spring microbial communities from Beatty, Nevada to study Microbial Dark Matter (Phase II) - OV2 TP3 | ecosystem: Environmental > Aquatic > Thermal springs > Hot (42-90C) | place: USA: Beatty...
AGAAATGAGAACCGGCACCGCCGATTTCACGCAACTAGCGTTTAGCGAAAAACTGTAAAGGAGCGACACCATGGCAGCCGAGCCGAGCATCTGGGGTATCCACGCAGGAAAGACCGGTGACGCCCACTCATTGTTTTTGAAAAAAGGTGTCATCGCCGTTGGTTGGAAGGAAATTGGCGACTTGAGCAAGCTCCGACCTGACCGGGAAGCGTTCAAGGCAAGGGTCGCGGAGGCCTACCCGGATGCGAAACTAGGCGCGATTCCAAATAACGCGGGGCAACTCTTTCGCTTCGTCCACGAGATGAAGCCCAGTGATTACATCGTTTATCCTTCCAAATCAGATCGGCAGGTACACCTCGGACGCGTGGAAGGGGCGTATGCCTACAACAATGGCCTTGAAAACGGCTACCCCACCAGCGACAAGTGAAATGGCTACGGATGATGCCGCGGACACACTTTTCCCAGGGGGCGTTGTACGAAATTGGCTCAGCCATGTCCCTGTTTCAGGTCAAATCCTACGCGGAGGAGTTTCTGGCCGCCATTGAGGGTCGCGCAGAAGCACCGGCACCTGTCCAAGACGAAACGGTCGGGGCTGTGGCGAACGAGATTGAGCAAACCACGCGCGATTTCATCCTCAAGAAACTAGCTCAGGAACTCAAGGGTCATGCGTTTGCGGACTTCATTGCGCACCTGCTTGGGGCAATGGGCTACCGGACACGGGTTTCTCCTGAGGGGCAAGACGGTGGGGTTGATGTCGTCGCCCACAAGGATGAGTTGGGATTCGAGCCGCCCATCATCAAGGTACAGGTCAAAAGCACCGAAGGCAGCGTTGGTGATCCTGTGGCATCGGCACTCTATGGCAAGGTAGCGACCGGGGAGTATGGTTTGTTGGTGACCTTGGGGACGTTCACCCACCAGGCCGAGAGCTTCGCTCGGAGCAAAAGCAACCTGCGATTGATTGACGGGAATGAGCTAGTCGATTTAGTGTTGCAACACTACGAGCAGTTCGATTCTCGCTACAAGGGACTTCTGCCGTTAAAGCGGGTATACGTACCAGAGGTTGTGGGACAGGAAGGTGAGTGAAATCGGTACCGATTCTGTTTTCTGAGCCGAGCCGGACGCGGTGGGCGTGGAATGGAACAAAGGACAAAATTCGTCTGACGATTTTTGTAGGTTCACTTAGGTTCACTGGAGGATGATGTCATGCCTTTTCAAGAGACGTCGGTAGGATGGGTCATATGTTTTGAAGAACGCCGGGAGTTGGAAGAACGGCGCGGCACGCTTACCCTTGTGAGATTCCGAGTCATTTCGCCGCAAGGAAGCAAGCAGTCGATAAGGATTATTTTCAGCGAAGAATTTGTTGACGATTATTTTCACATACCTGGAGATGAAGATCATTCCGACCATCGCCATCAAATCGTGCAAGAAAAAGAACAATTATTCAAGACGTGGAGCCTTGTGCGAATTGAAGAACTCATAAATAAGGGTGTGTTGGAAAAGGAGCACTGGATTATGCAAAGGGATTTTGGTTGGGCGGAAAAGGTTGAAAAGGGTCAATGGCGACCGTCAAGTACACTGCAAAAGGATGGAACATACATCTATGCCCCTGAGAGAACAATAGAGTTCCATTCAAGTTGAGGCAATGTGGGAAATGCGTACCGAGTACCGAAGGACAGGTTGAGGAGATGTGCCGAGGGGTGACGCGCCGAGGGGGCACCCCCACAAGCCCCGCAGTCCCGCCCCATCTGCATTGGGGTGGGACGAGGAGCGCAGTGGGGGATACGGCGCGGCAGGCCTCCGGCCCGTAGGGACCCCGAGGCCCTCTCAGTAGGTAGGTGATGATTCACATTATTCGGGACAAGGCGACGGCGCAGCAGATTCAGGAGATGAATGAAGCGCTCCAGGGAAAATTTATCAAAGTCGTCGTTGACATTGAGCAACACATTCTTGCGGGTGGCGGTGTGATGCATGCCGATTGTGAAGCCGAACTCCTTGAGGACGGCAGTCTCCAGAAAGATGTGTGGGGTGCGAACTGGTATCCTGGCAGTGGCGATGTGGAATTTGAGTCGGTGATCAATATCCGGCCTAAGCGAGGTAATCGCAAAACGACGATCGAGAGCCCCGAACTGCGGGCTCAAGTGGAGGCCGTCATTCGGAAGCGGCTTGAGGGGCGATGATTCCAGACAACATTCGCGAGCGGTATCTGCGTGATCCACTCGAGCGCCGATTAGGAGGATTAGCTGCAGATTTAGCCAGGATCGCTTCCAGTTCGCGCAATCCAAAAAATCGCGATGCCGTCGCCTACTTATTGGACGAAGGGAAACACTTTGCTGAATGGACGGTGCCAGACGCGTCGCTGGAAACGCAAATCATCCTCGTTGAAATTCAACTCGAACTAGCATTGTGGGAGCGGGCGTGGTTGCGCGGTGAACCCATTCCAGATTTGAGCCGTCGCTCCGAAGCACGCTCAGAAGAATTGTTGAAACTCGCGGGATTGATCTGATGCCAGTGACGAAGCGTGATTACTACGACATCTTAGGCGTCGGCAAGGATGCCACACAGGACGCCATCAAGCGCGCGTACCGGAATCTTGCCCTCAAGTATCATCCAGATCGAGTTCCCGCGGATCAGAAAAAGGCAGCCGAGGAGAAATTCAAGGAGATCTCCGAGGCCTACGCCGTCCTCTCCGACGACCAGAAGCGCGCGCAGTACGACCGCTTCGGCTTCGAAGGCATCCACGCGCGCTACTCGACGGAAGACATCTTCCGCAGCGCGGACTTCGGCTCCATCTTCGAGGAGATGGGCTTGGGCGGTTCCATTCTCGACGCCCTGTTTGGCGGCGGCTTAGGCGAGCTCTTCGGGTCTGGCGGACGCGCCTCACGACGACGCGGCCCGCGCCGCGGCGCCGATCTCCAGTACACCCTGGACATCACCCTCGATGACGCCTACACCGGTACGACCACCACGATCGTTGTCCCGCGGCACGAACTGTGCGAGGCGTGTGGTGGCGAGGGCGCGCAGCCCGGCACCTCGCGCACCGCCTGCTCAACGTGTGGCGGCTCAGGCCACGTGCGCACCTCCGCCGGATTCATGACGATTGCGCAGACGTGTCCGCGGTGTGGCGGCGCAGGCTCGCGCATCGCGTCGCCCTGCAAAGCGTGTCGTGGTCAGGGACGGACGGCGACAGAACGTCGCCTCGAAGTCAACGTCCCTGCCGGTGTGGATACCGGCACGCACTTGCGCCTCACTGGCGAGGGCGAGGCCGGCGATCCTGGCGGTGGCCGCGGCGATCTCTACGTGGCCATCCGTGTCAAACCGCATCCGCTCTTCACCCGCGAACAGGAACACCTCGCCATCGAGATGCCGATCAGCATGGTCCAAGCCACGCTCGGTGCCGACGTCGAAGTGCCTACGCTCAACGGCCGGGTGACGATGAAAGTTCCTCCCGGCACGCAGAGCGGCAAGGTGTTTCGGTTGCGCGACAAGGGGATGCCGCTCCTGCGTGGCAGCGGTCACGGGGATGAGTTTGTGCGCGTCGTCGTGGAAACGCCCACCACCTTGACCGCGCAGCAGCGGCGGTTGTTGGAGGCATTCGCGCAGGCGGGTGGCGCCGGGCCCTTGCAACAGTCGTTCCTGGAGAAATTGAAGGACGCCTTCAAAAAGCGGTGAGCGGGGCACACCGTCTCTAAACGTGCACCGTCCACCCGCGCACCGCATCGCGTGTTGGCTTTCTCTGATGCCTGTTCACTGTCAACAAGGATGCCGCCCTGCTTGCGGGGCGGTTTCCAGCCCGTCCGCCGGGTGCGGTGTCTGCCGCACCCAAGGACACAGCGGACGGGGAGGCAGTCCGCCAAGTGCGTTGGCGGACGTCGGAAGGGGAAACCTGGGTTGCCCCTCCGAGTTGACTGGTTACGGCCACGGTCGCGTTAAACATGCCAACCTACGACTACCACTGTAAACACTGTGGCCACGAGCTGGAACTCTTCCAGCAGATGACCGAGTCACCCAAGAAGATCTGTCCTAAGTGTAAAGCGCCTAAACTCATTCGTCGCATCGGCGGTGGGGGCGGGCTGATTTTTAAAGGCCCTGGCTTCTACGCCACCGACTACCGCAAAGGGACGCCACCGAAAGACGCGAAAGCACCCCCCTCCACGACGCCCTCCACGAGTTCACCCCCGGCGAAACCGAGCGCCTCGGATGCCGTCACGTAACGCGCTGCGGCGGTGGTGGTGGGGTGGGGTGGGACTCTACGCCGGAGTGCTCTTGATCGTCAGCATCATCCCCCTCCCCTCCGGCCCGGACATTCCTGCGCTGGACAAGTTCTTCCATGCCCTCGAGTATGCCGTGTTGGGGTGGCTGCTGGTGCAGGCGCAACGGCGGGCCGGCCCTGCAGCGGTTCACGTCGTTGGTGTGGCGGTGCTGGCCGCCGTCGGTTACGGAACCATCTGCGAGGCGATCCAAGGGTGGCTGCCGTACCGTGACGCGGAGGGATGGGATGTGATCGCGAACGCGGTCGGCAGTGTGCTGGGAGCCCAGCTCGTGCGAGCCCCTCGTCATGGTTGAATGCGCCCCGTTTCAGGGCTGGCGGTTTAGCCCAGCGGCCGGCGAGCTGGCGAAGCTGATCGCCCCGCCCTACGATGTGATTGCGCCCGACGAAGAACAGGCCCTCTACGACGCGCATCCCCACAACATCATCCGCCTCATCCGCAGTCGCGCCACCCCTGAGGATACTGCCACCTCCAACGCCTACACCCGCGCGCGGGCGCTGCTCGAGGAGTGGTGTGCAGCGGGCGTGCTCGCTCGTGACCCGCGACCCAGTTGTTACCTCTATGAGCAGGAAGTGGTCGTAGACCACCGTCCACGACGACGCCTGAGTGTGATCGGCCTCACCAAACTGGTCGAGCCCAACGCGGGCGAGCTCTTCTTCCACGAGCACACCTTCGCTGCCCCGCGGGAGGATCGCCTGCGGTTGCTCCAGGCGGTCGAAGCAAACCTCAGTCTGATCTCGAGTCTGTTTTCCGAGCCGGCGCAGGGGCCGGTCATGGCACTCCTGCGCGCGTGGGCTGCGGAACGCCCGCCGGATGCGGTCGTGCCGTTTCGGCAGGAGACGCATCGGTTCTGGTGCGTGACGAAGCCATCGCAGCTCAAAGCGCTGCAGGCGGCGATGCGCGACCGCACCCTGGTCATCGCCGATGGCCATCATCGCTACGAGGCGGCGTGGCTCAACCGTGAGCGCTCGCCCTGGGTGATGCTGTGCTGTGGCTGGCTGGAGGATCCTGAGCTGGTGATTCTGCCCATCCATCGGATCGTCCGCCGGCGGCCGCCAGGCACTGGGGTGTCGGTTGTGGAGCGGCTGGATCGGTGCGGGGAGGTGACGAAACTCAAGAGTGTCTCCGAGCTGCTGCGGCGCTTAGCCAGAGCAGACGGCCAGGGCCTGTTTGGGTACTACACCGACCGCGCGGTGTGGCTGGTGCGGACGGATCCCGACCTGTGCGCCGAGGTGCGCCGCCACTCCCCGGCGTTGGGCGGGTTAGATGTGGCGATTCTGCACCACGGTATTTTCCCGCGGCTCTTTGGCGCGACCCTGGCTGACCTGGTGGTGTTGGATTACACGCCGGACGCCGCGACCGCTTGTGGTGCGGTGGATCGTGGGGAGGCAGAGGGGGCGTGGCTGTTGCGACCCATGCAGGGAGCCTTGATTGCCCAGCTCGCCCGTCAGCGCGTGCTCCTCCCGCAGAAGTCCACATATTTTTACCCTAAGCTATTGACAGGATTAGTGTTACATCGGTTTGACACCGCGCGGTGAAGGCCGGCTAGAGTCATTGACGCTCCACCACTTTTCCCGTATGATAGAGCCTGACGTTCCACGCTGTTCCACCGTGTTCCACGATGTTCCACGCCAGGAACCGTGCGATGGCCCTGTTCGGCAAATCCAAATCGTCCATCGTCAAGATCGCCAAGAAAAAACTCCCGGATGGGCTGTGGACGAAGTGCGCGGAGTGCGGGCACATCATTTACAACAAGGCCCTGGAGGAGTCCTTCAAGGTCTGCCCGCAGTGCGACTACCATTGTGTCCTGACGAGCCAGGAACGCGTTGCGCAACTGCTGGATCCCGGCACGTTTGCAGAGCGGGATGCGGAGCTCACCCCGGCGGATCCCTTGAGCTTCCATGGGCCGACCTCCTATCGCGACCGACTCAAAGAAGCTCAGCACGCGAGTGGGCTCTCCGATGCGTGCCTGACCGGCACAGGCACGATGGGGGGACGGCGGCTGGCGTTTGGCGTGACCGACTCGCGCTTCTTCATGGGCTCGATGGGCTCGGTCGTCGGGGAACGCCTCACGCGCTTGATCGAATACGCGACCGCCGAGCAACTCCCCCTCATCATCGTCTCGGGCTCTGGCGGCGGGGCGCGGATGCACGAGGGCATGTACTCCCTCATGCAGATGGCGAAGACCTCGGCTGCCCTCCAACGGTTTCATGACGCGAAGGGATTGTACATCTCCGTGCTGACGGATCCGACGATGGCCGGCGTCCTGGCGAGTTTTGCGACGTTGGGGGATGTGCTGATCGCTGAGCCCAAAGCGTTGATTGGCTTCACCGGCCCGCGCGTCATCGAGCAGACCTTGCGGCAGCGGTTGCCCGAGGGGTTTCAGCGCTCGGAATTTCTCCTCGAACACGGACTGCTGGATAAGGTCGTGCCGCGGAAGCACCTGCGGAGCACGCTGATGCAACTGCTCAGCTATCTCGGTTGACCATGGCCCAAGTCAGTCTCCGCCAGGTGTCGAAGAGCTATGCGCCTGAGATCCATGCGGTGCGGGAGGCGACGCTGGGTGTCGAGCGCGGGGAATTTCTCGTCATCGTCGGGCCTTCCGGTTGCGGGAAGTCCACCCTGTTGCGGATGATCGCTGGCTTAGAAGAGATCACGAGCGGGGAGATCTGGATTGGGGAGCGGCTCGTCAACCACGTGCCGCCCAAGGACCGCGACATCGCGATGGTGTTCCAGAACTACGCCCTGTATCCGCACATGACCGTCTACGACAACATGGCGTTTGGATTGCGGTTGCGCGGGATCGTGCGGGCGGAGATTGCTCGGCGCGTCACAGAGGCCGCCCAGATTCTGGGCTTGAACGGCCAGCTCGATCGCAAACCCCGCGCGTTGTCCGGCGGTGAACGCCAGCGCGTCGCCGTCGGGCGCGCCATTGTGCGCAAGCCATTGGTCTTTCTCTTCGATGAACCGTTGAGTAACCTCGACGCCAAATTGCGGGTCACGATGCGGACCGAGATTAAAAAGATCCACCAGCGCCTGCAGGCCACGATGATCTACGTCACCCACGATCAGACGGAAGCCATGACGATGGGAGATCGGATTGCCGTCATGAAAGACGGCTGCCTCCAGCAGGTGGCTGATCCGATGACGATCTACGAGCATCCGGTGAATCGCTTCGTGGCGAGTTTCATCGGCAGTCCGCCGATGAACTTCCTCGAAGGGCGGATCGTGAAACTCCAGCAGGGCTACTGTTTTGACGAGGGGAAGTTCCGTCTGCGGGTGACGGAGGAGCTGGCCCCCAAACTGAGTCCCTATGAAGGGAAGGCCGTCATTTTTGGCATCCGGCCCGAGGACATCTACGACAAACTCTTTGTGACCGATGCCCCCAAAGAAAACGTGGTGACCGCAACGGTAGAAGTCCTGGAACCGCTGGGTTCGGAAGTGTACATCTACCTGGCCGCCGGCCGCCAGCACCTCGTGGCCCGCGTGGGCGCCCACGATCGTCCTGAGCTCAATCAGGACATGGACATCGTCTGCGACATGACGCAGGCCCATTTTTTCGACCCTGAAACCGACGCTGCGATCGCGTAGACGCGCCGTGGAGCGAGCGCTCCACGCGCGCAGGAACGCTTCCTCCACAGACACGGGTGCTCCTTTAAGACGCAGGGTGCGACCATCGAGACGCCTGCCCCTCTGCCCACATCCAAGACGGCGCTGCTCCCGTGGCTGCTGTGGGGAGGTGTGACCCTCGTCGGTCTCTGGTCGGCCCACCGCATTCCCCTTGAGCCTGCCCTCATAACCCAGCGCTGGTTCTCCGCCGTGACGATGGGCTATGGGCTGGTGACGTGTTGGGGTTGGTTGGTGGGCGGCCGTGGTCAGGGCCTGCTGTTGCTGAGCGGCTCACTCCTGCTCGTCGCGTGGCTCGCCGGCATCCGGATGCAGGGCACGCTGTTCCTGCACAGTGGGTTCATCGGCGCCATGGCCCTCGTCGGTGGGCAGGTGTCACGCCGCCTGCGAGGGGAGCGTCAGCAGCACCTCCTGTTGGCCGAGCGCCTGGAAGAATCCCACCATCAGTTGCGCACCGACGTAACGCGCCTCGACCACGCCCTGACCGGCCTGCGGCGCCGCGTGGAGCGGTATCGCGCCCTCCAAGCGTTCGCCCAACACCTCACGCAGACCGTCGAGCTCCCCGAAGTCTGTCGGCTCATTGTGGAGCAGAGTGTGGCGATGGTCGGCAAATCGCACGAGGCGCTGCTGTTCCTGGTGGATCGCGACAGCCAACGGCTGGCGCTGACCGCCTCTCAGCGAGCGCACGGGGTGCCGCCGATTGCCGCGAAACAAGGGGACGCCTTCGATCAGCTCGTGTTGCGCACGCGCAAAGGGCTGCTCGTGGACGATGTGGCGCGCGAGCCCCAGTACGACCCCAGGACATTCGAGGGACGCACGGTCCACGCCGTGCTCACAGCACCCCTCATCGTGGACCGCGGGGTCGAGGGATTAGTGCGACTCGATAGCGCGGATGTCGGCGCGTACACGCAGGATGACTTGCGGCTCCTCGGGATCATCGCGGATTTGGGATCCACCGCCATCACCGCGGCACGCCTGTACGCCCAAACGCAAGCGCTCGCGATGACGGATGGGCTCACCGGGCTGCTGGTCCGACGGGCATTCCTCGAGGGGCTCCAGCACGAGCTCCGCCGTGCCCAGCGGCAAGGGGAGACGCGCGCGCTCCTGATGGTAGACATTGATTACTTCAAACGGTATAATGACACGCTAGGCCACACCGCCGGGGATCTCGTGCTCCAGGGGGTGGCGCGGATCCTGCGCACCTGTGCTGGGCCGGAAGGGTTGGTGGCGCGCTACGGCGGGGAGGAGTTCGCGATCCTGTTGAGTCCCGCGGCGCCGGCGGAGGCGGTGTGTCAGAGTGAGCAGATCCGTGCCGCCATCGAACGCGAGCCATTTATCCTACGACGAGAACCTACCCACGTGACCGTCTCCATCGGTCTCGCGCACTATCCCGATGAAGGCCAGGAGCCGATTGAGCTGTTGCGCTTGGCGGATGCGCGCTTGTATCGCGCCAAGCAGGCCGGGCGCAATCGCCTCTGGAGCACATGATGGCGTGGCTGGCATTACTCATTGTCCTCGTGGGCTTGCGGTGGCAATGGCCCTGGGCCGTGGGCGTGGCGCTGCTCGCCTGCGCGGGTCTCCTCGCGACTGCACCGCAGCCCCTCACCGCCTGGCTGTTCGCCCCCGTGGGTCTGTTGGTGGCGTTCCCGCTCGTGCCGTGGCAGGCCCAGCGGCTGCGCCAGCGCCTGGTACACACGGTGGCCACGCAGCATCAGGCGTTGCAGACGGCGGCGGAGCAGCTGCAGCAACGCGTGGCCACCCTCACGCAGGAGCAGACGAGCCTGGTGACCGAGATCACCCGCTTAAGCGAACTCTATCGTGTCACGAAAGACACCGCTGGCGATGTGCGCCTCGCCGCGTTCTGTCAAACCCTGACCAACGTCCTCTCCACGACGCTCTCGTTTCAGCGGTGGTGGCTGTTGGTCACAGCACGATCTCCCTCCGCACCACGCCTGAGCTGTCGTGAGGCGTGGGTGGGCTCTGTGGAGGCCCGTGAAGTGCGAGGCGAGCAGGTCGCCGACGAGCCGCGCTGGCAGCAGCCGCTGCTGGAGGTGATCCAACGCGAGGCGACGCCGCAGCATGTGCCCGCAGGGAAACCGTTACCGTGGGGCGAGGTGCGCGCGACGAGCTTTGCCTGGATTCCGCTGGTCTTCCACGAGCAGGTGGTGGGGATCATGGTGTGTGAACAGTTGCCAGCGAGCGAGTTTGGGCGTGCCCAAGTCATCGCCCAGCAGGTCACCCTGCAGCTCCACCGCATCGCGCTCTATGACGAGCTGGAGCGGCTGGCGGTGAGCGACGGTTTAACCGGCCTGTGGGTCCGACGGTATTTCCTGGAGCGGCTCCACGAAGAATTGCGCCGCGCCGCTCGCCATCAGTTCGCGGTGGCGGTCGTGTTGGCCGATCTGGATCACTTCAAAACGCTCAACGACACGTATGGCCACCTCGTCGGTGATGAGGTCCTCAAGCACGTCGCCGAGCTCTTGAAGGTCAACGTGCGCGAGATTGATCTCGTGGGGCGCTATGGCGGCGAAGAGTTTGTGGTGGGGTTAGCGGAAAGCGGACGCGAGCAGGCCTCGCTGGTGACCGAGCGGATTCGCCAACTGGTGGCTGACCAGACGGTCCGCGCGTATGATGAGACGGTCCACGTGACGGTGAGTATGGGCATCGCGTTGTTTCCGCTGCATGGGAGTACCGCGTCGGAGCTCCTCGAGTGCGCGGATCAAGCGCTCTACCAGGCGAAGGCCAGCGGACGGAATCGCATCGTCATCTATCGGACTAACTGTCCGCAAGGCGTCACGAAAGGAGGGGCGGGGTGAAAATTTTCCTCGATTCAGCCAACCTTGAGGACATTCGTCAGGCGGTCAGTTGGGGAGCGATTGATGGCATTACTACGAACCCCACCCTCGTCGCCAAAGAGCGGCGCGATTTTGGTGAGCTCTTACGCGACATCACGCGGCTCGTGGATGGACCGATTAGCGCGGAGACGATCAGTACCGAGACCGACGGCATGGTGGCGGAGGCCAGACGCCTGGCGAAGCTCCATGCGAACATCGTCGCCAAAGTGCCGCTGACGAAGGCTGGGTTAGCGGCGACGCGGCAACTCACGCGCGAGGGCATCCACGTCAACGTCACGCTGTGCTTTTCTCCGAGCCAAGGGCTGCTGGCGGCCAAAGCAGGGGCCACCTACGTCTCGCCGTTCATCGGGCGACTCGATGACATCAGTCACGACGGGATGGCCATCATTCGCGATTTGCGCGAGATCTTTACCAACTATCACTTCACCACGCAGATTCTCGTGGCGAGCATCCGCCATCCGTTGCATGTGGTCGAGGCGGCACGCATCGGCGCCGATGTGGCGACGATGCCGTTCGCGGTGTTAGAGCGCTTGATCGCTCATCCCTTGACAGACCTCGGATTGCAGCGGTTCCTCAAGGATTGGGAAGCCCTGCCGGTCGCGCAGCGCGGTCCGCTGGCGAGGCGTAACGAGCAACCCACGCCCACCCCTGTCCGTCATCCCACCCCTACGGCACGAGCCACCGCGAGGAGTGCCAGTCGTTGAGACGCGTGATGCGCGTTGCGCTCGTCCTGGTTGGGATGTTCCTGACCACGATGGTCTGCCATCAGTGGTCCACGTGGGCCGCTGGGCGCGCACCCGCGACCACGACAGCCGTGCCGCAGGATGAGCGCAGCGCCTCGTTCGCTGAGGGCAAGCGGCTCTTTCGTGAAGGCCACTACGCGCAGGCGACGCCCTTCTTCGAGCAGGCGCAGGAGCAATCGCCTGAGGATCCGTGGGCCGAACTCTACCTCCGCATCAGTCAGGCCAGAGTGCAACAGCAGACCGCAGGACTCGCCCTCGCTCCTCCGGTCATCTCGAAGCCAGCCATCATCCGAGTGATCGGCGCACCGCCGGTCCGGATTCATCCGGTGGCCAAACCACCCCCACCGCCGGCAGCGCCACCGATCCCACCGGCAGCGCCTCCAGCACCCCCTGAGCGACTGAGCGCGCCTGCACCTGGTGAAGCACCTCCGCTGTCGCCGCGGCCTCCAGCGCCGCCAGCAGCGGTCGAGCCCACCCCTGAAGTCCTCGAGCCCGTCGTCCCGTATCCACAGGAAGTGCCGCTGCCAGCGCCAGGACCCCTCACCACAGCCCCCGCTCCTGATGTTCCGGTGCAAGCCCATGCGGATGTGATCGAGGTTTCGCCAGAGACCCAACAGGTGGTGGGGCACGGGCATGTGCGGATCACCCACGAAGGTCTGCTCCTCACCTGTGATCGCGTCATCGTGTTTAGCGAGACGCGCGATGCCTTGGCCGAGGGGCACGTCCGGCTCACGGGTCCTGAGGGCGTGCTGACCGGCGAGACGGTGTACTACAACTTTCGGACGAAAAAGGGAACCGTCCTGCATGGGGGTGGCGAGTTTTTTCCCTGGTATGGCCGTGGTCCCCATGTGGTCAAGACCGCCGAGCACACGCTGCGCATTCGCAACGGGTACGTCACGACGTGTGAGTTGGATCCCCCGCACTATCGCTTTCAATCCAAGCAGGCGACGGTCTACCTCGATGACAAAGTCGTCGCCAAGCACGTGTGGTTTATCGTCGGCAATACACGCCTCTGGTACATGCCGCGGTGGAGTTATTCCCTGCGGGAGAATCGGCAGAAGTGGTCCTTTTTTCCTGGGAAGAAGAAGCCGTGGGGACAGTTCCTCCTCGGCAAGTACCGCTATGAGCTCACCGCCAATGCCAAGGGCACATTCCATTGGGACTGGCGGCGCTATTTTGGGCACGCGCAAGGGCTCGATTTCAAATATCGGACGCGGCATCTCGGCTATGGCTTGCTCCGGACGTACTACAACGAAGAGCCGGACCAGCACAAGCGCAAAGAAGAACTCCTGAAAGGGCAAGATCACGATCGCTACCGCGTGCTGCTGCGGCATCGGTGGGACATCGCCCCCTCGACGAATTTCCTCGTGGATTTCCAGAAGTATAGCGACGTGGACTTTCGACGGGATTTCCTCTTTCGCGAAGAGTTCCAATCCGACACCGAGCCGGAGAGCTTCGCCCTCTTGACCCACACGCGGCCGATGTCCACCTTGACGGCGCTCTTCAAGAGGCGCGTCAATCGCTTTCAGACGGTGACGGAACTGTTGCCTGAAGCCAAATGGGAGTTGCTCGAGCAGCGCGTGTGGGATACGCCCTTCTTTTACGCCTCGTCGGTAGCGGCAAGCAATTCCAACCATAAACCAGCCCGCAGCGACGATCGAGACGATGATACGGCCAGCGTGGATATCGTCAATGAACTGAAATACGGCTGGCGGCTGCTGCGCTATCTCCACGTGACACCGCGAGGCAGCGTCCAACAAACGTACTATCGCAAGGATGATCCAGGAGGCGACGATCGGGCTGATGGCAAACGCCATTATCTCGTCGGTGCCGCGAAGTTGGGCGTGGATGCGAGCACGAAACTCTATCGCCTCTTTGATGTGCAGGCCAATCTCTTCGGCGTCGCCATCCAACAGCTGCGACACGTCATTACTCCTGCGGTGGGTTTCAGCTGGGCGCCTGCGTCTACGCTGCTCGCTGGGCATCCGACGGCCGCTGGGATCGGCGGGAGCCGCCAACGGACATTTTCGCTGGGATTGGAAAACAAACTGCAAGCCAAGCAGCTCATCGGTGACCGTGAACAGAAGGTAGACATGGGCCGCCTCCTGTTGTCGTCGAGTTACGATAACGTGATGACAAAAGAGGCATGGCAACTGAGCAACATCACCGCTGATCTCGAGCTGCAACCTCATCCGAACCTCCGCATCGAATCGGATACCTCCTACGATCACCGCCAGGATGTCTTTCCGACGTGGAACCTTGACGTGGTCTTCAGCGGTGATCCCGTGGTGGCCAGGACGCCGTTGACCGCTCTGGAGTTGCGCGAGCGCGGTTCCGAGGAGATCCTCGAGATGAAACGCCCGCGGTGGTTCATCGGTGTGGGCCATCGCTACCAACGTGAGAGTCGCTCCGAGATGACGCTGGACCTGCGCTGGCAGCCGCATCCGAAGTGGTGGGTGGACTGGTTCAATCGTTTTACCTACAAAGAGGTGGCGGGCAGCGCCAAGCGGATCAATCGCAATCGCGAATTCCAAATTATCGTGACCCGCGATCTCCATGACTGGCTGATGCAGGTGACGGTCGGCGAGGACCGCGACTTAGGAGGCGTGTTCCTCCTGTCGTTCGTGCTGAAGGCATTTCCTGAGATCCCGCTGTCGCTGGAGGATTCGTACCATCAGCCCAAGCACGGCTCACAGTCCAGCGCCTTCTATGCCGGCACGCCGTACTATACCCCGCCTACCACCACACCGTAAGGCCTTGCTAACGGGTAGCCTCTGTAGTATCATCAGGTGTTTATGGCGATGCAACTTGCGGTGATTGGTGTCGGTCATGTCGGGCTGGTGACGGCGGCTTGCTTTGCGGAGCTGGGGCATCAGGTGGTAGCGGTGGATCAGGACACCGCTCGCATCGAAGGCCTCCAGCACGGGAAGATGCCGTTCTATGAGCCGGAGCTGGAACCGCTGGTGCGCCGGCACCTCGCCTCCCAACGGCTGCGCGTGACGACCACCATTGCTGAGGGGGTGCGGCAAGCGCAGCTCATCTTCATCTGCGTGGGCACGCCGCAGCGACCTGACGGTTCCGCCGATCTGGCGGCTGTTGAGCATGTCGTGTGTGACATCGCGCAGCACCTGAGCGACTACCGCCTCATCATCGAGAAATCAACCGTGCCGGTGGAAACCGGTCACTGGATTGAGCGCACGCTCCAACGCCACGTCAAGGCCGGGGTGGAATTTGATGTGGCCTCCAACCCTGAATTCTTGCGCGAGGGCACAGCCGTCCACGACTTCCTCCATCCGGATCGCATCGTGCTGGGCGTGTCCTCGGCACGGGCGCAGCAGTTGCTCCTGCAGTTGTACGCGCCGCTCAAGGCGCCGATCGTCACCACCGACGTCAAAAGCGCTGAGCTCATCAAGCACGCCTCCAACGCGTTTCTGGCCATGAAGATTTCCTTCATCAACGCGATTGCGCAGGTGTGTGAGCGCGTGGGCGCGGATGTCACCGATGTCGCTGAGGGGATGGGCCTGGATCCGCGCATCGGTCGCGCGTTTCTCAACGCCGGCCTCGGGTTTGGCGGTTTCTGTTTTCCGAAGGACTTGGAGGCCTTCATCCGGATCGCCGAGCAAGTGGGCTATGACTTTACGTTGCTCAAGGCGGTCAAACAGATCAACGAAGACCAGAAACGCCACTTTGTGCGTCGGATTGAATCCGCGCTGTGGGTGCTCTCCGGCAAGACGATTGGCGTGCTGGGCTTGGCGTTCAAGGCCGGTACCGATGACATGCGCTTTGCCCCGGCCATTGATATCGTGCGCGGACTCTGCGAGGTGGGCGCAACGGTCAGGGCGTATGATCCGCAGGCCCTGTCCATCGCGAACGGCCTGTTTCGCGGCCTGCCGGTGACCTTGTGCAACGATCCGTACGCGGTGGCCGAGGGGGCTGATTGTCTCGCCATCGTGACCGAGTGGCCAGAATTTAAAACCCTGGATTTTGCTCGGCTGAAATCGCTCCTGCGGCAGCCCACCATCGTGGACGGACGCAACCTCTTGGATCCGGAGGCACTGCGTGCCTTGGGCTTCCAGTACGTCGGCATCGGTCGAGAGAATCCTACGTGACCCCACCACCTGCCTGCGAACTGCTGCACGCAGCCCATCATGGGAGTGTGCCATTGGGTGGTGCCCGACGGGCGAGGCAGGTGGCGGGATGACCCCAGCACACCGAACGCTGGGGGCGTTTGCCGTCGAGTATGACCTACGTAGGTGCCTACGTAGGTCATGGGAGGTGAGGCCGTGATTGAGGGTGTGGTCGTCAAACCGCTCAAATGGATTCCGGACGAGCGCGGGCGGCTCATGGAAGTGCTCCGCGCAGATGATGCGCTCTTTGAGCGCTTTGGACAGGTGTATGTGACGACGGTGTTCCAGGGCATCGTCAAGGGCTGGCATTACCATAAACAGCAAACAGATCACTTCGCCTGTGTCGCGGGGATGATTAAGCTGGTGTTGTATGACAACCGCTCAGCGTCTACGACCAAGGGCGAGACCAACGAATTTTTCCTCGGGATCTACCAGCCGTTGTTGGTAAAGGTGCCGCCGCTCGTGCTCCATGGCTTTCAGGGCGTCAGCGACGGAGAATCCATCGTCATGAACGTCCCGACGTATCCGTATCAGCATCAGCAACCGGATGAGTATCGCGTGGATCCGCAGAGCGCAGAGGTCCCGTATGATTGGCACCGCAAGGACCGGTAGATGAAAGGCGTCGTCTTAGCCGGGGGCTTAGGCACGCGCTTGGAGCCGCTGACGCGCGTGACGAACAAGCACCTCTTGCCCGTCTTCAACCGGCCGATGATTTACTATCCCATCCTGACGTTAGTGGATGCGGGCATCACCGAGATCATGGTGGTGACGGGTGGGAATAGCGCGGGGGATTTCTTGCGATTGTTGGGGAATGGGGAAGAGTTTGGCCTGAAGCATTTGAACTATACCTATCAGCGCGGTGAAGGAGGCATTGCAGATGCCTTACGGCTCGCCGAGCATTTTGCCGAGGACGATCAGTTGGTCGTCATCCTGGGCGATAATATCCTGGAAGACAGCATCCGCCCCTATGTGGAGGAATTCCGTCGCCAGCCTCGAGGGGCCAAGCTGCTCCTGAAAGCGATTGGAGATCCTGAACGGTTCGGTGTCGCCGAAATTCGCAACCAGCAACTGGTGGGCATCGAAGAGAAGCCGACACAGCCCAAATCCACCTACGCCGTCACCGGCATCTACATGTACGATGCCTCAGTGTTTGACATCATCCGGACGCTCACGCCCTCAGCGCGAGGTGAACTCGAGGTCAGCGACGTCAATAATGCGTACATCAAGCGAGGGGAGGCCACCTTCGACATCTTGCCCGGCTGGTGGACGGATGCCGGCACCTTCGAGTCGCTCCTCCGGGCGAACCAACTCGTCGCTGGCCGCGTGCAGGGCACGGCGTCATCCCTATGCAGCAAATCCTTGTAACAGGAGGCGCGGGGTTCATCGGCTCGAACTGGGTGCGGTTCCTCCTGGCGCATGCACCGAACGTCAACATCGTCGTCCTGGACAAACTCACCTACGCCGGCAATCTCGCGAACTTAGAGCAGCTCGCGCAGGATCCACGGTACACCTTCCTGCAGGGTGACATTACGGATACGGCGATGGTTGCGCGTGCCATGACAGGGTGCGATACCGTCGTCCACTTTGCCGCCGAAAGCCATGTGGATCGTTCGATCACCGACGCAGCACCCTTCCTCCAGACGAACATCCTGGGGACGGCGGTCCTCCTCGATGTGGCTCGGCAGCAACGCATCCAGCGCTTCCTGCACATCAGCACCGACGAGGTGTACGGAGAAATCCTTGAGGGATCGTCACACGAAGAGTATCCTCTGCGACCGACGAGTCCGTACGCGGCCAGTAAAGCGGCGGGCGATCTGTTAGCCTGCGCCGCGTTCATGACCCATCACGTCCCGGTCATCATCACGCGTTCCTCGAATAACTTTGGGCCCTACCAATTCCCAGAGAAGATCATCCCGCTCTTTATTACGAATATCCTGGAGGGAACCACGGTACCACTCTACGGCGACGGGCTGCATGTGCGCGATTGGCTCGCTGTGGAAGATCATTGTGCGGCGTTACACTTCCTCCTTGAGCGAGGCGTGCCGGGCGAGATCTATAACATTGGCGGTGGGCACCTCCTCACGAATCGGGAACTGGCGCGCCGTCTGACGCAGGCGCTGGGGGTGGGGGAGGACGTCATCACACCGGTGGCGGATCGTCCCGCCCATGACCGGCGGTATGCCCTCGACGGCAGCAAGCTGGCACGGCTCGGGTGGCGGCCTCGCCATGCGTTGGAGGAAGCGCTGGCCCAGACGGTGCAGTGGTATCGCGACCATCGAGCCTGGTGGGCGCCACTGAAGGAACGACTGCGTGCGGATCCTTATCACTGGCTCAACCGGACTGCTCGGCCAAGCGCTCCACAAGCGTCTCGCACCGCTGGATGAGGTCTGGGCGCTGAGTCGTCGCGCCACCGACGACGCGCAGCAGATCCAGTGCGACTTAACCGATCGTGCAGCCGTCTTGCGGCACGTTGGCCAGCGACGGCCGGAACTCATTATTCACGCAGCGGCGCAGTCCAACGTAGATCAGTGTGAGACGGACCGAGCCCAGGCATGGGCTGCGAACGTGCAAGCCACCGAGCACCTCCTTGAGGCGACACATGCGTGCAGCGCGCGGTTCATCTACGTCAGTAGCGATTATGTTTTTGACGGACTGAAAGGGACCCCGTACACTGAGACGGATGCACCCCATCCCGTCAATTACTACGGACAGACCAAGCTCGCGGCTGAAGCAGCCGTCCAAAGGTCTGGGCTGCCGTGGCTGATCGTGCGAACGAGCACCTTGTTTGGGCCCGGCCGCGCGACGTTTGTGGACACCATCATTCAGCAGGGTGAGCACCGGCAGCCCGTCCCTGTGTTCATGGATCAGACGACGTCGCCCAGTTATACGATGGACGTGGCGGAAGGCATCGCTCAGCTCATGGAGCGAAAGGCAACCGGCATCGTCCACGTTGCTAACGCAGGGGCGGTCCGTCGTGATGTCTTAGCGCGCGCTGTCGTTAAACTGTGGGGCATCTCGGCCGTTGCTTTTGAGGGCGTTCGATTGCGTGATGCCCCGCATGCGGCACCGCGGCCGACGAATTCTTCACTGGCGATCACGCGCTTAACAGCACTAGCGAGTTGGAGTCCGCGATCATGGGAAGACGCACTAGCACACTACCTGACGTGGAAACGTTCGACAAATTACGGGAACGCCTCGTAAGCCGCACCGCGACCATCGGGATCGTGGGGCTGGGGTATGTGGGACTCCCCTTGGCGGTCGCGTTCGCCCGCGCCGGCTTTCGGGTGATCGGCATGGACACCGATGCCCAGCGGGTCAGCGATGTGATGCGCGGAGCGTCGTATATCCTGGATGTCCCCGCGACGGCCCTCCAGCCGCTCCTGCAGGCCCAGCAGCTCCAGGCCACCACCGACTCTCAGCGCTTGCAGCCGTGCGATTGCGTCGTCATCTGTGTCCCCACACCGTTGCGGAAGACGCGCGAACCCGACACCTCCTTCATCGCCGCTGCGGCGCACCACGTGGCTGAGACGTTGCGCGCGGGTCAGTTAATCATCTTGGAGAGTACGACGTATCCTGGGACGACGGAGGAGATGCTCCGGCCGCTCATCGAGGCCAAGGGGTTCGTCGTGGGGCGGGATGTGTTCCTGGCCTTCTCGCCGGAGCGGATTGATCCCGGCAACCAGCAGTTTACGACGCACAATATCCCGAAAGTGGTCGGCGGTGTGACCGCACAGTGCACCGAGTTGGCACGGCTGCTGTATACGCAGATTGTGACACAGGTGGTCCCGGTCTCGTCGCCCAAGACAGCAGAAATGGTGAAGTTGTTGGAGAACACCTTTCGCAGCATCAACATCGCCCTCGCCAACGAAATGGCCCTCCTCTGCCACGCCTTGGGCGTCAACGTGTGGGAGGTCATCGAGGCGGCCCAGACCAAACCGTTTGGGTTCATGGCCTTCTATCCCGGCCCGGGCTTGGGCGGACATTGCATTCCGTCGGATCCGATCTATCTCTCGTGGAAGGCGCGGATGCATGGCTATGAAGCACGCTTGATTGAGCTCGCCGCCCAGATCAACAGCTACATGCCCCACCATGTGGTGGAACGCGTGACCCAACTCCTCAACGCCCAGGGCAAGACCGTCCGCGGCGCGCAGATCCTCCTGCTCGGCGTGGCCTACAAGCGCGACGTCACTGATACCCGCGATTCGCCGGCGCTCGAGCTCATCCGCCTCCTTAAGGAGCGTGAGGGTGTGATCCAGTATCACGATCCGTATGTGCCGGTGCTGCAGCTCGATCCCGAGCGCATGCTGTCATCGGTGGCGTTGACGCGCGAGACCCTGCGCGCCGCCGACTGCGTGATTCTGGTCACGGATCATAGCACACTCGATTATGCGCTCATCACCCGCGAGGCATCGCTCGTGCTCGATACGCGGAATCGCCTGGCCTCTCTGCCCAAGGGGCGGGCCGCGATTCGCCCCCTCTAATGGCCCACGACCTCGTGACCGGCGGTGCTGGATTCACCCCGCCCCTCCTGAGGACTCAACAGCGATCAGTGGTAGCGACTTCGAGACTCTCAATACAGGCACGGTACGAATGAGATTCCTGGTGACGGGCGGGGCGGGGTTCATCGGCTCGCACCTCGTCGAGGCCTTGGTAAAGCGCGGCGAGCAGGTGACTGTCCTCGACGATTTCTCCTCTGGTCAGCGGCACCATCTCGCGAGTTGCCTGGATCGCATCACCCTCATCGAAGGCGACGTGCGCGATGTGGCGGCGGTGCAGCGGACGGTGCGTGGTGTGCGCTTCATCCTCCACCAAGCCGCGTTGCGGAGCGTTCCGAAATCGCTCCGGTATCCTGCCGAGTACCATGCGGTGAATGTGTCAGGCACCCTCAATGTGCTGTTGGCCGCGCGCGAGGCCAAAGTGCAGCGGGTCGTTTGCGCCTCGTCGAGTTCCATCTACGGCGAGACAGAGCACCTGCCGCAGCGCGAAGATCAGGCGGTGCGACCGCTCTCGCCGTATGCGCTCACCAAGTGGATGGGGGAGCAGTACTGCCAACTCTTCTCGCGCATCTATGGCGTCGAGACGGTTGCCTTGCGGTACTTTAACGTCTTCGGCCCGCGGCAGAGTCTGGAGAACGAATATGCGGTGGTGATTCCGCGCTTCATCACGTCCCTCTTGCAGGGGCAGCCGCCACCGGTGCACGGCGATGGGTTGCAGTCGCGCGATTTTACCTACATCGAGAACGTCGTCGCCGCGAATCTCTTGGCGTGTGAGGCGCCGGGGGCCAACGGTCACGTCATCAACGTGGCGTGCGGCGAGCACTACACCGTCCTGGCACTCCTCCAAGAGCTGCAGCAGATTTTGCACAAGCCCATCGCACCGACGCACACACCTCCGCGGCCAGGCGATGTCCGGCATACGTGGGCAGATCTGACACGCGCGCAGCAGTTGTTGGGCTATCAGCCGACGGTGCATTTGGTCGAGGGCCTCCGACGGACCGCCACATGGTTCGCGCAGCACACCCCATCCCACTCGTTGACCTCGTAGGACAGTACCGCGCGATCCAGCCAGAGATCACGCAGGCCATTCAGCGCGTGTTGGCGTCGGGCGCCTACATGTTAGGTCCGGAAGTGGCCGCCTTTGAACGGGAGCTGGCGCGCTGGTGTGGCGTGCGGCACGCCGTCGGCGTGGCCTCGGGCACGGATGCGCTGGAGCTGGCGCTGCGCGCCGCAGGCATTGGGCGAGGCGATGAAGTGATCACCTCGCCGTTGACGTTCATTGCTACCGTCGAGGCGATTCTTGAGGTGGGCGCCAAGCCGGTGTTGGCGGACATCGAACCAGCCAGCTACACCATTGATCCTCTCCAGGTCGCGCAGCGAGTTTCCAAGCGCACCAAGGCCATCATTCCGGTGCATCTCTACGGGCAGCCAGCCGACATGGGCGCGTTGACCCTGTTGGCGCGACGGCATCGTGTGACGCTCATCGAGGACTGCGCGCAAGCGATTGGCGCGACCTTCGATCGCCGGCCGGTCGGCTCGTTTGGCGAGGCCGGGTGTCTGAGTTTTTATCCAGCGAAAAACCTCGGTGCGTACGGCGATGGGGGCGCGGTGCTGACCCGCAGCGCGACGCTGGCCGAGCGCATTCGCTTGTTGCGGACGCATGGCGCCAAGACGAAGTACCGGCATCTCATCCACGGATACAACAGCCGTTTGGATGAACTACAGGCAGCGCTCTTGCGGATCAAGCTCCGCCATTTGACAACGTGGACACAGCAGCGGCGACGCGTGGCACGGTGGTATACGACGGCGCTGCGCGCAGCCGGTGTCCCTGAGGAGGTGTTGCCGCAGGAACTCCCGGGGCGTCGGCATGTCTATCACCTCTACGTGATCCGCGCACCGCAGCGCGCGCGGTTGCAAGCCGCTTGCACCCGACAGGGAATTGCCACGGGCCTGCACTATCCGTTGCCGCTGCATCTGCAGCCGGCGTTACGGTGGCTCGGTTACCGACGGGGGAGTTTCCCCCACAGCGAGCGCGCGGCTCGAGCCACGCTCTCGTTGCCCCTCTGTCCTGAGATGACCCGAGCAGCGGTGCAGCGCGTGGCACGTGTCGTGGCGCAGCACTGGAGACGGCAGGGCAGTCCATGAGAATTATGGTGACCGGTGGCGCCGGCTTCCTGGGATCCTATCTCTGTGCGCGGCTCGTGGGGGAGGGGCATACCGTCCTGTGCGTGGACAACTTCATCACCGGTAACGAGGCGAATCTCGACGCGTTGCGCGCGCATCCCCGCCTGGAGCTGATCCGCCACGACATCACCAAACCATTGGACATCGAGGGTGCGCTGGATTACATCCTCCATTTTGCTTCCCCGGCCAGTCCGGTCGATTATCTGCACTATCCGATTCAAACGCTGAAAGTCGGCTCGCTCGGCACACACAACGCCTTAGGCATCGCCAAAGCGAAGCGCGCGAAATTTTTGCTCGCCTCAACATCCGAAGTCTACGGCGATCCGCAAGTCCATCCACAGCGCGAAGATTACTGGGGGCATGTGAATCCCATCGGGCCGCGCGGCGTCTACGATGAGGCGAAACGCTTTGCTGAAGCGCTCACCATGGCATATCGTCAGCAGCACCGTGTGGCGACCCGCATTGTGCGCATCTTCAACACCTATGGCCCGCGGATGCGGACGAACGATGGGCGCGCCATTCCCGCCTTTATCACGCAGGCCCTGCGAGGCGACGACATCACCGTCTTTGGCGACGGCCACCAGACGCGCTCGTTTTGCTATGTAGACGATCTCATCGAGGGCATCGTCCGACTGATGCAGGCAGACATGGTCCAGCCGGTCAACCTCGGCAACCCCGAAGAGTGCACCATCCTGGAACTCGCCCAGCAGATCACGCAAGCGATCCCGAGTCGCAGTCGGATCGTCTTTCGCGCGCTGCCCCAAGACGACCCCAAGCAGCGCTGTCCAGACATCACACTGGCGAAGCGGCTGCTTGGCTGGTCACCTACCGTGCCGTTGGCCGAGGGGTTGGGCCGCACGATTCCCTGGTTCCGCACCGTCTGCTCCTCAGAATAGCCCCTACCGGGTGTCGAGTTATCAACAGTTTTTAAAGTTATCCACAGATTTCCTCTCCAATTATTCAGTTATCCACAAGTACGCAACGTAGAACGTTAGTAGTAGGAGATGCGAGTGAAATTAATCGCGTTTTTGATTGACAAACACGCTGAAACATTGGATGATGTTCACAAGATGAACACAACTGTTCAGCTAGTGAACATGCCCTCCTAGTGCGACACAGTCCCTTATGAAAGCAGAAACCTACCGCGACATGCATCTGCTGAATGAAGTGACGCAGACACCTGACGCCACGCAACGCGATTTCGCCAAACGCATCGGTGTCGCGTTAGGCCTCACCAACCTGATGCTGCGTCGCCTCGCGACGAAGGGCTACATCAAGATCGTCAACGTGCAGCGGAGCCGCCTCCGCTACCTCATCACCCCGCAGGGGATGATGGAAAAAGCGCGGCTCACACGCGAGTACCTTGAGTACTCGCTCTTTTTTTACCGCGATGTCCGTCGCTTCTTGCGCGAGCACCTGGCGCAGATGGCCGCAACCGGCCAACGCCGCATCCTCCTCTGGGGCACGGGGGAGCTCGCCGAAATCGCTTTCTTGTCTATTCGAGAGATGGGACTCGAGTTGGTCGGCGTCGTCGAAGATCCGCCCGACCACGAGCGTTTTCTAGGGTATCCGGTGCAGCAACTCACGGAGGTCACGGCGCCGTACGATCAGGTATTCGTGGCATCGTTACGGTGGCACGTGGAAGCCCTGCCGCGGTTGATAGCCTTAGGGATACCGGCGGAGCGCATCTTC
>Ga0114945_10000564_pt1 | contig 23981 bp, 27 predicted proteins | sample OV2TP3_FD_87194 | JGI IMG/M metagenome (GOLD analysis project Ga0114945, IMG submission 87194) | Hot spring microbial communities from Beatty, Nevada to study Microbial Dark Matter (Phase II) - OV2 TP3 | ecosystem: Environmental > Aquatic > Thermal springs > Hot (42-90C) | place: USA: Beatty...
ACGTATCTGATTCCTTTCCCTTTGTAGGGTTCCGGGGGCTTAAGGTTTCTGATATTGGCCGCGACCTCACCCACCAGGGCATTGCTTAAGCCCTCGACAACAATCTCGGTCGGCTTGGACGCTGTGATCTTAACGCCGGCGGGAATCGCAAACTCCGCAGGGTGGCTGAATCCTAAATACATGAGGAGCTTTTGACCCTGAACCTGGGCGCGAAAACCGACCCCCTGAATTTCGAGTTCCTTTCTATGGAACTTGGTCACGCCCATGATCATGTTCACAAGGAGGGCCCTAACCGTGCCATGGTTGGCCCGGATTTGCTTGGTGTCCCCGGAACGTTTGACCAAAATCTGCCCGTCTTTGTATTCGACACTAATGCCTAGAGGAAGATTCAAGGCTGATTTTCCCTTAGGCCCTTCCATCGATACGGCTGTCTTCTCGGGGACCACCTTAACGTCTTTGGGCACCGTGATGGGAATCTTTCCTATTCGTGACATGAAAGCCTCTTGATCTTTTATCTAATGTGCTTTCCAATTGTGCCGATATCGGCACAATTGGGCTGGTCTGAAAACCTCTTAATCCTTGAGATTTATCCCCTACCACACATAGCACAAGACTTCTCCACCCACTTTATTTTTACGGGCTTCGCGGTCACTCATGACGCCTTTGGAGGTGGAAATAATGGCTGTTCCCAAACCATTGAGCACACGGGGAATCTCATCTTTTGGGGCATAGATCCTTAATCCGGGACGGGAGACCCTTTTGATTCCCATGATGGCCGGCTTTTTATCGGCGTATTTTAAATAGACTTTCAGAATCCCCTGCTTGTTATCCTTGATGGAACGATAATCCTCGATATAACCGTCCTCTTTGATGATCTGTAAAATTTTTTGCCCCAGCCGGGAGGCAGGAATATCAACCGTCTCTTTTTTTACACGGCTGGCATTGCGAATGCAAGTCAAGAGATCACTGATGGGATCTGTTCTGGACATTGATTAAAAATTCCCTTCTTTACAATACCCTACCAGCTTGCCTTTTTGATACCGGGGATTTCCCCCCGCCAGGCCAATTCCCGGAAACAAATGCGGCAGACCCCGAAACGCCGCAGATACGCCCGCGATCTTCCGCAGATCGTACAACGATTGTGTCGTTGGACCGAGAATTTCGGCTTACGCAAGGATTTAATAATCAAACCTTTTCTGGCCATAGCGTCTCTTTTTATGAAGCACTAAAAGGCATTCCCAAAAGCCGCAGGATCTCAAGGGTCTGCTCTTTCGGACCTTTATTAAAGACAAAGGTCACATTCATCCCCTGGGTATGCTGAATCCGTCCCGTATCGATTTCAGGGAAAACGGCCTGTTCCTGGATCCCTAGGGAGTAGTTGCCCTCCGCATCAAAGGATTTAGGGGAAACCCCATTAAAATCCCGGATTCTCGGCAAAGCCGCATTGATCAATCGGTCCATAAATTCGTACATTTTCGCCCGACGGAGAGTGACCTTGCAGCCCACCGCAGCCTGCGCCCTCAGCTTGAAGTTGGAGATGGCTTTTTTGGCTCTCCTTGGAATCGGCTTCTGTCCGGTGATCATGGCCAAATCCAAAGATGCCGACTCCAGAATCTTGGAATCATTGATCGCTTCCCCCACGCCCATATTGACCACGATCTTCTCGAGATGGGAGATGGCCAGGGAGTTCTTGACCCCAAACTTTTCCTGCATCTTCGGGACGATTTCTTTTCTATATCTTTCTAAAAGACGCGGAACCATCTTTTCAAACGGCCTTAAAGGGCCGCTCCACTCTTTTGACTCAACCGGAGTTTCCCGCCGTCTTTGGCGATCGAAACTTTGAAACGCGTCGGTTTTTGAGCCTCTTTATCCCACAGCATTAAATTCGATCGATGGATCGGGGCCTCAATTGGGATGACGCCTCCTTTGGGATCTTGCTGAGTTCTCCTTTTAGCCTTTTTGACTAAGTTCAGGCCTTCCACCAGCACTCGGCCTTGGGCCGGGAAGACCCTCAAGACCCGGGCGGTTTTCCCTTTATCTTTGCCGGCAATGACCATCACCAGATCATCCTTTTTAATCCGCAACATCAGACCACCTCCGGGGCAAGCGAAATGATCTTCATATATTCCATATTCCGCAGCTCGCGGGCGACCGGCCCAAAGACACGCGTTCCCCTGGGGTTACCGGTCTCATCAATCAAGACCACCGCATTGCTGTCAAATCGAACATAAGTCCCATCCGCGCGACGGATAGAAGATTTGGTACGGACGACCACCCCCTGCGCCACAGTTCCCTTCTTAACCGCCGCCTCGGGGGAGGATTCCTTAATATTCACCTTAACCACATCCCCCACTCGGGCTGTCCGTTTTCCTTTGCTGTTCAAAACACCAATCATAGAAGCCTTGCGGGCTCCGGTATTGTCCGCGACATCCAAGATGGTCTTCATGGAAATCATGGCTTAAGCTCCGCTTTCCTTGACCGGAGGTGTGGGGATTTCTCCCGGCAAGGGAGAAATCTTTTCTTCGGACTTTTTGAGAATTTCGGTAATCAGCCATCTCTTATCTTTGGAAAGAGGACGCGTTTCCATAATTCGAACCACATCGCCGCTCTGGGAGGCGTTTGCCTCATCATGCGCCTTGAATTTCTTAGCCTGCAGAATGGTTTTGCGGTAGCGGGCGTGTTTGGCCGCCCAGACAACCCGTACGACCCGCGTCTTGTTCATTTTATCGCTGACGACCGTGCCCGATAAGAATTTACGCCGATTTTCCCGTGGAGCCATTTCTTTCTCTCTCGTTTAATAAAGTTAAAACCCGGGCGATATCCCGCTTTAAGAGCTTAAAGCGGGAGGGTTTTTCAACCCGGCCCTGCTGTCGCTGGCTATTGAGCTCAAACAATTCTTTCTTGAGTTCTTTTTCCTTTTGGATCAAGGTCTCGCGGTCCAGCTCTCTTAATTCTTTGATCTTCATCGCTGTGCCCCGCTGCGTGTGATAAATTTGCTTTTCACCGGCAATTTAAAAGCAACCAGCCGGAACACATATTTCGCAAACTCCTCGGGGACGCCGCCAATTTCAAAAAGGACCTTCCCTCTTTTAACCGCTGCTACCCAATGATCCAGATCTCCTTTGCCTTTGCCCATGCGGGTTTCTGCCGGCTTTTTTGTTACGGGTTTATGGGGAAATATCTTGATCCACAGCTTGCCGGCCCCCCCCAGCTTTCTGGTGACGACAATGCGAGCGGCCTCGATTTGATTGCTTCGAATGAGCCCGTTCTCCAGCGCCTTGAGGCCGTACTCGCCAAAGGTCAAGGTCTCCCCCACCGTGGCAATGCCCCGGTTCTTACCCCGCTGGGATTTTCTATATTTGACTCTCTTGGGCATCATGACCATGATGACAGCTCTCTCCTTAATTAATACAAACGCATTAAGAACTAAGGGCTTTTTTTTCTGAAATCTTTTTGGCCTCGGTTGAGGTCCGCTTGATGTCTAACAGATCCCCTTTATAGAGCCACGCCTTAACCCCCAAAATTCCGTACGTGGTCAAGGCCTCGGCGAATCCATAATCAATATCCGCACGAAACGTCTGCAAGGGAAGCTTTCCTTGATGATACGTCTCCCGCCGGGACATCTCGGCGCCGCCCAGCCGGCCGGCACAGCTGATCTTGATCCCCTTGGCCCCGGCCGAGAGCGCTTGATCTATGGCCCGCTTCATGGCCCGCCTAAAGGCCACGCGTTTTTCGAGCTGGAAGGCCACATTCTGCGCCACCAACTGGGCATCCAAAGCAGGGCTTTTAATTTCTTCGATCTCGACTTTGATATCCTCGGAGTTTTCTTTTTTCGTAATCTTCAACAACTCCGTTCGCAGCCTATCGATATCCGCTCCCCGGCGGCCGATGATCACCCCGGGCCTGGCGGTAAAGATCTTTACTTTCATCTGACTGGACAATCGTTCGATCTCAACCTTCGAGACCGCGGCCTGTTGAAATTTCTTTTTGATGTACTCTCGGATTCTGTAATCTTCCAGGATATTCTTGGCGTACTCTTTCTTGTCCGCATACCAGAGGCTGCGCCAATTCTTGTTATATCCGATCCGTAAAAGAAGGGGACTCACCTTTTGGCCCATCGATTGTCTCCTCTATTTGGTTTTTAAATCCAACTCAATGGTTAAATGCGTTACCCGGCGTAAGATGGGAGAAGCCCGTCCAAACGCCGCGGCCCGATACCTCTTCCAGGAGGGGCCTGAATCTGCGGTGATTCTAGAAATGAAAAGCTGCTTTTCGCTTAAGCCTTTCTTTTGGGCGTTGCTTAAGGCGGACTCAAGAAGCTGCTTGACCAATTCACTGGCCCTTTTGGAGGTATGCGTCAAAAGGGTTAAGGATGTGGGAACGTCTTTGCCGCGAATCAAATCAATCACTTGTCGCGTCTTCATCGGCGAAATCCTTAAGAATCTTGCTCGGGCTCTGGCAATCATGGTTATGTCTTCTGCGGCGCCTTTTTCGCTTTAACGCCCCCATGCTTTCTAAACAATCGTGTGGGAGCAAAATCCCCGAGTTTGTAGCCTACCATATTCTCAGTGATAAAAACGGGGATGTGCTTTCGCCCATCGTGAACGGCGATTGTATAACCAACGAAATCCGGAGTAATGGTCGAGCGTCTGGACCAGGTTTTGATTGGCTGTCTTTGCACCAGACGGTTCATCTTTTCGATCTTCTTTAACAAATGCTCAGCCACATAAGGGCCTTTTTTAACGGAGCGCGGCATTATTGTGTCCTTCGCTTGACAATCAACAGATCCGAATATTTCCTCTTCCGTCGGGTTTTGAACCCCTTGGTCGGTTTTCCCCAAGGCGTTGCGGGGTGAGGATTGCCTTGCGGGGCCTTCCCTTCGCCGCCGCCGTGGGGGTGATCATGCGGATTCATGGCCGCGCCCCGCACATGAGCTTTGCGGCCGAGCCACGCAGACCGCCCCGCCTTCCCTAAAGACATCGATTCGTGCTCCACGTTGCCCAGCTGGCCGATCGTGGCCCGGCAATCAAGCCGAATTTTCCTGATCTCCCGGGAAGGAAGTTGCAGATGCGCAAATTCGCCTTCCTTCGCCATCAACTGAGCCGAGGTCCCGGCCGAGCGCACAAGTTTTCCCCCTTGGCCGGGGTGCAGCTCCACATTATGGACCGCCGTTCCCAAAGGAATCCGGCCCAAAGGAAGGCAATTTCCCATCTTGATTTCAACATCCCGCTCGCGGGTGCTGACGACTTCCTCACCGACTTTCAAATCCAAAGGAGCCAAAATGTAGGATTTCGTTTGATCGGGATATTCGACCAGAGCAATCCGCGTGGAACGGTTGGGGTCATACTCGATTCCCAGAACCTTGGCCGGCTGATCCACCTTATCCCGCTTAAAATCAATGAACCGATACATGCGTTTGTGGCCTCTCCCGCGAAATCGGCAGGTGATGCGGCCATAATTGTTGCGCCCGCCGCTTTTACGAAGAGGCCCCAAGAGGGATCTCTCGGGCGTATGTTTGGTGATTTCCACAAAATCGGAAACCATGGTATGGCGCAGGGCATTGGTTGTCGGTTTAAATCTTCGGATTCCCATCAGGCGACCTCAATTTTATTTCCTTCTTTAAGGGTCACGACCGCTTTCTTCCAGTCGGTTGTGTACCCCCACTGGTGCCGGACCATCTTGGGCTTTCCCGCGGCAATCATCGTATGAACACTGTGAACTTTCACTTTATAAATTTCCTCGACGGCTTTTTTGATGTCGATCTTGGTGGCCCGACGATCCACATGAAAGAAGTATTTGCGCTGAGCCTCTAACAGGGTTCCTTTTTCCGTACGGACGAGCGTCTTAATCGCGTCATAACAGGTCAGCATCGGATCCTCTTAAGCAAAGTCTCCAAGGCGGCTTTGGTCATCAAGATTTTCCTGTTTCTTAAAATATCGTAGGCATTCACATCCTCCGAGCGCATGAGGCTGAAGGCGGGAATGTTCCTGGAAGCCTTCATGATCTGCAAGAATGGGGAACCGGGTTCCATATCTTTCTTGGCCCAAAGGGTTAAAATTTTTCCTTTAAGATTGAGCCGATCTAAAAGTTTAGCAAACTCTCTGGTCTTATCAATCGGCTGGCTGAAACGCTCAATGCAAAAAAGATCTTGAGAGAGGTATTTGGCGTTGAGGCTCTCCCGCAAGGCGGCTATTCTGATTTTCTGAGGAACCGAATAGCCAAAATCTCTGGGATGAGGCCCGAAGACAACCCCTCCCCCGCGCCACAGGGGGGAACGGATCGAACCGGCCCGCGCCCGGCCGGTGCCTTTCTGCCGATAAGGTTTTTTCCCCCCGCCGGAGACCGCACCCCGTTCTTTGGTAGAGGCCGTCCCCTGACGGCGGTTGGCCAGATACATGACCACGGCCTGATGAACAACCTCCGGCCTAAGATCAACCCCAAAGATTTCATCCGGGAGCTCGGTCGCTCCGGTTTGTTTTCCGAGCATGTCATGAATGGGGAATAAGGGCATTCTATTTCCTCTCTCCTCGGGACTCATTTGGCCTTGCCCGTAGCCTTGGCCTTGCTTTGCTTCATCGGATTCTGTTTGACATCGGCTCCGGCCTTCTTCTCTTCCAACGACTTAAAGGCCTTTTTCCTGGATCTGCGGATCGTCAAAATCGCATGATTGCCTCCGGGAACCGCGCCTTTGAGAACCAGTAAATTGTTCTGGGGATCCACCTGGATCACTCTTAACCCCTCAACCGTTACCCGCCGGGCGCCCATATGGCCGGGCATGTGCGTCCCTTTTAAAACCCGCGAGGGGTCGGAGCTTGCGCCGATCGAGCCAACCCGGCGATGATGCATGGAGCCATGAGCCGCCGGGCCGCCGGACCAGTGCCAGCGTTTCATCCCTCCCTGGAACCCTTTCCCGATGGAGGTGCCCGTGACATCCACAAAATCTCCCGGCTTAAATAAATCCACTTTTATTTCCTGGCCGATTTTGTAGTCTTTGTTATCGGTTGAAAGAAATTCCCGAATCACCCGTGCGGGCGAGACACCCGTCTTTTTGAAAAACCCCAGTTGCGGCCGATTCAGGCGGGATTCTTTCACCGGCTGAAAGCCTACGGCCACCTTCAAACGCGGGGAGTCGATCAATTTGACAACAGGACAGGGCCCGGCCTCGATCACGGTCACGGGAATCACGTTACCCTCGTGATCAAAGACCTGGGTCATGGCAACTTTTTTGCCGACCAAACCGCTAATCATCCGATCCTTCTTTTCCAATGCAATTCTGTGACATACAACGGCTATTGTTTGATCTCGACATCCACGCCGGCCGGAAGGTTCAGCTTGCGAAGGGCCTCGACCGTCTTGGCCGTTGGGTCAATCAAATCAATCAAACGTTTATGGGTGGCGAGCATAAACTGCTCTCTGGATTTCTTATCGATCACCGGAGACCGAAGCACGGTATACAGCTCTTTTTTCGTCGGCAGAGGCACCGGTCCGGCCACTTTTGCGCCGGTACGGATAGCCGTGTCGACGATCTCCTGCGCGGATTGATCGATCAACCGATGATCGTAGGCCTTCAGTTTAATTCTGATCTTCTGCATGTGTGTGCAAACGGCTATCGGTAACGGTGACGATGCCCGTATCGTTTTTCGGTTACGTTAGTCATGGTTTTTTTGACGTATAACCGTTTAACGAAGACCGAAACGGGCTTCGTAACCTTAACCGTTTCCCTTTATAAATCAAATAATGCCCTTACTTGATAATCTCACCAATTACCCCGGCACCCACCGTGCGGCCGCCCTCTCGAATGGCAAAGCGGAGCTCCTTCTCCATAGCAACCGGAGTGATGAGCTCAACCTCCAACTGCACATTATCCCCGGGCATGCACATCTCTACCCCCGCGGGGAGATTGGCCGATCCGGTCACGTCGGTTGTCCTAAAATAAAATTGGGGCCGGTAGCCTTTAAAAAACGGCGTGTGACGGCCTCCTTCTTCTTTGGTTAAAACGTAAACCGCAGCTTTAAAGTGGGTGTGCGGGGTGATGGTTCCCGGTTTGGCCAAAACCATTCCTCGTTCGATGGAGTCTTTGTCCATTCCTCGTAAAAGCACCCCGACGTTGTCGCCCGCCTGGCCTTGATCCAGCTCTTTTCGGAACATCTCAATACCGGTGATGACGCTCTTTTGAATCTGCGGACGAAGCCCGACGACATCGACCTCCTCGCCCACTTTACAGACACCCCGTTCGATACGGCCGGTGGCAACCGTGCCCCGCCCCGAGATGGAAAAGATATCCTCGACCGCCATGGAAAACGGTTTGTCTAAATCGCGCACCGGCGTTGGGATAAATTCATCGACGGCCTTCATCAAATCCACGATGGGCTGGATCTTCTCGGGATTATCCAAGTTGTTTAACGCCTCCAAAGCGCTTCCCTTGATAATCGGGGTTTTGTCGCCCGGGAATTTATACTTTGTCAAGAGATCCCGAATCTCCATCTCCACCAGATCCAAAAGCTCTTTGTCCTGGACCTGATCGCATTTATTCAAAAAGACGACAATGGAGGGCACATTCACCTGACGGGCCAAGAGGATGTGCTCTCTGGTCTGAGGCATCGGGCCATCCGCCGCTGACACAACCAGAATCGCCCCGTCCATTTGGGCGGCGCCGGTGATCATATTTTTGATGTAGTCGGCGTGCCCCGGACAGTCGATATGGGCGTAATGCCTGGCTTTCGTCTCGTACTCCAGGTGGGAAATATTGATGGTGACGCCTCTTTCTTTTTCCTCCGGAGCATTGTCGATGGAGTCGTAGGTTCGCGCTTCCGCCAATCCCATTTTGCTTAAGACAATGGTGATCGCGGAGCTGAGCGTCGTTTTGCCATGATCCACATGACCAATGGTGCCGACGTTTAAGTGCGGTTTGTTTCTGATGAATTTTCCTTTAGCCATGACGAGTTCCCTCCAGTGTTTTAAAACTTCTTTAATTTTTTAAACGGCCTATTCATTTTATTTTTTGTTTATCGCCTGGGCCCGGGCGCCTATGATCTTCTCGGCAATGGTGTGGGGGGCCTCGGCGTAAAAGGTGGGCTCCATGGAAAAGGTAGCCCGTCCTTGAGACAAGGAACGCAGGGCATTGGCATAATCCAAAACCTCGGCCAATGGCACCTCGCAGCGGGCGCTCTTGAGTTTTCCTCGAGTTTCCATCGCCGCGATCTTCGCCCGCCTTGAATTCAAGTCGCCGATCACGGCCCCCATGAATTCTTCGGGGACCGTCACTTCAATATCCATGATGGGTTCTAAAAAGATGGATCGTCCTTTCTGCAACGCTTCCTGCAAGGCGTATTTGCCGGCCAACTGGAATGCGATCTCACTGGAGTCCACCTCATGATAGGAGCCGTCGATCAACGTCACGGTAATATCGATCACCGGATAACCGGCCAAAATCCCGCTGGAGGCGGCGATTCTCACCCCTTCTTCCACGGGCTTGATAAACTCCCGGGGGATCACCCCTCCCCGGATTTTATTGATAAAAACAATTCCCTGGCCCCGTTCGGAGGGTTCCACATCGATCACGCAATGCCCGTATTGACCGCGGCCGCCAGTCTGGGAAATAAATTTACCCACCGCGCCCTTCACCTTCTGGGTGATGGTTTCTTTATAAGCGACCTGCGGACGGCCGATGTTGGTTTCCAGATTATGCTCCCGGCGCATCCGATCGATAATGATTTCCAGATGAAGCTCCCCCATCCCCGAGATCACCGTTTCGCCGGTTTCGGTGTCATACTTCATCCGCAAAGAAGGGTCTTCATCGAGGAATTTCTTGAGGATCAATCCCAGCTTATCCTGATCGGCCTTGGATTTCGGTTCGATGGCCATGGAAACGACCGGCTCCGGGACCCGCATGCTTTCAATGACCAGCGGCGCTTTTTGATCACAGAGGGTGTCGCCGGATTTGCTTTCTTTTAAGCCAACCAAGGCGATAATCTCTCCGGCAGAGGCTTGAGGGACGATCTCCTGCTTATTGGCGTGCATGACCACGACCTTAGAGATCTTTTCCCGGACTTTGCATGAAGAATTATAGATGGGAGTTCCTGTGACAATCGTTCCCGAATAGATGCGCGTATAAAACAATTTTCCCACATAAGGATCAGAGGCCACTTTAAAAATAAGCGCGCTCAGAGATCCCTCGGGGGCTGCCTTCAGCTCCACGGGCTGCTCCGTTTCCGGATTCAGGCCTTGAATGGGCGGGACCTCCAAGGGAGAGGGAAGATAATCGCAGACACCATCCAGCAACAACTGAATGCCCCTGTTCTTTAAGGAGGCGCCGCAAAAAACCGGAACAAACTTGCTCCCTAAAACGACTCGACGGACCCCGGCGCTGATCTCTTCCGGGGAAATATCTTTATCCTCGATAAAGCTTTCCATGATTTTGTCATCAACCTCGGCCAGCTTCTCCAGAAGCTTGTGTCGGTACGCCTTGACTTTGTCTTTCCAATCCGCGGGGACTTCCGCCCGAACCAATTCCATCCCCTCTTTATCTTTATAGGTAATATATTTTTCTCCAATCAGATCAATGATGCCGGAAAAGCTGTCTTCCGAGCCAACCGGTATTTGGATCGCTGCGGCGTGGGCTCCCAGGCGCTCATACATCTCTGTAATCACCTTGTCGAATCCGGCCCCCACGCGATCCATTTTATTGATGAAGGCAATCCGGGGGACATGATAGCGGTCGGCCTGACGCCAGACCGTCTCGGTTTGGGGCTGAACCCCGCCGCACGCACAAAAAACGACAACCGCTCCATCCAAGACCTTTAACGACCGCTCCACCTCGACCGTGAAATCCACATGGCCGGGGGTATCAATGATATTGATCCTGCAGTCTCTCCAGAAGCAGGTGGTATTGGCGGCGGTGATCGTGATCCCGCGCTCCTGCTCCTGAGGCATCCAATCCATGGTGGCCGTTCCCTCATCCACGGTTCCCATCTTGTGGATGGCCCCGGTGTAATAAAGGACGCGCTCCGTAGTCGTTGTCTTACCGGCATCGATGTGGGCAATGATGCCGATATTCCTAATTTTTTCCAAAGGGGCTTGTTTGACAACCAATGCCATTTTCTACCACCTCAAATGCATGAAGGCCTTATTGGCATCGGCCATTTTATGCGTTTCATCGCGCTTTTTGATCGCCGCCCCTTCTCCCTTATAAGCCGCCAGCAATTCATCAGCCAGCTTGACCACCATGGGTTTCCCTTTCTTCGACATGGCCAGATCTCTCATCCAACGCATGGCCAGCGAATGCCCGCGCGAGGTCGAGACCTCAATAGGGATTTGGTAGGTGGCCCCCCCGACTCGCCGGGGCCTGACCTCAAGACGGGGACGGGTATTTTCAACGGCTTTATTAAAGGCCTTCAGGCTGTCTTCCTGAGTCTTTTGACCCAAGAGATCCAGGGCCCCATAGACAATCTTTTCGGCGATGGTCTTTTTACCTTGAGACATCACAATATTGACAAACCGGCCCACCATCTCGCTATTGTGCTTGCGATCCGGCTGGATTCCTCGTCTTTCGGCTCTTCGTCTTCTCATTTCTCTCTTTTTGCTCCGTATTTTGAGCGGGATTTTTTTCTCTTTGCCACACCAGCGGCATCCAAGGTCCCACGGACAATATGATAGCGAACTCCCGGGAGATCCTTCACCCGCCCGCCCCTCACCAAAACGATGGAGTGCTCTTGAAGATTATGGCCTTCGCCGGGAATATAGGAAGTCACCTCGATCCCATTCGATAAACGAACGCGGGCGATCTTACGCAAAGCGGAGTTCGGTTTTTTCGGGGTCATGGTTCGGACCTGCAGGCAGACCCCCCGGCGCTGCGGACAATCGGTCAAAGCCGGTGATTTACTTTTCTTGAGCTTCTGGTTTCTTCTGAATCTGATCAACTGGGAGATGGTCGGCATATTTCATGATCTCCACGTCATCATATCTTTTAAGGCCCGTTCCGGCCGGGATCAAATGCCCGACGATGACGTTCTCTTTTAAACCACGCAAATAATCAACTCTACCAGATGCCGCTGCCTCCGTCAAGACTCTCGTCGTCTCTTGGAAGCTCGCGGCGGAAATAAAGCTATCGGTCGTTAGCGAGACCCGCGTAATCCCTAATAATAAAGGAGTGGCCGAGGCCGGCTTTCCTTTTTTCTTCAATACGGCTTGATTCACCTTCCGGAAATAAATCCGATCCACCTGCTCTCCGATCAAAAGCTCTGTGTCTCCGGCATCTTCAATCTTCACTTTTTTCAGCATCTGCAGAATGATGAGCTCAATGTGCTTGTCATTGATCCGCACCCCCTGCAGACGATAGACCTCTTGGATTTCATTCAATAAATATTCCTGAAGAATCTTGTCTCCGCAGACCCTCAAGATATCCTGGGGGACAACGGGGCCGTCGGTCAACTGCTGACCCGCAAGGACCCGGTCTCCTTTATAAACATTGGGGTGCTTCCCGTGAGGCAGGGTATATTCTTTGATCATCCCCGTTGGGCTTTTCACAATGATGGTCCTTAAACCCTTGCGGGCTTCTCCGAACTCAACAAATCCATCGATCTCACTGATGATGGCAGGATCTTTGGGTCGGCGGGCTTCAAAGAGCTCCGCCACCCGCGGGAGCCCGCCGGTGATGTCTCTGGTTTTACCGGCGACCCGGGGGATTTTGGCAACCAGATCACCCGCATTGACTGTTTGTTTATCTTTCACCAGAATATGAGCCCCAGCGGGAATCGAATAAATCCCCACCACCTCCTGGTGATCGTCGGTAATGACAATCTGCGGATGATACTCCTGCTTGTGCTCCACCACGACCCTCTCGGTAATCCCGGTCACCGGGTTTTGCTCTTGCCGGACCGTCACATCTTCCACAAGGTCTTCCGAGTTAACGGTTCCCTTGACTTCGGTGATAATGGGAATGGTATAGGGATCCCACGTGACAAAGACCACATCTTTGTCAACGGACGCCCCATCCGCCACACTGATCACCGCCCCTTGGGGCAGCTGGTGTCTTTCAAATTCTCGGCCGAACTCGCTGTTGATGCTGATCGATCCGTTTCGATTCAAGACAATATATTGATTGCCTTTTCCCACCACCCTTAACTGATGGTATTTCAAAACCCCGGCATTTTTCGAACGCAGATACGACTGCTCGATGGTGCGGCTGGCGGTCCCTCCAATATGAAAGGTGCGCATGGTCAATTGAGTGCCGGGCTCACCGATACTTTGCGCCGCGATGGTACCCACGGCCTCCCCAATCTCTACCAGCCGCTGGGTAGCCAGATTCCGGCCATAACATTTGACACAGACCCCCCGCTCCGACTCACAGGTCAAGACGCTTCGGATACGAACTTTCTCAATGCCCAGCTGCTCAATCGTATCGGCTTTTTCTTCCGAAATATCCTGACCGGCCTCTACGACCAATTGGTCGGTTACGACATCCACGATGCTGTCCAGCGCGACCCGGCCCACAATCCGTTCTTTGAGGCTGACAACGACCTCATCTCCTTCTACGATCGCCGAGACCGTAATTCCATTCAAGGTGCCGCAGTCTTCTTCCGTGATAACGATCTCCTGCGCCACGTCCACCAGACGCCGTGTCAGATACCCCGCATCAGCGGTCTTTAAGGCCGTATCCGCCAGACCCTTACGGGCCCCGTGGGTGGAGATGAAGTATTCCAAAACCGTGAGGCCTTCACGGAAACTGGCGGTGATCGGACTTTCGATGATCTCGCCCGATGGTTTGGCCATGAGTCCCCGCATCCCGGAGAGCTGCCGGATCTGCAGCCTCGATCCCCGGGCCCCCGAATCCGCCATGATAAAAACCGGATTGAAAGGGTCCATCTGTTTGAACACATAATCGGATAACGCCTCGGTTGTGTGCGTCCAGACGTCGATGATTTTGTTGTATCGTTCCCGTCCGGTGATGATTCCCTTGCGGTACTGATCCTCGATCTTGGCCACATCCTGCTTGGCGGCTTTAAGGGCCTCGTCTTTTTCGTGAGGAATGGTCAAATCCGTTATGGAGATGGATATCCCGGCCAGCGTCGCCCAGTTAAAGCCCAGCTCCTTTAAAACATCCAATAGGAGAATCGTTTGATACTGGCCAAATCGTTTATAACAATCGGAGATGGTCTCGCCGACCCTTTTCTTGTCCAAGGTTTGGTTCACAAAGCCAAATGCCTCGGGCAGCAGCTCATTGAAAATGACCCGTCCCACGGTCGTTTCAACAATAAGGCTTTGGGGCAAGGGATGGCCTTTCTTTCTCTTGGCTTCCTCCGGCGGGACGGCCTGCCCCTCGGGAATGATCAAAGAAGGCTTTTCTTGACCCCACACCGGTCCCGGAATTTTTAACCGGATGTGGCCGTGCAAATCCAAATACCCGTCATGGTAGGCAATCATAACCTCCTGGGGCGTGGAAAAAACTTTGGGATTGGGATTCTGATCAGCATCGAATTTATCTTTCGTCAGATAATAAAGACCCATGATCATATCCTGAGTGGGAGCCACGACCGGACGGCCGTCCGCCGGAGAGAAAAGATTATTAACGGACAAAAGCTCCAGCCGACATTCGATCTGGGCCTCCAAAGACAAGGGGACATGAACCGCCATCTGATCGCCGTCAAAGTCCGCGTTGAAGGCGGTGCACACCAAAGGATGCAATTTGATGGCCTTGCCTTCGATCAAAACGGGCTGAAAGGCCTGAATGCTCAAACGGTGCAGCGTCGGCGCACGGTTGAGCATCACCGGATGATCGTTGATCACCTCATCCAAGATATCCCACACCTCGATCTTGGCGCGTTCCACCATCCGCTTGGCCCCTTTGATGGTATGAACAAATCCCTTTTCCCGAAGCTGGCGGATAATAAACGGTTCAAAAAGCTCCAGGGCCATCTTCTTGGGGAGGCCGCACTGGTGCAATTTTAAATCCGGTCCCACCACGATGACGGATCGTCCGGAATAATCCACGCGCTTTCCCAAAAGATTCATGCGAAAACGTCCTTGTTTTCCTTTCAGCATGTCCGATAAAGACTTTAAAGGACGATTGCCTGAGCCCAAAACCGGCCGGCCGTGGCGGCCGTTGTCCAATAAGGCATCCACGGACTCCTGCAGCATTCGTTTTTCATTGCGGATGATGATTTCAGGGGCTTTGAGATCCAGCAATTTTTTCAGGCGGTTGTTGCGGTTGATGACCCGGCGATACAAATCGTTCAAATCCGAGGTGGCGAATCGTCCCCCTTCCAAAGGAACCAAGGGCCGCAAATCCGGCGGGATCACGGGCAGGACCTCCAAAACCATCCATTCCGGAATATTGCCGGAGCTCTTAAAATCTTCGGTCAATTTGAGGGTCTTGGCGGTCTTCTTGGCGTTGGTGCTGACGGGGTTGGCCTTCTCCAGATCATTGCGCAGCTTCTTACACAGTTGAGTCAAATCCAGCTCTTTTAAAAGATCACGAACCGCCTCGGCCCCAATCTTGGCTTTAAAGACATTGCCGTATTTGGCCAAGGCATCTTGATATTGTTCTTCGGATAACAAATCTCTTTTCTTGAGAGGGGTGTCTCCCGGATCAATAACGACGTATTCCTCATAATAGATGACCTTCTCCAGATCCCTCAATCCGATTTGTATTAAAGCGGACAAACGGCTGGGAACGGCCTTGTAAAACCAGATGTGGGTCACGGGACAGGCCAGTTCAATGTGCCCCATCCGCTCCCGTCGTACGGAAGACCGGGTGATCAACACCCCACAGCGATCACAGGTGATGCCTTTGAATTTGATTCCTTTATATTTGCCGCAATTGCATTCCCAGTCCCGCACCGGGCCAAAAATCTTCTCACAGAAAAGCCCGTCTTTTTCCGGTTTGAGCGTCCGGTAATTGAGGGTCTCGGCCTTTCTGACCACACCATAGGACCAGGAACGAATCACCTGAGGGGAGGCGATCTTAATGGTGATTCGGTCGCGATTTTTATCTTCCAATTCAGCCATGGATCTTTCCGTGCTCCTCTTTCGCCTGCGATTTTTCTGGAAGTTTCTCTTGGGGTTTTTCCAATCGGATATCCAGGCACAAACCCTGCAGCTCTTTGATCAGCACGTTAAAGGACTCCGGTGTTCCGGAGGAAAATTTCTGTTCTCCTTTGACAATGGCTTCATAAATCCGGCTTCGGCCCGCGACATCATCGCTTTTGACGGTCAGCATCTCTTGAAGGGTATAGGCCGCGCCATAGGCCTCCAAGGCCCAGACCTCCATTTCCCCGAACCGCTGTCCGCCGAAATGGGCCTTGCCGCCTAAGGGCTGCTGGGTCACCAAAGAATAGGGACCGATGGAACGGGCGTGAATTTTTTCATCAACAAGGTGAATGAGCTTCATGATATAGATGTAGCCCACGGTCACCTGTTGATCAAAGGGAAACCCCGTATGCCCATCACAAACAGTGGTTTTGCCGGTTTCTGGAAGCCCGGCTTCCTTGAGCAATTTTCGAATATCTTCTTCTGTCGAGCCGTTAAAGACCGGGGTTTCCGCATAAAAACCCAAGGCGTTAGCGGCCCATCCCAAATGGGTTTCCAAAAGCTGCCCGACATTCATACGGGAAGGAACGCCCAGGGGATTTAAAACCACTTCGATCGGTGTGCCATCCGGCAGAAACGGCATATCTTCTTCCGGAAGGATCCTGGCCACAACCCCTTTGTTCCCATGGCGCCCAGCCATTTTATCGCCCTCCGACAGTTTTCTCTTGGTGGCCACATACACAACGACCCTCTTTAAGACTCCCGCCGGCAGTTCATCGCCCCGCCGGAGGCGATCAATCTCCTGCTCTTGTTCCTCCAGGAGCTCCTTGATTTTATCGTTATAGAAACCCACGATTTGGCGGGTTTCATCGTCATTGGTTAAATCATCCGTGTCGACCCTGCTCAATTGCTTCTTATCCAGGCCTAAAATTTTGCAGAGCTTTTTCTCCTTCTCCGATTCAATGAATTCGATCTCCTGTTCATAATATTCTTTGATTTGGGAGATCGCGGTTATCTCTTTGGTCTTGTCTTCTTTCGATTTTCTTCCCCGTTCCAGACGCTGGAAAATTTCCACATTCACGACGACCCCCTCGATTCCCGGAGGAAGGGTCAAAGACGTATCCCGGATATCCGCTGCCTTTTCCCCGAAAATCGCCCGCAAGAGCCTTTCTTCGGGAGACAGCTCCTTTTCGCTTTTGGGCGTGACTTTGCCGACCAAAATATCGCCGGCTCTAACCTCCGCCCCAATCCGCACGATGCCGTCTTCCGTCAAATCTTTTAAGGCCTCCTCACTGATATTGGGGATATCGCGGGTGATCTCTTCGTTTCCCAAGCGGGTCTCACGGGCCTCAATTTCAAACTTCTCAATATGAATCGATGTGAATTTGTCCTCTCGAACGAGTTTCTCGCTGACCAAGATGGCGTCCTCAAAGTTGTACCCGCGCCAGGGCATGAAGGCGACTAGCACATTACGCCCCAAACTCAACCGTCCGTCTTGGGTCGCAATTCCATCGGCAATGACTTGTCCTTTTTCCACCACCTCGCCCAGCTGCACAATGGGCTTTTGATTCACACAGGTATTGGCATTCGATCGTAAGAAATTTTTTAAGGGATAGACGGTGTCACCGATCACAATTTCCCTGGCATCCACTTTGGTCACTTTTCCGGATCCTCGGGCGATCACCATAACCCCGGAATCCCTGGCCACTTTCTCCTCCATCCCGGTTCCCACGCACGGAATCTCCGTCACCATCAAGGGAACCGCCTGACGCTGCATGTTGGATCCCATGAGCGCCCGGTTGGCATCGTCGTGCTCCAGAAAGGGAATGAGCGAGGTCGCCACCGAGACCAGCTGCTTGGGCGAAACATCCATATAATCGACTTTTTCCGGTTTCACCTTAGGAAAATCCGTTCGAAAGCGGCAGGCCACCTCTTTTTCCAAAAAATGGCCGTCTTTGTCTACGGAGGCATTGGCCTGGGCAATGTATTTATTCTGATCCACATCCGCGGTCAAGTACTCGATTTCTTTGGTGACCCGGCCATTGATGACTCTGCGATAGGGGGTTTCAATGAAGCCCAGCTCATTGACACGGGCACACGTCGTTAAGGAGGCAATCAATCCGATATTCGGGCCTTCGGGGGTTTCGATGGGACAGACCCGGCCGTAGTGGGTGGGGTGGACATCCCGGACCTCGAAACCGGCGCGCTCCCGCGAGAGCCCGCCGGGCCCCAGAGCGCTCAACCGCCTTTTATGGGTCATCTCCGCCAAGGGATTGACCTGATCCATAAACTGCGACAATTGGCTGCGGGCAAAAAAATCCTGGATCTGATTAGAAAATAATCTGGAATTGACCAGGTGATGGGCCGTCAAATTTTCAAAATTGCTCATCACAACCAGCCGCTCCTTAATCGACCGTTCCAAGCGGGCCAGTCCGATCCGCACCTGATTTTGAACGAGCTCTCCCACGGTCTTGATCCGGCGATTGCCCAAATGGTCGATATCGTCGGTTTCGCCTTTGCCTTCTCTGAGGGTCAAAAGATACCGGATGACGGCAATAACGGTCGTTGTATCCAAGACGCGGTTATCCAGAGGGACGTTCGTCTGTAATTTTCTGTTGATGATATGGCGGCCGACTTTGCTTAAATCATATCGTTTGGGATCAAAAAACAACCGGAAGAATAAAGTCTCGGCGACTTCCATGGTGGCTGGTTCCGTGGGGCGCATCTTCCGATAAAAATCCAGGAGGGCTTCTTCTTTGGAGGTGGTGTGGTCTCGTTCTAAGGTGGGTTTGAGTTTTTCAAAACCTTCGCCCAACATCTTTTGCATCTCTTCGGGGCCAGAGAGGCCCATGATCCTTAAAATCTGGGTGGCGGGAAAATTTCTTCTACGGTCAATATAAGCCAAAAGGACATCGTTTAAGTCGTATTTGATTTCAAACCACGCGCCCCGGGAGGGAATGATGCGGCCGTGATAAATGCTTTTGCCGGTGGGGTGCACCTCTTCTTCGAAGGAGACCCCCGGCGGACGCTGGATCTGGGAAACCACGACCCTCTCATCGCCGTTGATGATGAAGGTCCCGGTCTCGGTCATTAATGGAAAATCACCGAAATAAACCTCTTGCTCTTTGATATCAATGGGGGAGATCAAGCGCAGCTTGACCTTTAAAGGAGCCGCATAGGTCATGCCCCGCCTTTGACACTCATAGCAGAAATATTTTTCTTTGCCGAGCGTATAGCTGATGTACTCCAAACGGATCTGGCCGTCATAACTTTCCAAGGGGAAGACCTCCCGCAAGACCTCTTCCAACCCTTGATCCGCCCGTTTTTCTGAGGCGACGCTCCGTTGGAGAAAATGGGTATAGGACTCCAATTGGATATCCAAAAGACTCGGCAGATGGAACGTGTCCGAAAATTTACTGAAATTTTTTATGCTGAGCTTTTTCATTTCAATTCGACTTTGGCCCCGGCCGCTTCCAGCTTTTTCTTGAGCTCTTCGGCCTCTTCTTTCGACACCGCTTCTTTCACGGTTTTGGGAGCCCCTTCCACCAGATCTTTGGCCTCTTTCAATCCCAGGTTGGTGACCGCTCTCACTTCCTTGATCACGGAAATCTTATTGGGGCCGGTTTCTTTTAAAACCACATCAAAGGTTGTCTTTTCTTCAGCAGCCGCTGGAGCGCCGCCAACTGGAGCCTGACCCAGGGCTGGGCCGGCCGCTATCGGGACGCTGGCGGTGATGCCAAATTTGGTCTCCAGGCTCTTGACCAGATCGGCCAGCTCCAAAGCGGTCAAACCCCCAATCACCTTGGCGAGATCTTCCAACTTGGGAGAGAGCGTTTTCTCTTGTGTCTTTTCTGCCACGTTGCTTTCTGCCATTTTATTTTCCTCCTATTTCTTTTCGCTTAATGTCTTCAGTAAAAACAGAAGCTCGCGGGTCTTCCCATTCAAAGCACCCGCCAACCTCACCAAAGGAAGCTGCAACGTCCCTAAGAGCGCTGCCATCAATACCTTCTTCGATGGTAAATCGGACATCCGTTCGATATCTTTTTTCTCTAAGACAGCTCCCTGCAGAAACCCTGGCCCAATCGCCATGCCTTCATATTCTTTAACGAATTTGACCAAGGCCTTAGAGACCTCCAGGGCATCCGCATCACTCCAGACAAAAGCCATCTGTCCTTGAATGTTCTGGGCAAGGTTTTCAAGATTCAAATCTCTCAAGGCCCGCTGGGCCATTCGGTTGCGGGAGACATGAAATTCAGCTCCCATCGTTTTCAAGGTCTTGCGCAGGGTATTCATCTGGGGGCCGGAGACACGCGTAAAGCTTAGAAGAAACGTGCTCGTTCGGTTCTCGATCCCCTTTTTAATATGGGTCACCAGACTCTTACGAACGATCTCTCCCACTTTGCTCACAGCGCCACCTTTAACCCTGGTCCCATGGTTGAGGAAACAAACAAGCTTTTAATAAAATTCCCTTTGATTCCGGCGGGTTTGGCATGCTCAATGGCCTCCACAATAGCTCTTCCATTTTGCAGCAGCTGATCCGCTGTAAACGAACGTTTGCCAATGCCGATATGGATGCCCCCTTGCTTGTCCACCTTGAATTCCACCTTGCCGGCTTTGACCTCTTTGATCGCCCGTTCAATGTCGGGGGTGACCGTGCCTATTTTGGGGCTCGGCATGAGTCCCCGGGGGCCTAAAATCCTGCCGAGTTTGCTGAGCTCCCGCATTAAGTCCGGAGTGGCGATCACGCAATCAAATTCCAAAAATCCTTTGGAGACTTTTTCGATCAAATCCTCAGCCCCGACATGATCCGCACCCAGCTGCTGGGCCTTTTGGGCGTTCTCCCCCTTGCAGAAGGCCGCGATCCGGATGGTCTTGCCGGTTCCGTGGGGCAACAGGACCGTCCCGCGCACGGACTGTTCAGAATCCTTCATATCGATCGCCAAGTGGAAATGCAGCTCCACCATCTCATCAAATTTTACTTTAGGGAATTGGGTCACATTCGATATGGCCTCTTCCAGAGAATAGGTCCTGTTCGTCTTGCGGAGATCCTCGATTTGCTTCATTCGTTTGCTCAATCTCACCATGGAATACCTCTAGTCAACCACCTCAATGCCCATGCTGCGGGCCGTGCCCGCGACCACTTTGACGGCCTGTTTGACGTCACTGGTATTTAAATCTTCCATTTTCTGCTTCGCAATCTCTTCGATTTGTTTTCGATTAAGACTGGCAATCTTTTCTTTTCCCGCCTGGCCTGAGGCCTTCGCCAAGTTGGCGGCCTTTTTGATTAAGACAGAGCTGGGAGGCGATTTGATGAGGAAATCAAAGGATTTATCTTTATAAACCGTGATGATCGCCGGCAGGATCAGTCCTTCTCTGCCTTTGGTGCGCTCGTTGAACTGCTTGCAGAACATCATGATGTTGACCCCATGCTGGCCCAGGGCCGGACCGACCGGCGGGGCCGGGTTGGCTTGACCCGCCGGAACATAGAGCTTGATTTGCGCAACCACTTCTTTAGCCATGGCTTTAAACCTTTTCGACTTGCCAGTACTCCAATTCCACCAAAGTGGCCCGTCCGAAGATCGCGACACTGACCTTTAATTTTCCCCGATCCGGATAAACCTCCATCACCGTGCCGTTAAAGTTGGCAAACGGCCCTTGCGCGATCCGAACCGGCTCTCCAATTTCAAAAATGATTTTAGGGCTGGGCTTGGTTTCGGTGTCGGTCGTCCGCTTCAGGATGGTTTCAACCTCTTCTGCACTGAGAGGTGTGGGGCGATGGCCGGGACCAATAAAACCGGTGATGCCCGGAGTGGTCTTAATCAAATACCAGCTTTCTTTATTCATCTCCATTTTCAGGAGAATATATCCCGGAAAAAATTTACGGCTCGAGATGCGCTTCTTTCCCGCTCGGATTTCCGAAACCTGCTCGGTGGGGACAACGACCTCCCCGACATATTTCTTTAAATCGGTTGCAGCCATTCGGCTTTCCAGGCCCGCCTTAGCCTTTTCTTCTGCACCGGTTTGTGTGTGAACCACGTACCACTTCATCATCATTACCCTATTGGATTAATAGGCCCACCAATTTTGAAAGAACAAAGTCGGTTATTCCAATAAAAAGACCCAGCACACAAGAGCTGATGATCACAATCCAAGTGGCTTCCATCAGTTCTTGTTTTGTGGACCAAGAAACCTTTTTAAGCTCCGAGGCCGCTTCCATAAAAAATTTCCGGATTTTTCCAATCATTTTAAGATGACCTGCCACCCTGTACCGAACACGGAGTGTCTGTTCTGGTACAGGGCTGCCAGACAAATGAACAAACAGGCCTGGCAGGATTCGAACCTACAACCCACGGTTTTGGAGACCGTTGCTCTACCAATTAGAGCTACAGGCCTAAGCTTACTCTCACTTCTTGATTTCGCGATGGAGAATGTGCTTGCGACAAAACCGGCAGTATTTTTTGAGTTCCAATCGGTCGGGATTTTTTTTCTTGTCTTTGGTTGTGGTGTAATTGATCCGACGACACTCGGTGCATTCCAGCTGAATAATCTCGCGCATTTTTATCCCTGCAAGATAGGCACTCGCTTACGCTCGTGCACTATCTTCCCTTCGGGCCCCGTAGCTTTGCCTGCCTGACTGCCGTCAGGCAGGCAAAGCTGAGCACGGGGGTCACATCGGAATTTTCTGCCTATCTTGTCCCCCGCGCTTTGCTTTCGTAAGAAAGCAGCGGGGAATCGGAATTTCGCTTTTGAAATTCCGATGTGACGAAATATTGGAGTCCTTAACCAAAGCCCCCGACCGGTCTTGAACCGGTGACCTCGTCCTTACCAAGGACGTGCTCTACCACCTGAGCTACAGGGGCAAAGTGACGCTCCCCCGACTGAAGTCGGGGGCTTCTTGTTTTTCGTCGCTCCGACGCTCCTTCGGAGGTCGGCACTCCGACCCAGTCCCGATGTATATCGGGACTGGCGTCGGAGTAAACCCGAAGTATAACCAATTGATAATTTCTTGTCAAGATTTTTATTAATTAATATAAAAAATGATATAAACTTGGTTTCCGTTTTAGTATGCTTGGGGTTCTTTAAGAAGAACGGGTCAGCCTTAAGAAACGGCGTTTGCCAACTCGAAGAATTCCCTCTTGAATGGGCCAATCTTCGCTGGTCACCCGAGATCCCTCGCAGGTGACGGCGCCCTGGCGTATCAGCCGCCTGGCCTCGTTGCGTGAAGAAACCAAATTCACCTCGACCAAGACCTCCCCGATCGGCTTAACTTCATTCGGGCCGAACGAATATTCCGGCATCTCCTGCGGGTCTTGACGCTGACGAAAAATCTTGTCAAAGTCCTCTTTGGCCTTTTCGGCTTCTTGAGGGGAATGGAACTGAGAGACAATCTCTCCGGCCAATTTCATCTTGGCTGCCTTGGGATGGAGGGATTGGATTTGAGTCAAATCGAAATCCGTCAACAATTCATAATATTTCCACATCAATTCATCCGTAATCGACATGACCTTTCCAAAGATCTCCTGGGGAGGTTCATTGATTCCGATAGAATTGTCCAGAGACTTGCTCATTTTTTGAACGCCGTCCGTTCCTTCGAGAAGGGGGGTCATGATGACAATCTGGGGGGATAAGTGGAAGGCCTCTTGGAGCTGCCGTCCCATCAAGAGGTTGAATTTCTGATCTGCACCTCCTAGCTCGATGTCGGCCTTGAGATGAACGGAATCGAAACCCTGCAGCAAAGGATAGATAAATTCCAAGAGGCTGATCTCTTTTTTCTCGTTAAATCTTTTCTTGAAATCGGCGCGCGCCAGCATTTGGGCCACCGTCGAATAAGCACAAAATTCCAGAATTTGCTGCGCCCTCAATGGGGCGAGCCACGCGCTGTTGAAGGCCACCTGGGTTTTACGCCGATCTAAAATCTTAAAGACCTGCATTTCATAAGTTTTTGCATTCCGGGC
>Ga0114945_10000565_pt1 | contig 23937 bp, 17 predicted proteins | sample OV2TP3_FD_87194 | JGI IMG/M metagenome (GOLD analysis project Ga0114945, IMG submission 87194) | Hot spring microbial communities from Beatty, Nevada to study Microbial Dark Matter (Phase II) - OV2 TP3 | ecosystem: Environmental > Aquatic > Thermal springs > Hot (42-90C) | place: USA: Beatty...
AGAGCAGGAGCGCCTCGACGACCACGAAGATGAAGAGCGACCAGCCGGCGATGTTCATGAAGAGGTCGTGGATCTCCTGCCCGAGGTCGGACTTCGGCAGGACGGTGGTCATCGGGGAGTCGAACCCGCACCCCCCGCCCAGGAGGGCCGGGAGGAGGACGGCGCCTAGCCGCGCGGCCACGGAGAAAAACCGAGCGCCCATCCGTTCCGGTGCGCTGCCGAGTCGCCCCTTCGGCGCCGAACGGCGCCAGCCGCGGCCTCGACGGCGGCGAGCGGGCCCTGGGTGCGGGGTCGGGCGGCCGAGGCCCGCGGGGACCGCCCTCATGGCGCATCATAGCACAGGAGGCCGATCCGGGCGCAGGGCGACCCGGGTCGCCTTGTCCGGCCTCGCGCGCCGATGCTAAGATGACCTCGTGCGGAACTTCGAGATCGCCCGCCTCTTCGACGAGATCGCCGACCTCCTGGAGCTCCGCGAGGAGAACCCCTTCCGGATCCGGGCCTACCGGCGCGCCGCCCAGAACGTCGCCAGCCTGACCGAGGACGTCGCCGCCCGGATCGAGCGCGGGGAGAAGATCGCCGGGATCGGCAAGGATCTCGCCGAGAAGATCCAGACCTACCTCCAGACCGGGACCCTCCCCGACCTGGAGGCCCTCCGGCGGGAGATCCCAGCCGGCGTGGTGACCCTCACCCGCATCCAGGGCCTCGGGCCCAAGACCGCCCGGCTCCTCTACGAGCGCCTCGGGGTGGACTCCGTGGAGGCGCTGGAGGAGGCCTGCCGCTCCGGGCGGGTCCTCGAGGTCCCCGGGATCCGCGACAGGACCCGCGAGAACATCCTCAAGGGGATCGAGACCTGGAAGGCCGGCCAGGCCCGGATGCCGCTCGGCAAGGCCCTTCCCCTCGCCCAGCGCCTTCTCGAGAACCTCGCCAACCTCGAGGAGGTCCGCGCCATCGAGGTCGCGGGGTCGATCCGGCGGCGGCGCGAGACCATCCGCGACATCGACATCCTCGTGACCTCCTCGCGGCCCGCGAAGGTCATGGAGGCCTTCGTCTCCCTCCCGGAGGTCGCGAGCGTGCTGGCCCACGGGGAGACGAAGTCCTCCATCCGCCACCGGGAAGGGATCCAGGTGGACCTCCGGGTGGTGGAGCCCGAGGCCTTCGGGGCCGCGCTCCAGTACTTCACCGGCTCCAAGGCCCACAACATCCGGGTCCGCGAGCTGGCGGTGAGGAAGGGGCTCAAGGTGAGCGAGTACGGGGTCTTCGAGGAGAAGACCGACACGCGCGTCGCCGGCAGGACCGAGGAGGAGGTCTACCAGGCGGTGGGACTCCCGTGGATCGCCCCCGAGCTACGGGAGGACCTCGGCGAGATCGAGGCCGCCCTGAAGGGCCAGCTTCCGGCCCTGGTCACGACCGAGGCGATCCGGGGGGACCTCCACGCCCACACCAACTGGTCGGACGGCCACCATCCGCTCGAGGCGCTGATCGAGGCGGCCGAGGCCCGGGGGTACGAGTACATCATCGTCTCGGACCACTCCCGCTCCTCGACCGTGGCCGGCGGCCTCACCCCCGAGGAGCTCCGCGAGCAGATCGCCGCGATCCGGGCGCTCCAGGCGCGGCACCGGATCCGGATCCTGGCCGGCTCAGAGTGCGACATCCTGGCCGACGGCCGGATGGACTTCCCCGACGACCTCCTCGCCGAGCTGGACATCGTCCTGGCCGCCGTGCACTCCCGCTTCAAGCAGTCCCGGGAGGAGATGACCGCGAGGATCTGCCGGGCCCTCGAACACCCCTACGTCAACATCTTCGTCCACCCGACCGGACGCCTCATCGGGGAGCGGGACCCTTACGACGTGGACCTCGATCAGGTCTTCGAGACCGCCAGGCGCCACGGCAAGGCGGTGGAGATCAACGCCTCGCCGACCCGGCTCGACCTCAACGACCACCACGCCCGCCGGGCCCGCGAGCTCGGGGTCCTGCTCGCCATCGACACGGACACCCACTTTCTCGACCAGCTCGAGAACATGGAGCTCGGGGTGGCGGTCGCGCGCCGGGCCTGGGTCGGGCCGGACCAGGTGGTCAATACCCTGCCGCTCGACCGGCTCCTCGCCTGGGCCGGACAGGGTCGCTGAGGGGCGTCCGGGAGATCAGGGAGGGGTCGTCCGGTCGGCGAGGCGGGCCAAACCGATGCGGACGCGAGGCATCATAGATCGAGCCCCCGAGGCTGGCCACCCTCCGTGCCGGGCTCCCCGCCCGATCGCGGGTCTCCCGGTTCCTTGTCCGGGGGTTTCGCGTCTGTGGCGAGGACCCGGATCGCCACCATGTCCTTCAGCACGACCGCGTCGCGGACCTGGACCCAGGGAAGGCCCATGGCCACCGCCCCGCGCATGGCGGTCTTGATCGCCTCCTTGATGGCCGCCTGGATGGCCGGCTTGGAGTGATCCTGGAGCGGCGCGGTGGCCTCGATCACGGCCACCCTGGCCAGGCCGGCGGACGCGACCGCGAGGACCAGGAGAAGCGCGAGCGCGAGCTGACCGAGAGCACGCATGAGCTGTCTCCTTCCGGGACTGGGTCGGACACCTTGTTGAGGTGCAAGCCACATGCCAAAGCTGCTGATCGAGTCGCCCCCCCAAAATCAACCAGATAGGATCGAAGCGTGGGGCCTCACCTGACGGCGCAGGAAAAAAGTGCCCGATGGGGTCATCAACGCCCTCCCCCTCGACCGGCTCCTCGAATGGGCCCGCCGAGGTCGCCGAGGACCCAGGCCGCGGTGAGACCCTCCCCGGGGCCAGCCTCGTTCCGGCATGCTGAGGCAGCCATCGACCTCACCCAAGTCGCGGCCTTGACAGCGCCTTGACTTCTGTTTAGCCTACCGACACACCTTCCCCGGTCAGCGGTCAGGGAAGCGCTCCGGGTCCACGATCGCGCGCTGAAGGTTCGGGGTCATGCAGTGTCCGCGGTGCCAGCAGGAGAACCCGCCCGAGGCGAAGTTCTGTCTTGAGTGCGGGGCGCGCCTGGCCCGGGGCTGCCCACGCTGCGGCACCGAGCTGCCGCCAGGGGCGAAGTTCTGTCGGGAGTGCGGGGAACGCCTCGCCGCGCCCGCCCCCGAGGCCGCCCGGTTCCCCTCCCCCGAGACCTACACCCCCAGGCACCTCGCCGAGAAGATCCTCACCTCCAAGAGCGCCCTGGAGGGCGAGCGCAAGCAGGTCACCGTCCTCTTCGCCGACCTCAAGGGGTCGATGGAGCTCCTCGCCGACCGGGACCCGGAGGAGGCCCGCAGGCTCCTCGACCCGGTGCTGGAACGGCTGATGGAGGCCGTCCACCGCTACGAGGGGACCGTGAACCAGGTCATGGGGGACGGGATCATGGCCCTGTTCGGGGCCCCCCTGGCCCACGAGGACCACGCGGTGAGGGCCTGCTACGCGGCCCTCCGCATGCAGGAGGCCGTCGGCGGGTACGCCGGGGAGTTGCGTCGGAGCCAGGGGCTCGACGTCCAGATCCGGGTGGGCCTGAACTCCGGCGAGGTCGTGGTCCGCTCCATCGGCAGCGACCTCCACATGGACTACACCGCCGTCGGGCAGACGACCCACCTGGCCGCCCGGATGGAGCAGCTGGCGCGACCCGGGACGACGCTCCTGACCCCGGCCACCCTCCGGCTGGCCGAGGGGTACGTCCAGGTCAGCCCCGTCGGCCCCGTGCCGGTGAAGGGGCTGGCGGAGCCGGTCGAGGTCTTCGAGCTCGCCGGAGCCGGCCCGACCCGTCGGCGGCTCGAGGCGGCCCTGGCCCGCGGGCTCACCCGCTTCGTCGGGCGCGAGGCCGAGCTCGAGGTCCTGCGCCAGGTGCTCGAGCGTGCGCAGGCCGGCCACGGCCAGGTGGTGGCCATCGTCGGCGAGGCCGGGGTCGGCAAATCACGCCTGCTCTGGGAGTTCACCCATTCGCACCGGGCCCACGGCTGGCTCATCCTGGAAAGCAGCTCCGCCTCCTACGGCAAGGCCACCCCGTACCTCCCCGTCATCGACCTCCTGAAGGCCTACTGCCAGATCGAGGCCCGGGACGAGGCGCGGAAGATCCGGGAGAAGCTCACCGGCAAGCTCCTCACCCTGGATCGGGCGCTCGAGGCCACCCTGCCGGCCCTCCTCGCCCTCCTCGAGGTCCCGGTGGACACCGCCTGGCAGGCCCTGGACCCGCCCCAGCGGCGCCAGCAGACCCTGGACGCCCTCAAGCGCCTCCTGCTCCGGGAGAGCCAGGTCCAGCCGGTGCTCCTCGTCTTCGAGGACCTCCAGTGGATCGACTCCGAGACCCAGGCCTTCCTCGACACCCTCGTCGAGAGCCTGCCGACCGCCCGGCTCCTGCTCCTGGTCAACTACCGCCCGGAGTACCAGCACGGCTGGGGGTCGAAGACCTACTACTCCCAGCTCCGGCTCGACCCCCTCCCCCCCGAGAGCGCGGAGGAGCTCCTCCAGGCGCTCCTGGGGACCGACCCCGCCTTGAAGGCCCTCAAGGCGCTCCTCATCGCCCGGACCGAGGGGAACCCCTTCTTCCTCGAGGAGAGCGTGCGGACGCTGGTGGAAGGCCAGGTCCTCGTGGGCGAGCGGGGGACCTACCGCCTCGCGCGGCCCCTGGCGGGTATCCAGGTGCCGGCGACGGTGCAGGCGATCCTCGCCGCCCGGATCGACCGGCTCCCGGCCGTAGAGAAGCACCTCCTCCAGGCCGCCTCCGCGATCGGCAAGGACGTACCGTACCCGCTCTTGCAGGCCATCGCCGACCTGCCGGAAGACACGCTGCGGCACGGGCTCGCCCACCTGCAGGCCGCTGAGTTCCTCTACGAGACGAACCTCTTCCCGGAGCTGGAGTACACCTTCAAGCACGCCCTCACCCACGAGGTGGCCTACGGGAGCCTCCTCCAGGAGCGGCGGCGCGTCCTCCACGCCCGCATCGTGGCGGCCCTCGAGCGGCTCTATCCGGATCGGATCACCGAGTATGCCGAGCGGCTCGCCCACCACGCCTCGCGGGGGGAGCTGTGGGCGCAGGGGCTCGCCTACTTCCGGCAGGCCGGGGCCAAGGCGCTGGCGCGCTCGGCCAACCAGGAGGCGCTGGCGTACCTGGAGCAGGCGCTGGCGGCCCTCGGACACCTCCCCGAGACCCGGGACACGATCACGCAGGCCATCGATATCCGGTTCGACCTCCGGCGGGCCCTCTGGCCGCTCGGGGAGATCCGCCAAGCCCTGGACTACCTGCGCGAGGCCGAGACCCTCGCGGAGGGGATCGGCGATCAGCGGCGGCTCTGCTGGGTCTCCGCCTATATGAGCGTGTACTCCTGGATCACGGGTGACAACGATCGCGCTGTGACCATCGGGCGACGCGCCGTCGCCATCGCCGACGGGCTGGACGACTTCTCGCTCAAGGTCGTGGCCACTCAGTACCTCGGCCTCGCCCACGTCGGCGCGCCCAACTATCGGCAGGCCATCGATCTGCTGAGGCGGACGGTGAGCGTCCTGGAAGGCGACCTCGCGCGGGAGCGGTTCGGGCAGATCATCTTCCCGTCGGTATTTTCCCGCGCGCGTTTGGCCTGGTGTCTCACGGAGACCGGGGAGTTCGCGGAAGGGGCGGCCCGCGCCGAGGAGGCGGTGCGGATCGCCGAGGCGGTGGACCAGTCCGTCAACCTCATCGAGGCCCTCGCCGGTCTCGGCGCGTTCCACCTCCGGTGCGGGGACGCCGGGAGGGCCATCACGACGCTCGAGCGCGGGCTGAGCCTCTGCCGGCTCTACCACATCAAGTTCTGGTACATCCTGATCGCGTCATCCCTGGGGCTGGCCTATGCGCGGAGCGGACGGCTCGCCGAGGCTCTGCCCCTCCTGGAGGAGGCGGTCGAGCTCGACATGTCCATGGATGTCTTGATGCAGCGGGCGTTGCGCGTCGCCTACTTGGGCGAGGGCTATCTCCTGGCCGGCCGAACCCCGGAGGCGACACATCACGCGGGCCAGGCCCTGGACCTCGCCCGGCGCCAGAAGGAGCGCGGCCACGAGGCCTGGGTCTTCCGCCTTCTCGGCGAGATCGCCGCGCACGGGGACCCGCCTGACCCGGAGGCCGCCGAAACTCACTACCACGAGGCCATGGCCCTTGCCCACGAGCTCGGGATGCGCCTGCTGAGCGCCCACTGCCACCTCGGCCTGGGCAGGCTCTACCACCGCACCGGCAATCAGCCCAAGGCCAAGGAGCACCTGGCCATGGCCGCCACGGCGTTCCAGGAGATGACCCTTCCGTCGTGGGCGGAGCAAGCCACACGGGCGCTGGAGGACCTCGGCTGATCCCCGGGGCTGGCCCGGCGGAGGGACCGACGGTGCAGTGTCCGCGATGCCAGCTCAAGGAACCAGCCTGAGGGCGCTCTGGCCTACGCCTGATGGAAGAGGCGCCAAACAAAGCGGAGCTGTTCCGAGCACGCCCGGCCCGCCTCGGGGCCTGGGGCCTCCTTCTCGCGGGCCTGCTCGCCCTTCTCCTCGGCTGCCGGGGGCCCGGCGCCCCCGCGACCGAGGGGACGACGCTGACCTTCGTCCACGGCAAGGTGCTGGGGCCGAGCGATCCCCTCCCCGGACTCCTCCAGGAGTTCGAAGCGCGCCACCCGGGGGTGCGGGTTCGGCAGGAGACCCTCCCCTCCTCCACCGACGAGCAGCACCAGTTCTACCTGATCAACCTCGAGGCCCGGACCCCCTTCGACGTCATCGCGGTAGACGTGATCTGGGTCCCGGAGTTCGTTCGCGCGGGCTGGCTCCGCGACCTCTCGGAGGTCTTCCCGCCCGGCGAGCGGCCGGCGTTCCTCGAGACCCCCCGCGAGGCCGCCAGCGTGGACGGCCGCCCCTACGGCGTCCCCTGGCTCATGGACGCCGGGGTCCTCTTCTACCGCGTCGACCTGCTCGCCCGCTACGGGTTCGAGCCCCCGGAGACCTACGCGGAGCTGGCCCGGCAGGCGCGGGCGATCATGGAGGGGGAACAGGACCCGCGGCTCGCCGGGTTCCTCTGGCAGGGGAAGCAGTACGAGGGGATGGTCGTGAACGCCTTCGAGCAGATCTGGGCCAACGGCGGCCGCGTCCTCGCCCCGGACGGCCGGGTCACGGTGGAGCGGCCCGAGGTCGTCGAGGCCCTCGGCTTCATGCGACGGCTCATCACCTCGGGGGTGAGCCCGGGCTGGGTGACCGCCGCCGATGAGGAGCTCTCCCGCCGGAGCTTCAACGCCGGCCGGGCGGTCTTCCACCGGAACTGGCCGTACGCCATCGACCTCTTCGAGGCCCGGGACTCGCCGATCCGCGGCAAGGTCGGCATGACCCGCCTCCCGCGCCATCCGGGCGGCGAGCGGGTGAGCGCCCTCGGGGGGTGGTCCCTGACCATCCCCCGCGGCTCCCGCCACCCCGAGGCGGCCTGGGAGTTGATCAGCTTCCTCACCGGCGAGCACGCCCAGAAGGCGATGGCGCTCGGGGCGGGGTTCAAGCCGACCCGCCACGCCCTCTACCAGGACCCCGAGCTGACGCGGTACCAGCCCTACCTCCCGTCGCTCTACCCGCTCATGCAGGCGGCCCGGCCGCGGCCGGTCACGCCCTACTACCTGATGATCTCCCAGATCCTCCAGCCGGAGTGGAGCGCCGTCCTGGTGGGGATCAAATCCCCCGAGGCGGCGGTCGCCTCGGCGAAGGTCCGGCTCCTCCACCTCCTCGGGCAATCCCGGTGACCAGGCGGCCCGGCGCCTGGCCGTTCCTCCTCCCGGCCGTGGTCGTCCTCGGGGCCATCCAGCTCTACCCGACCCTGGCCGTCTTCTGGCTCTCCCTGGAACGGCGGATCCCGGTCTTCGAGGTGGCCGAGTTCGTCGGCCTGGCCAACTACCGCTTCCTCCTCGAGGACCCGCGCTTCTGGCAGGCCCTCGGGACCACCGCCTACTTCACGGTGGTCTCCGTCGGCCTCGAGCTGCTCTGGGGCGGGGGGATCGCGCTGCTGCTCCACCGCCGGCGCCGCCTCCGCGGGCTCCTCCTGGCCGGGTTCCTTCTTCCGTGGGCGCTCCCCGGCGTGGTCTCGGCGAAGATGTTCGAGTGGCTCCTCTACCCGGACGGCGGCCTTGTCAACTCCCTCCTCGGCGCGGCGGGCGGCCCGGCCGGGATCAACTGGCTCGGTGACCCCGCCTGGGCGATCCACGCCGTCATCCTGGCCGACGCCTGGCGGACGACCCCGTTCGTCCTCCTCCTCGTGCTCGCCGGGCTCGAGCTGATCCCGCACGAGGTCCACGAGGCCGCGGCCGTGGACGGGGCGGGGCGCTGGCGGGGCTTCGTCCACGTCACCCTCCCCCTGCTCGCCCCCGTCCTCGGGGTCGCGCTCCTCATCCGGACCATCGACGCCCTCCGGGTCTTCGACGTCATCTACGTCCTCACCGGCGGCGGCCCTGCCGGGACCACCGAGACCCTGACGGTCTACGCCTACCGGACCTTCTTCGGGACGCTCCAGTTCGGCTACGGCGCGGCCCTGGCCGTGGCGACCCTCCTGGCCGCGCTCATCCTGGCGGGCGGCTACCTCCGGCTGGTGGCCCCGGCGACCCGGCCGGCGGCGGAGGGGGCCTAGGTGGGGCGCGGCCGCTCCCGGCTCTTCTCCGATCTCACGCTCGCCCTGCTCCTGGCCGCGACCGCGCTCCCCTTCCTCTGGCAGCTCCTGACCTCCTTCAAGCCCGAAGCCGACCTCCTCCGCCTGCCGCCCTTCCTCCCCGAGCGCTGGTCGCTCGAGCACTACGCCACCGTGCTCGCCCACCCCGGGCTCGCCCGCGCCCTCATCAACTCGACGGGGATCTGCCTGATCGCCACGCTCCTCGCCCTGGGGGTCGGCGCCCTGGCCGCCTACCCCCTCGCGCGAACCCCCCTTCGCGGGCAACGGCTCTGGCTCGCCGGGATCCTCGGCGCCTCCCTCCTGCCTGTCATCGCCCTGGTGAGCCCACTCTACCTCGGGATCCGGCTCCTCGGGCTCCGCGACACCTGGCTCGCCCTCATCCTCCCCTACCTCGCCCTGTCGCTCCCGCTCACGGTCTGGCTCCTGACCGCCTTCCTCCGCGAGCTCCCGCGCGAGGTGGAGGAGGCCGCGCGCCTCGACGGCTGCTCGCGCTTCGGGATCCTCTGGCGGATCCTCCTGCCGCTGGCCGCCCCGGGGCTCTTCTCGACCGGGGTCATCATCTTCGTCTTCAACTGGAACGAGTTCCTCCTGGCGCTCACCTTCACCGCCACCGACGCCTCCCGTACCGTCCCGGTGGCGCTCGCCCTCTTCCCGGGGATCCACGAGGTCCCCTGGGGCGACCTGGCCGCGGCCTCGATCGTGGTGAGCCTTCCACCCCTCGCCCTGATCCTCGGCTTCCACCGCTGGGTGGTCCGGGGGCTCACGCTGGGAGTCCTCGGCCAGCGCTGATGGCGCGGCTCTTCGTCGGGACCAGCGGCTACGTCTACCCGCACTGGCGGGGCCGCTTCTACCCGTCCGACCTGGCCCAGGGCGCCTGGCTCGGCTTCTACGCCGAGCGCTTCTCGACGGTGGAGCTGAACAACCCCTTCTACCGCCTCCCGGAGGCTTCGACCTTCGAGCGCTGGCGCGAGGCCGTGCCGCGCGGCTTCGTCTTCAGCGTCAAGGCGAGCCGCTTCATCACCCACGTCAAGCGCCTCCGGGATCCGGCCGCGCCCGTGGACCTCCTCTTCTCCCGCGCCAGGGCGCTCGGGCCGACCCTGGGGCCGATCCTCTTCCAGCTCCCGCCGCGCTGGAAGGCCGTCCCCGAGCGGCTGGACGAGCTGATCGACGCGACCCGACGCCAGCGGCAGGTACGACGGCCCCGGATCGTCCTCGAGGTGCGCGACCCGAGCTGGCTCGATCAGACGGTGACGGCGCGGCTCGAGGCGGGCGGGGTCGCCCTCTGCCTGGCGGACTGGCCGGAGTGCCCGGTGGAGGGGCCGGTCACCGCCGGCTTCGTCTACGTCCGGCGGCACGGGACCGGCGTCTGCTACGGCGGGAGTTACACCGAGACGATGCTGAGGGCGGATGCCGGGCGGATCCGGGGGTGGCTCGAGGAGGGGCGCGACGTCTACGTCTACTTCAACAACGACGCCGAGGCCCACGCGGTCCAGAACGCCCAGCGCCTCCGCGCACTGGTCGAGGGCTGAGGGCTAGAGCGCGCCTACGCCTGGGCGCCCTGTAGCAAAGACATCCCCTCTCCTGAGAAGACCCTGCCACCCACGCCCACCTCGCTTGACGCGTGAACCAGTCGATCGTAATATAGTAATACTAAGTATGATAAGGAGGTGGCAATGAGAACCAGCAAGATCCTCTCCCTCTCGCTCCCACCCGATCTCCTGCGGGAGGCTGAGCGTGCCGCCAAGAGGGAGGGACGCACGAAGAGCGAACTGTTCCGCGAAGCCTTGCGCCGCTACCTCCTGGAGGAGAGGGTACGCCGGCTCCAGCGATACGGGGCACGCCAAGCGAGAAGGCTCGGTATCAGGGCGTCTCAGGTCGAGCAGCTGATCGAGGAGTACCGGAAAGCCCGATAGTGCTCCACGTTGTCGCCGACACCAACGTATATGTCTCGGCGTTCAACTTCGGCGGTCCTCCGCTGGAGATCGTGATCCTGGCCATCCGGCAGGAGATCGTCCTCTTCATCTCCCCTCCGATCCTCACGGAGATCGAAGGGATCCTGCGCCGCCGATTCAAGTGGTCAGCCGGGCAGGTCGAGGAAATGCTCAGCGCCACCCGTCAGTTCGCCCGATCCGTCGTGCCTCGGGAGAGGATCGATGTCCTCAAAGAGGATGAGCCGGACAATCGAGTCCTCGAGTACGCGGTGGAGGCCAACGCACACGTGCTCATCACCGGCGACAAGCACCTCCAGGCTCTCAGGTCATTGCGGGGCATCGGCATCATGAGCCCCCCGGAATTCCTCGACGCATACTCCGCCGGCGTTTTCAGCGATCTCTAGCCGAGAGCGCACGGAGCGCCGGAGGGGTCCCCGTCTGCCCGCCGCCTCGTCGGGCCGCCCTCGCGCGTTGCGCCGCTCACGCCCGACCCCGTCCCCGCCGCCGGCCCGCTCCCGCGCCCCGGGCTCCCCCTGGCGACGGGCTGTGGGCTGGACTATACTGCCTGGGAAGGTGGCGGCCACCCCTACCGGGGGGGGTGGACCGGCCAACCGAAGAGCGGAGGAGCATCGCCTCATGGGTGAATCCATCTCCGAAGATGCCCGGTATGTGCTGGTCGTGGGCCGGGGCTGAGAGAACCTCTACCTGGCGCTGAAGGGTCGGCTGGAGGATCCGGGCCAGGTCCAGGTCCAGGTCGTCTGGGACCGGCGCGTCGGGAGCGCCGGACTAATGCCCGCGGCGAGGTAGACGGTCGGCGGAAGCGTGATCGCCGACGCGCGGGCCTCCTCGGCAGCGTGGTCGCCTTCGTCCTAGCCAGGCAGACGCCGGACTCGGACCCCCCGCCCGAAGCGTGACGGTCCCCTCGCACGGCCTCCGACCGTGCTAGCCCCGTCGGGGTGCGGCCTCCTCGCCTACCTCTCCTGGTACCGGCCCTGCCCGGACGTGCCGGCCGACGCATAGAAGCCGCGCTCATCGCCTTCCACCGCCAGCTCGCCGCGCGGCGGACCCGGATGGTGCTTTCTCCGGCGCCCGAGTTCGCGCTCGTTGTGCCACGGCTCGACGGTCCGGTGGAGCCCCCCGGCTGGCAAGCCTTCGTCGTCGAACGGGGCGCCGTCTGGATCGGCCCCCGCTGAGGCGAGCCGGAGCGCCCGGGCCGCGGCCGCGCGACGCACGGGTTGGCCCGACAGAGTAGCGACCGCCCGACCCCCTCCCCGCCGCCGGCCCGCCCCCGCGCCCCGGGATCCTCCTGGCGACAGGCCGCGGGCTGGGCTATACTGCCTGGGAAGGTGGCGGCCACCCCTGCCCGGGGGGAGCCGGGGGACCCGAAAAGAGCGTTTCAAGTTCCTCCGCGCTCGGTTGCTCCAGCACGACGATCTCCGCCAAGCCACCTGTCCTCGGGACCGTATGAGTCGAAGAGGAGTCGTGCAAGCCCTGGATGCTGTATCCTCGGGGTCGCGCTAGCCTTCGATGGCGACGCGCTGATCGTACATCGGCGGCGAAGGCGCGTCACCGGGAAGGGTCTGGAATGACCGAGAGCGGGGAAGCCTGATCTGACATGGCCGTGGCTCCCTCCGTCAGCGCACACGCGTTCATCACCACCTACGATCCTCTGGGTGGGCGGGGTGGCAGCATTGATCCGCTGGGCGCGCTCCGGACGTATGGAGAGCTCGCCGAGCTGTTGTTGCCGGGGCTCACCACGATCACGACTCGCTCGCGATATCTATCGATGCTCTGCGCCGCGCTCCGGAATGGCGAGCGCCATCGGAGATTCGCGGTAGGTCCGGCGGGCGTAGCGGAGCGTCGGAGGGCCGCTGAGCCTTTCGAGCGGCTCTGGGCTCTGGCCTGCGTCGCGGCGCGGGAACGGGGCCGGCCCCTGGCGGCGGCTGGCCTGAGGGGCGTGACGTACGCGGAGAAGGCCCTTCGCGAGTTCCAGGAGCGACAGGGACCTGCGACCCCGGAGTTCCGGTTGCTGAAGAGCCAGGCGCGGACCGGGGGCGTCCCCACGTACTGGACCATTCTGCGGAGTGGGGGCCTCGTCAATGAGGATGGCTCCCTCACCACTGAGGGCAAGGCACTGGCCGAGCAGTTCCCTGAGCCTCCTGGCGTGGACCTTGCACGACTCGCGGATCCCACGGCGGCGCGGCGCGCGACGGCAGCGCTGGAAGACATCGACCACTGGGGAGTCCGATGCCATCTGGCGGCGGCGGATGCGCGCGAGAAAAGCCTGCTGATCGACGCCCTCCAGTCGGCCGAGCGGCGGGACCGCGTGGCGCGGGCCCTTGACCGTTACCTCGCCCGCGAGCCAATGCCGGACGCGTGGCAGATCTCGCACCTCTGGCGCCTGAGGGACCAGCTGGCTCGAGATGAAGGCGGTGGTAAGCCCGCACTCTCAACCGTGGTCGAGGTCGTGATCGTCGTAGAGCAGTTCCACGAGGCGGCGCTCCGCGCATTCGAGATTCTCCTCTGGTGGGGCACCAGGGCCGAGGAGCAGCCGGTATCTCAGCTGGTGGGCGACCAGGGGTTCCGCGAGACGGTGGATCAAGCGCATCGGCGCGCGGAGGCGCTGGTGAGACTGACCTCCGGCTCCGACGATCCGGAGCTCCGACGGATTCTCGAGGACTTCGCGAGCCTTGCCCGGGAGGTGATGACCCTGGAACCGCGGGCGTTTCTCGAGGCCATCGTGCGGCGGCACCAGCGAGTCCAGGCGGGCAAGGTTGACGGCGGCGTCCCGAAGAAGGAATGGGTGGTTGTCTCAGCGAGTGGCGTCCGGACGCTGCCCCGCTACCAGCGCACCGAGCGTCCGTCCGTCCCGCGTGGGCGGTATCTCACTCATCCCTACCGGCTGGAGCAGTTCGTCGGTATGCTCCGCGAGAACGGCGGATTGTCCTCGACCATCGCGGGAAGTTCCGGACCCCGTGGCTAGCACCCGGCGCCTCCTGGATCTCTACCTGCCGCCATCCGATGAGATGACGCTGGAATCCTTCGTGGCCACGACGTACAAGGTCGACTGGGATTTTGTGGAAGAGGAGTTGCTGCCGGTGGCCCTCGGTGTGCGGACGCCCGTGAGTCGGGAGCGGGCCTTTCGTGCTGAGTTGGAGCGACGTTTGGAGCGCGCCGACGTGACGGTCCTCTATGACCTGGCGGCGACCGAGCGCCGGACGCGACGCTCGCCCTGGATCGATCCGGTTCCGGTGGTCAGCCGGAAGCTCCACGCCAAAGTGTCGCTCCTGCTGTGGAGTGCGCCGACTCCCGGAGATGGCGCGCGCCGGTGGGCGCGGCTCATCGTGGGCTCCGCGAACATGACCAGACCTGGGTTTCGCGAGAACTACGAGGTCCTCGCGGCGCTCGACTTCGGCGTGCCGGGTGGCCTCCCCGGGGGATACCTGTCGGATGCGGTCACCCTGATCCGCCGGATCGCTGGCGGGGCGGCGCCGACGCTACTCGCGAGCCAACTGGAACGGTTCGAGCGCGTGGCCCGTCCGCTCGTGGGAGGCAAGATGCCAGCGGGCCTACACCCCTGGCAGGTGGTCGACGGGGACCGCATGCTCGCAGCGATGGAGGACGGGTGGAAGGACGTGGGCGAGGCGGTTCCCGAGGAGGTGATCGTCGTGTCCCCCTTCTGGCCGGAAGGCGAGGAGCCCGCGAAGGCGGTGGCATTACTCGTCAGGCGGTTCGGGATGCCGGAACGGGTCGTCCTCGTGTGTCAGACCGCGACGGAGGTCGCTGGAGGGTTGGTACCGATTCTACCGAACTCGTTGGCGGTGGAGTTGAAGCGGGATCTGGGTTGCCGGGTGGTGATCCGGCCAGCCCTCCTGGACTACGGCGTCGACTATGAGGTGGCGACGGCGAGCGGAGATGACACCGAGGATGAGCACGTTAGTGGCACTCCGGCGGGTCCGGCAACGATCCGACGGGACCTCCATGCCAAATGTCTCGCGATCCGGGGACGACGGGCGAGCCTGCTCTACATCGGGTCGGCGAACTGTACCCGGCGCGGGCTCGGTCTCGGAGCCGCCGCGAACTGGGAGGCGGGCCTGATCTATCGGCTCGCGGGTCGCGAGACCCGGGTCATCGACGAGATCCTCCGCGTTGCGGGGCGACCGATCGAGGTGCACGCGGACCGACCTCCTCGAACGCAGCCACCGGTCCGGGAACCAGACCCTCCCGCGCCCACGTTCCTTGAGGAAGTAGTCGGGCAGGAGACCACCGTCACGGTTCGATCACGAGAGCGGTCCGCGGTGCCCCCTGACCTCATAGTCTTGATGCCAGATCACCGGGACCCCGACCGATACTTCCTCATTCTCCGCCGGAAGAGAGACGAACCCGTTGCGAATCCGCTCGTGGCTCGCCTGGAGGAATGTGCACTGGTGGATCCTCACCTGACTGAAGTCGATAGCGAGGGTCTCGGGGGCGGGCTGGCTCTGATGCCGTGGGTCGAGGTGCGGTGGGGCGGGAACGCGGCGCTCTTCCCCGTGCGGTTCGATGACAAGACGGCCTTGCCCAGGGTGATCGGTATGCGCCGGTACACCGAACGGGAGCTTCTCGACTACTTCCTCCATGGACGAGAGCCATCGGGGGGCGACGGTGGCGGAGGAGACGGGACCGAGGGGACTGGCGCGAACGAACAACCCATCGATACGCGACGCATCCTGTCCTATTTCATTCGGCGCTTCGTTGAGGCCATCCCCGGGCTTGAGGCGGACGTGTCGCGAGCCCTCCACTCCTCACCGGCCGTTCGGGCGACGCTGCGGGGCTCAACGGGGGCCTTGGAGCTCGCGGAGACCGCCATCCGGAGCTTCCGGCAGGGGCCAGCACGCGACGAGCCGATAAAGACGGCGACCGCTGTCGGATTCCAGCTCGTGGAGATCACTGCGGCGCTCCGGCGATGCCGTCAACGCGCGACGGCTCCGGAGGTCCGGGATGCGCTCACTGACGCGATCGGACAGTGCCTCGGGCGGCTCGACGAGCTCGCCCAGGAGTACCCGGAGTTGACGTCGGGTCTCTTTGCGCGATACCGGGGTCACTTCGTCGGAGACGGACGATGAGGCTGAGTCGCGATATCGACCTCCGTCGCTCGCTGAGTAAGGTATTTGGCGACCGGCCGGGCGCTGCCGACCAGATCGCGCGCGACGAGCGTCGGCAGCGACGGACTGCGGAGGCGATCCTGCGTCGCTTCTATGGCGAGGGGGCGGATCGGAGTGAGATCGCCATTCTGGCCGACGAGGTCGGCCTCGGGAAGACCTTTGTAGCCCTGACCGTGGGGGTCTCCGTGTTGGATGCCATCCGCCAAGGTGAGGCCCCGGGCGATGTGCCCGCCCAGCGGGCGTCCGTGCTGGTTCTCACACCGAACAACGACGCCCTCTACAACAAATGGCGGCGCGAGGCCGAGACGTTCCAGACCGACTGCGCGCGGGTCGACGGAGCCCTGAAGTGGTTCGAGGTGGTGTCGCCACTCGATGACTCGGATCGGTCAGGCAACCTGGTCAATCTGACCGATCGGTTGCGAGCGGCTACGAGAAGCCGACCACGCCTGGTGATCGCGAAGATGGGCGTGTTGGGGGCGAAGCTGCATCACGTCAATGAGGCCTGGCGTCGACGGGCTCTCGCGGTCGTGTTCCAGGAGTTCGGAGTCGGTGGGGACCGACGCGTTCGTCTTTGCCGCCGGGTGTTGGGGTCGGGGAGCTGGGAGAGCGTCCCTGAGCTTCGCGATCTGCGCGGCTCGGGATGGCTCTGGGAGGACACACAGCAGTGGTCCCCCGACCTGTGGAGAGCCTACCAGCGGGTGATCGGGGAGCGGGAGCTGGTGGCCGCTTTTCGGCGCGGGCTTGAGGAAGAGGATGGGGACCGACTGAAGGACGCGCTCGACGAGTTGACGCGACTGGCGCTGGTGCGGGACTGGCCGCGGATCCCGCTGGTGATCATCGACGAGGTCCACAACCTGAAGAACGAGGAGACGACGGCACGGAGAAACGTCGAGCGGTTTCTCGGACGAGCCGCGCGTCGACTGCTCGGTCTCTCCGCCACGCCGTTTCAGCTCCACCATGACGAGCTATTGAGCGTACTGGGACTGCGACGACTCCTGGACATCCCGATGGAGCGTGCCGCTGACCTTGACGACGCGGTCGAGCATCTTGAGCGGGCCATGAAGAAGGCCCGTCAGGTCGGTGACGCGTTTCGGCAGGCGTGGCTCGTGTTGCGACGGGATGACGAGGCGGCTGTCCACGCCGCCTGGGAGAAGATTGAGGGGAGACCCCGAGAGGACTGGGAGGGGCTCGCCCAGGAGGCACGGCCACCTCGAGTCAGCCGGGCGCTCCTGCGTGCGGTTGAACTCGAGCGAGAGAACCGCCACCTCGAGCGACGCCTGGGTCGAGTCGTCATCCGACACCGCCACGATCGGCGGTACCGCCGATATCATGTCGGCACGCACGCAGCAGCCACCGGCGGAATGGCGTCGCGACACTTCCAGTGGGCCCCCGGCATGGAGGCGCCGCCGGATGCGGAGTTAGTGCATTACCTGATGATGCGAGCGGTTGCACTGGCAAAGGATGAGAAGGGCCGAGCGGGACTGGCCGCCGAGCTGACCGGTAGCTACCGCCACCTCGTCCACACGTCCGCGACGTGGCGCGCGTTCGGAGTGGCGCAGAACCCCGTGCTGCCTGAGTATCGGGCGGTGATGGAGGAGGTGATCAAGCACGCCGAGGCCGACCAACATCACCCTAAGATCAGGGCCACGGTGGAGCGGGCGCTGCAGGCCTTTGAGAGGGGCCAGAAGACCCTGATCTTCTGCGTCTATGTGAAGACGGCGGAGGCCCTGCGTGATGAGCTGGACCGGCGACTGGGCGAACTCCTGGGGGCGCGTCGTGACAGGGTCTTCGGGAGCGAGGAGCGATTCGAGGGCTTCCGGAAGCGGTTCTTCAACCGACGGGAGCCACTCTATTCGCTCGTTCAGGACCACCCGCTCCTTGGGATCCTCCCAGGCGGAGCGAGTGGCGTACCGGAAGGCATCCGGTTGGAGTCGGCCCACCTCGACCAGATCATCGATCTCATCATGGCCGAAGGCGAGGACGCTCGGGTGGAGAAGCCAGACCGCCGCCTCCTGCTCGCCGCGTGCGAACACGTCGCCGTGCGGGCATGGGAGGATCGTCCGGACGCTGTGGCGTGGCTCGATCACGTCCTGGGACGCTGCCCCGAGCTGCGGGCAGCCTTGCGTCGCCCCGGGTGGGTGCCCCGTCGCGGGTTCCTGGGCATGTCGCCGCGGCTTCGCGACCCTGAAGCCACCAGGCGGGTGCGTGACCCCCTGATGGCCGAAGAGACCGAAGAAGAGGATGGGCGACGCGAGGGACAAACCACAGGGCGCCGTGGTGCGTGGATCTCGCGCCTGCGCCGCGAGGCCGTCGGACAAGTGATCGCGCCGTACTTCCGGCAGGACGTGCTGGGGATCGAGCCGCAGCTCATCGAGTTGCCCCTCCTCGCGCGGTACCACGGCGCGCTGATGGCTGGACTGGATGACGAGACCCGCCGCGCGGCGGGGCAGGTCTTCCGGCGAATCCTGATGGCCGAGGAGTATCTGCTGCGCTACTTGACGGATGTGCCGCGCGAGCGATCTGAGCTATGGACCGAGTATCTGGTGAATCACTACACGCAGCCGCTACCTGGGCAGGGGGAGAGTCTCCGTGAGCGGGTCAATGCCTATCTTGAAGCGTTGCTGCGGGCGAGTTCGAACGAGCGCCTCCTGGCCGGCTACCGAGAGGCGGCTTCCAACCTCAACGTGGTGCAGCTGGTCAAGGGCGGCATGGCGCGAGATCGCTACTTCCTCGGCTTCAACACGCCGTACCGACCCGAGATCCTCGTGTCCACCGCCGTGGGGGAGGAAGGGATCGACCTCCATCGTGAGTGCCGACACGTGATGCATCATGACTTGTGCTGGAATCCGGCCGTGCTCGAACAACGGACGGGGCGAGTGGACCGCATCGGCAGTCGGGTTGAGCGCGAGCGAGTGGATTCGGCTGGTGCGGACGGCGCAACGCTCGATATCGCGATCCCCTACCTGGCGGCCACTTACGACGAGCGGATGTTCGAGGAGCTATACCGACGTGCACAGCTCTTCGAGGTGACCATGGGCGGCGACTTTCGCGTCGAGGGCCGACTGTCGCCGGAAGAGGCTGCGTACGAGGAGCGCCGCCGCAGGGACGCTGGTATTGGCAGCCCGGATGAGGACCTCGGCACGGAGGGGGAGACGGGGGCGATCGCGCTCCCGGCTAGCATGGTAGAGCGCCTGCGCGTGGACTTGGCCGTCGACAAGGTGGACATGGCGGGGTGAAGGCTATCCCGTAGATCATCAGTGCCGTCCTGCCCCGCCCCGGCCGGTCTGCCCGTTCCCTGGGCTTCAGCTTCCCTCTCCTGGCGACGGGCCGCGGGCTGGGCTATACTGCCTGGGAAGGTGGCGGCCACCCCTGCCCGGTGGGAGCCGGGGGACCCGAAAAGAGCGTTTCAAGTTCCTACGCGCTACAGAAGAAAGGCTAGGATCGGGTACTGTTGACATCGGCGATACTTTGATGGCTGAATAAGAACGTCGCATGATTATCAAAGCGCCAAATGTTGGGGGCGTTACGGGGTTCTACACTGCCTAATGTGGAGAGGGAATGTGCGTTGACGCTCCTGGTCGCCCTCAGTGGTGCGGACGGTCTCGTCGTTGCAAGCGATAGTCGGGGAACCTTCGGCGACCCGCGAGGCATCACCGCGCAGAACGACTCCCAGAAGAAGCTGTACGTGACATCGAAGTACACTGCCATTCTCGCAGCGGGCAGCGGCGAACTTGGAGCACAGGTCATGGCCGAGGTCACCGCAAGCACAAAGAACATCGAAGGCATCACACCGATCATGGACGCCACCAGAAACCTCGTACGCCAGAGATACGGCGACTGGTTCGGTCGCTTCGCAATCCAGCCACTTCCCAACGTGCCAGCACCTGTTCGGCCGGATCTAGCTCTTCTCATGGCAGGGTATGACGTCGATACAACGGGAAAGCTAGTTGATCAGAAGATCTTCCAGTTGATCAGCCAGGCCGATTTCGCGCCAATGCTCCACAACTATGGCTTCGCACTCACTGGCGTGGCACAGTATGCACTCTATCTGCTCAATCGCCTGTATCAGCGGGACTCCACGGTTGAGCAACTGAAAGCGTTGGCAGCCTATGTCATCACGGAGACCGCAAGCCAGGACGGGAAAGTCGGGGGTCGAGTCCACATGGCGACCATCACCCCGGCCGATGGATGCAAGGAGCTAACCACGGAGGAAGTCGAGCAAATTATTGCTCAAAACGTTCGCCGCAGCGAAAGCCTGAAAGATTCGTTCTTCAGGCAGGGGTGACAGCCATGGCCAGAGAAGATTTGGTCATCATCAATGGTCCAATCGTCACGCTCTTCGAACCCGACTGGCTCCGCGATGTACGTTACTCCTCCGGCATCGTATACTCGGTCCAGCTAAACAGTGGCTTGACTGTTACATCGCCGGAAAGTTTCCCCGAAGCGGGCGATCTCCCATCCTCGGCAGAGCCCACCGCGCAATAGGACCCACAGAAAACTTTCCCCTCCGTTGGGGAGGGCGCTGGCGATGATTCGCATGGGCATAGCGTTGTTCGTGGAGTGCTCCCCAATTTATTGCACACCCGGGGAGCTTAGAGTAAGCTGCACGCCCTCCGTGGCATAGTCGCCTCCAGTCGGTTCGCTCGCCGTCGTGACCGACCCCCAGGCGCTCCGCCGCCTCCTCGGTCCCCTGGGCCTCGCCCCCGAGCCGCCCCCCCCGCCGCTCGCCGCCGGCCCGCCGCTCCCTCGTCGCGTTCCCCGGGGGGGCCGTCTGCCCGCCGCCTCGTCGGGCCGCCCTCGCGCGTTGCGCCGCTCCCGCCCGACCCCCGCCCCGCCGCCGGCCCGCCCCCTCGCCCCGGGATCCCCCTGGCGACGGGCCGCGGGCTGGGCTATACTGCCTGGGAAGGTCGCGGCCACCCCCGCCCGGGGGAGCCCGAAAAGAGTGACCCCGTCCCCGCGAGGGCGCTAGGGTAAGCGCGTCGTTTGGCGTGACCCGCCCGGTGGGGGTGGACTGGCTAGTCGAACAGCGGAGGAGCATCGCCTCATGGGTGACCCCCTCTCCGAAGAGGCCTGGTATGTGCTGGTCGTAGGCCGGGGCCGAGAGAACCTCTACCTGGCGCTGAAGGGTCGGCTGGAGGATCCGGGCCAGGTCCAGGTCGTCTGGGATCGGCGCGTCGACGACCGGCGCGTCAGGGAGCGCCGGACCAATGCCCGCGACGAGGTAGACGGTCGGCGGAAGCGTGATCGCCGACGCGCGGGCCTCCTCGGCAGCGTCGTCGCCTTCGTCCTGGGCAGGGAGACGCCGGACTCGGACCCCCCGCCCGAAGCGTGACGGTTCCCTCGCACGGCCTCCGACCGTGCTAGCCCCGTCGGGGCGCGGCCTCAAGTTCCTACGCGCTCCACGGGGCGATGGTCTGGCTAAAGCGCCCGGAAGCTGGCGCGGGCGGCTTCGGCGGTGGCGGCCAGCTCGTCGTCGCTGTGGGCGAGGGAGAGGAAGGCCGCCTCGTACTGGGAGGGGGCGAGGTAGACCCCGCGCTCGAGCATCCCGTGGAAGAAGGCCGCGTAGCGCCGCGTATCGGCAGCCTTGGCCCCCGCCCAGTCCAGCACCGGCCGGTCGGTGAAGAAGCAGGTCAGCATCGAGCCGACCCGGTTCACCATGACCGGAACGCGCGCCGCGGCCGCCGCCTCCCTGAGCCCGGCCTCGACCGCGGCCGCCCTGGCCTCTAGAGTCTCGTAGACCCCGGGCTCCCGGAGCGCGGCGAGCGTCTCGAGCCCCGCGGCGACGGCCAGCGGGTTCCCCGAGAGCGTCCCGGCCTGGTAGACCCCGCCCAGCGGCGAGACCCGCTCCATGACCTCCCGCCGCCCCCCGTAGGCTCCCACCGGGAGGCCGCCGCCGATGATCTTCCCGAGCACCGTCAGGTCGGGCGCGACCCCGTAGAGGGCCTGGGCCCCGCCGTAGCCGAGGCGAAAGCCGGTGATGACCTCGTCGAAGATCAGGAGCGCCCCGTGGCGGGCCGTCAGATCCCGGAGCCCGGCGAGGAAGCCGGGGCGCGGCGGGACCACGCCCATGTTCCCGACGACCGGCTCGACGATGACGGCCGCGACCTCGCGCCCGAGCCCGTCGAGGGTCGCGCGCACCGCGTCCAGGTCGTTGAACGGGAGCGTGATGGTGAGCCGGGCGAGATCGGCCGGGACCCCGAGGCTGTCCGGGACCCCGAAGGTCGCCCCGCCGGAGCCCGCCTTGACGAGGAGGCTGTCGCCGTGGCCGTGGTAGCACCCCTCGAACTTGACGATCCGCTCCCGGCCGGTAAACCCGCGCGCGACCCGGAGCGCCGCCATCGCCGCCTCGGTCCCCGACGAGGTGAGGCGGACCAGCTCCATCGAGGGGTAGGCGCGGGTGATCTCGCGCGCCAGCTCCACCTCGCCCGGCGTCGGGGCGCCGTAGCTCCAGCCGCGGTCGAGGACCTCCCGGAGGGCGTCCCGGACCCGCTTGGGGGCGTGCCCCAGGATGAGCGGGCCCCAGGACATGACGTAGTCGATGTAGCCCCGGCCGTCCACGTCCCAGAGCCGCGCCCCCTCGGCGCGGGCGACGAAGAACGGCCGGCCGCCCACGCCCCGGAAGGCGCGGACCGGGCTGTTGACGCCGCCGGGGATGAGCCGCTCGGCCTCGGCGAAGAGCTCCTCAGAGGTCAGGGGGTCGCTCCTCCGGCTCCTCGCCCTCCTCGGGCCCGAGGTCGAAGAGGTCCCGGACCAGCTCGCGGAAGCGCCGCCCCTCCCCCCGCTCGAGCTTGAGGCGCTGGATCGGGGTGTGGAGGATCTTGTTCACGAGCGAGGCCGAGAGCGCCTCGACCGCGGCCCGGGTCTCGGGGGAAGCCTCCTTCAGGCGGCCGAGGGTCCGGGCCAGCTCCTCCTGCCGGATCTCCTCGACCCGCTCCCGGAGGGAGCGGATCGTCGGCACCGCGGCGCGGTCCGCCAGCCGGCCGGCGAACCTGTCCAGCTCCTCGAGGACGAGCGCCTCCGCGCGCTCGGCCTCGCGCTCGCGCTCCTTTCGGTTCGACTCCACCACGGCCTGGAGGTCGTCGATGTCGTAGAGGTAGGCGCCGTCCAGCTCGTTGACCGAGGGCTCGACGTTGCGCGGGACCGCGATGTCGATGAAGAAGACCGGCCGGTGGCGTCGGGCCGCGAGGAGACGCTGGGCATCCACCCGGGTGACGAGGTACCCGGGGGCCGCGGTGGAGCAGAGGACGATGTCGGCTTCGGCGTTGTGAAGGGCCGCCTCCAGGGACGGCAGCGCCTCCCCGCCGATCTGTCGCGCCAGCTCCTCGGCGCGCCCCGGGGTCCGGTTGGCGACCAGGAGCCGGGCGATCCCGCGGTCCCGGAAGTGCCGGGCGGCCAGCTCGCTCATCTCCCCGGCGCCGAGGAGGAGGACCGCCTTGCCCCCGAGGTCGCCGAAGATCTTCCGCGCCAGCTCCACGGCCGCGTAGCTCACCGAGACGGCGCTCCGGGCGATCGCGGTCTCGGTGCGGATCCGCTTCGCGGCCCGGAAGGCCGCGTGGACCGCCCGGCTCAGGAGCGGACCGGCGGCGCCCGCGGCGTGGGCCTGGGCGTAGGCGGCCTTCACCTGGCCCAGGATCTGGGGCTCCCCCACCACCATCGAGTCGAGGCTCGCGGCGACCCGGAAGAGGTGGGCGACCGCCTCGAGCCCCTCGCGGGCGTAGAGGAGCGGGCGCAGGGTCTCGGGGTCCACGCCCCGGGCCTTGGCGAGGTGGTTCGCCAGGACCTCCCGGACCGCCGCCGGCGCCTCCGCCGCGGCCCAGACCTCGACGCGGTTGCAGGTGGAGAGGATCATCGCCTCCCGGAGGCTATCCTCGGCCATCAGCGTCTCAAGCGCGGCCGGCAGCTCCTCGTCGGCGAAGGCGAGCCGCTCCCGGACCTCGACGGGCGCCGTGTGGTGATTGACCCCGACGACCAATAAGTCCATAGACAGATCAGAGGAGCCGGATGTGGCGGACCGGGAGCGCGAGGCCCACGCTCAGGGTCACCACCACGGCGACGAAGCCGGCGATGGCGAAGTAGGCGGCCCGCCGCCCCCGCCACCCCTGGACCAAGCGGACGTAGAGCGTCGCGGCGTAGATCCCCCAGGTCAGGAGCGACAGCCCCTGGGTCGGCCCGAGCCTCAGGCCCTCGCCGGCGGCCGCCGCCAGGACGCCGAGGAGGAGCCCGAAGGTGAG
>Ga0114945_10000567_pt1 | contig 23906 bp, 20 predicted proteins | sample OV2TP3_FD_87194 | JGI IMG/M metagenome (GOLD analysis project Ga0114945, IMG submission 87194) | Hot spring microbial communities from Beatty, Nevada to study Microbial Dark Matter (Phase II) - OV2 TP3 | ecosystem: Environmental > Aquatic > Thermal springs > Hot (42-90C) | place: USA: Beatty...
ACCGCTCTGTCAGCGTCGGCGCCAGCGCACGGTATTTCGCCCGACAACCCCGGAGGTCCACTCATTCGAATCTACCTTCCGGTCCCTCAGATTCCATCATTTATTGTCTTACGAGCCCTAAGCTCCGCTGGGAAGGGCCGTCTTGAAGCGGATTAGCCTCTGCGCGGGCGATCGCCCTGCGTGGCTGCCGAAACGCGCGCGGAAGACGCCCGGAGTCATGCCAACCAGCTGCCGAAACGTGTTGGTGAAATGGCTCTGATCCGCGAAGCCGGCGTCGACCGCGATCTCAGCCAGCGCATCCCGTGAAGCCGTGAGCCGATGGCAGGCGAACTCGACGCGTCGTTGGCGGATGTACTGCCCCACCGTGCACCCGAAGCGTCGACGGAACTCGCGTGCGACATGCACGGGGTGAACCCCCGCCGCCTGCGCGAGGCTCTCGAGTGTGTGATGTCGATGAAACTCGTCCTGGATCTGCTCCTGCACCCGTGCCAGCCACGGCGGCGGCACGCTCCGTGCTTCGAGACCGGGACGGTCGCCGAGTTCTGCGAGCAGCGCGACAACGGTGCTCGTGAGGGATGTCGGGCACAGATCGTCCCTGAGCTCGAGCTCCGTGCGCAGTTGAAACGCGAGCCAATGGGGTGGCGGTCGGCGCACGGCGTTGAAGCGCTCAAGATCGGGCAGGGCGTCCGATGCACTCAGGAGCACAGCGGGATCGATACTGACCGTCAAGCACCGGCTTCCCGCGTCCGACGTCCGAGCGGCAGCCTGCGTGGGCGGGTAGAGCATCAGCGAAGCCGGGCCACAGCGCAGGCGATGGCGACCCCATTCCACCTCATAGCCGCCGTCGATGACGAGGCACAGAGCCGGCCAGGCATACCACCGCGACGGAATGACACTTGCGGGGTCCCAGACGACCTCACTCAGCCTGAAACCCGGGACATCGAGGGTCCTCAGCGACCGCATGCAACTGGGACCGTTCGGGACCTGGATCGATCGTCTGCCCGGCGCAGCACGACAGCCTCGCTATGTCCTTCGAAGCTCAGTGCTGCGAGCTTCAGTCCTTCAACGCCACAGGTCTGGAGCCGCTCCAGAGTCAAGCCGGCTCCTCGCTCCGGGACGCCATGGACTTGCCTCGTCTCGAACGCGCACGTACAGTGACACGGTACGGTCTGTAGTGGCTACAGAGTCAAGGGCCGGGGGGAAGCTATGTCGGGATCGGATTCCATCTACGCCATCGGGGCGGTCTCGAAGCAGACGGGCTGCCACATCGAGACCATCCGCTATTACGAGCGCATCGGCCTGCTGCCCTCGCCGAGCCGGAGCGCGGGCGGCTACCGGCGCTACGGGCTGGAGCACCTCAAACGCCTGACGTTTGTCCGCCGGACGCGGGACCTCGGGTTCACCCTCGACGAGATCCGGCGGCTCCTGAGGCTCGCCGATCGGCGCGAGCGCTCGTGCGCGCAGGCGCGGGATCTGGCCACTGCCCACCTGCGCGACGTCCAGGCGAAGCTCCAGGACCTGCGCGTGATGGAGCGGGTGCTCAAGGGCATGATCGCCCAGTGCGCGGACGGGACCCTCCCCGATTGCCCCCTGATCGAGGCGCTCTTCAGGGAGCCGGCCAGCGCGGCGGGACTGAGGTAGCCTCGACTGGTGTGGCTCTCTCCGCCGCGCGTCCCGGGATGGTGAGGGATCCTCCGCTCGAATGCGAGTCAGGCCGCACAGCAGGAAAGCTTGGACACGTCCTTCTGGAACGTCAGGGCCGCCAGCTTCAGGCCCTCCACCATCGTCAGATAGGGATGGAAGGTCTCCACGAGGTCCTGGACGCGGAGCGCGAACCTCACCGCCAGGGTGGCGGCACCGATCACCTCCCCGGCCCCGTCCGCGATCACGTGGACGCCAAGGAGTTTGCCTGTTCCCTCCTCCGCCACGAGCTTGAAGAGCCCGCGGGTATCCCGAGCTGCGAGCGCGCGAGGGACATCCTTGAGATGCAAGACCGCCGTCTTGACGTCCTTGCCCTGGGCCCGAGCCGCGGCCTCCGTCAGGCCGACGCTGGCGACCTGAGGGTCCGTGAAGATCACGTGAGGCAGCGCGGAGAGATCATAGATCCGCCCGGCGCCGGTCAAGGCGTTCTCCGCGGCCAGACCGCCGGCATACGCTGCGACGTAGACGTACATCGGGTCACCGAGGCAGTCGCCCGCTGCGTAGACGTCGGGATTCGCGGTCTGGAGGTGCTGATTGACCATAATCTCCCCGCGAGGCCCGGTCTGAATCCCGGCCTCCGCCAGGCCGAGATCGGTGGTGTTAGGCCGGCGGCCGGTCGCCACCAGAAGCTGCTCGGCGATGCAGGTCTCGGGCCGGCCCTCGATCTCGGCACGCACCCGGTACTGCCCGTCTACCCGATCCACCCGCGCAATCTTCACGTGGGTGCAGAGCCGGATCTTCTCCCCGGCCAGATACGCGGTCAGCGCTCGGCCGATCTCGGGCTCCTCGGCGCCCGCCACGTGGGGCCCGGTCTCGAGAATCATGACCTGCACCCCGAAGCGGGCGAAGAGCTGCCCCAGCTCGAGCCCGATGGCCCCGGCTCCGAGGACCAGGAGCGACTTTGGCAGCTCGGGAAGGCTCAACGCCTCGGTCGAGTCGAGGTACCCGGCCTCCGCCAGCCCGGGGATGGGAGGGGCCCAGGGCAGCGAGCCCGTGGCCAGGACGATCTTGCCCGGCGAGTGCACGGTGCCATTGACCGAGACGGCGCGGGGCCCGGTCAGCTTCGCCTGGCCCTGCACCAGGGTGATGGTGGGGTAGACCTTCATCACGTCCACGTACTTGCCCTGGCGGAGGGCGGCCACCAGCTCGTCCTTCTGCTGGACCACGCGCTGCCAGTCGGATGGCGGCGGGCAGGCGGTGAGCCCCTCGAACTTCGGATAGGCGGACCGATAGCAGAGCTCGGCCGCCTTGATGAGCGTCTTCGAGGGCACGCAGCCGATGTTGACGCACGTGCCGCCGATCGTACCAGCCTCCACGAGCGCCACCTTCGCGCCGAGCTCGGCCCCCTTGATGGCCGCAGCGAAGGCCGCCGAGCCCCCGCCGATGACCATGAGATCGTACGGCGCACCGCTCGACGGAAACCGCTGGGCCTCGCGAAGCGTCCGGCGTTCCCGGACCCGCGCGCGATAGCCCGCGGCTTCAACCGCCCGCGTCAGCGTCTCGTCGGCGATGGCCGCACCCAGGATCACCGTGGCCCGTCCGGCCTGCCAGGTCGGCACCGTCGCCTCGCTGACGCCCGCGAGCCCCGTCAGCGCCTTCTCTACGTGCCGCGCGCACCCGTCGCACGTCATGCCGTCCACCTGCAGCGCCACCTGCATTCGCTCAGCCATGCCTCCGCCTCCTTTGCGCCCTGATGCGTCGAGATTCGCTCTTCTCTTCGGGCAGCCGAACCTCGAAGACGCGGACCGCCCCACTGACGTTTTTCAACCTTCGAGGGCCGAGGGCCCGAAGCTCGTACGCCCCAGCCGCCCACCGCGCCACCTCGCCGCTCACCAGGATCTGCCCCCGCTCGGCCAGCTCCGAGAGCCGCGCCGCGACATTGGTCACCGGGCCGATGGCCCGGTAGAACCATCGCTCGCCGGATCGGCTACGCAGGGCCGTGATGCCGATCACCTCGGCGCCGGCATTGAGGCCGACGTTCACCATGATCGGCTCGTGACGGGCCCGGTTTCGGCGATTCCGCTCGCGAGTTGCCGCCTGGATCCGAACGGCCGCAAGCAGGGCCGCGAGGCTGTCTTTCCGAAGGGAGGGCCCTTCGAAGAGCGCCACGAGGCCGTCGCCCAGCACCTCCGTCACGGAGCCCCCCGCCTCGCGCACGGCGTCCAGGTACCGGGCGAAATAGCCCGCGTGCACGCCTTCCATTTGCCGGGGCGGCAGAAGCTCGCAGAGCCGCGTGCACCCCTGGATGTCCACAAACATCACCGCGACATTTCTGCGCCGTCGTCTCAGCGCCCGAATCGAGCCAGCCCGGCGCAAGAGGCTCAGGGCCGCCACCGGCAGAAGCTTTTCGGCGATTTCCCGCCAGTTCACCGCAGACGGGTCACCGGCTGGTTCGCCTTGGCCCGGACCGACCGCCCTCGCGGCAACCGTCGCGGATCCGGCATCGCGGCTGCCCCGCAGCGTGGCGAAAGGGGAACCACTGCCTCCATCGCGTCGTCGGCTACCGGCTCTCGACCGCTCTCAAGATCGCCTCTGCGCGTTGCTCGAGGTCGGCCGCCTGCGCGCCTTGGCCCTGCGCCGCGTGAATCGCCGCCAGCACGCGCATGGCCTCGGCCGCCGTCCGGCTCTGCCGGTCCGGGCCCTCCAGATGCTCGAGGAACCCCTCGAGGTGGAGCCGTGCCGGGGGAAGCCGGCCGAGCTTCGAGTAGGCCAAGCCCAGGTAGTAGCGTGCCCGGGATCCGGGCGCAGCCGGGCCGAGCTTCGTGAGAGCCACCTCGAGCTCGGCGGTCGCCACCTCCGGATAGCCGAGGAAGTAGGCGCTGACTCCCTTATAGTACAGGGTCAGCGGTTCCACCACCTGCCGCGTCAGGACCTCGGCGAGATGGGCATCCTCCGGTAGATGCATCCCCTGGTCCGCCCGCCCCCGGACGTGCTCCAACACGGAAAAGCCGGCGGGGTCGGGGGGCTGGCGTTCCAGCTTCCGTCGCCAGCGGTCGAGCTGCTGAAGGAACCGCACCCACGCCGCCTGCGCCGCGCGCTGGTCTCCAAGCCTGCCGTGGCCCAGGTGGAGATAATACGCGGCCAACTGCTCGGGGCCGAGCCCCGCGGCCCAGAAGTAGGCCGTGAGCCGGTCGGCGGGGCCTGCACGGTCGGCCGTTGCCTCGGCCGCCCTCGCGAGGAATGGCAGGGCGCCTCGGTAGCCGCCCAGCTGGTAGCGAATCACGCCCTGCAGGAACTGGACCGCCTGATCGTCTGGAGCACGGGCCGCGAGGGCGGTCAGGTAGGCCTCCGCCTCGCGCGCCTCCCCCCGCCCGTGATGATGCAGGGTCAGGCTCAGCAGCGCCCCGGCATGGCGGGGATCTCTGGCGAGGGCGTCCCGCCACAGTCGGAGCGCGTCCGTCTCCCGCCCCTGACGTCGGAGGGCCTCGCCGAGCACCCAGAGCCCCTCGGCTGAGGGCGCCAGGGTCAGCGCATCGCGAGCCGCGACTTCCGCCTGCCGCCAGTCCCGCGTCTCGAGCGCTCGCGCGGCGAGCCCGACGAGAAAGCGGGCCCGCTCGTCGGCCGACGCCCAGGCCCCGTCGAGATAGCGGGCCACCCCCTGCCCTGCGCGAGCGAGGGCCTCGGCGTTGCGGGCCGCGGTCTCGAGGTAGATTTCCCGGGGCGCCGAGAACTCGATGAGCGCGTTGTCGTCCGTGTTGAGGGGACCCTCACCAGCCCAGGCCCGCGCCTCCGCCTCACCGAGGAGAAGGCGCGTGAGGAGGTCGAAGACATCGCGCACGCCCACCCGGCGGAGGTCCGGCGCCACCGGTGCGGCCTGCATCCGTTCTCCGATCCGTGGGGCGAGGAGTCTTACCGGCTCCGCGGCGCCCACCAGCAGGAGGTCACCGGGGGCGGACTGGAAGACCAGGAAGGACGGAAAGACCCCGTGGAAGGTCCGGACGAGGCTCTTCAGGGACGACTCGGTCATCCCGTAGAGCTGGAGCCACTGGACGAAGAGGCCGCGGGGCGCGAGGCGCTCGCGGCCGAGCCGGAAGAACTCGTGCGTGAACAGTTTGGCCGGCCCGCTCATCCAGGGGTTGGAGGGCTCGGAGATGATCACGTCATAGCGCTCGCGGGCGCGCAAGAGCACGTTCCGGGCGTCGTCGACGACCAGCCGCACCCGCGGATCATCGAGCGCCCGGTGGTTGAATAGGTCGAAGAACTGGGAGGCCTCGACGACGGCGGGCTCGATCTCGACCACCGTGACGTGCCGGACGGGGTGGCGCGTGACCGCGCCCACCGTCACGCCGCTGGCAAGCCCGATCACCAGGACCGTCTCGGGCCGTGGGTGGAGCAGGAGCGGGAGGTGGCCCGAGAGCACCTGCGTCGGCATGTCGCCGGCCGTGGACGCGTCCACCTTGCCGTCGATGGCCAGGGCCAGGTGGCGATGTTGCTCGAGCGAGGGGCGTTCGGTCACCGTCACGGTGGCCGTCGGGCCCTCGCGGTAGTAGAGGAGGCGAAACTGAAGGAGCAACCGGGTGAAGACCTCCCGAGGCGAGGCGTAGAGGCTCAGGTAGAGCGGGGCCTCCTTGTAGACCCCGCTGGACATCGCCAGGGCCTCCCACCGTGGAGCGAGAAGCGGGAGCGACAGGAGCAGCGCCGCCGTCACGCTCGCGGCCCGCCACTGTCGCCCGGACGCGACCAGCACGCCGAGCGCCGTGGTCAGGCTCAGCGCCATGCCGAGCGTCAGGGTGCCCGCGATCCCGACCGTCGGGACCAGCACGAAGCCCCCCAGGACCGCCCCCAGCACCGCGCCGGCGGTGTTCGCCGCGTACGCCCGGCCGACCTGCGCTCCAGCCCCGCGGGCCGGGCCGCCCACCAGCTCGACGACCACCGGGAACACCGCGCCCATCAGCAGCGCGGGCGCCAGCATGATGAGGCCCGCCAGGACGAACTGGCCGGCCACGAGGAGGCTGGAGGCCCCCCCGGCCACCTTGAACAGGTAGAGGTACAGGAGGGGGAGTCCCGTCAAGAGATGCGCCCCCGCGAGCAAGGCGAGCCCGATCGCGGCCTGAAGGAGCGCGAAGACCCGGAGGAGGTCTCGCCCTCGGGCCAGCAGCGGCGCCATCACAAGACTCCCGCCGCCGAGCCCCGCCAGGAAGGTCACGAGCATGATGGTGAAGGCGTAGGTCGAGGAGCCCAGCACGAGGGTCAGGCCGCGCGTCCAGGCCACCTCGGAGAGGAGCGCCACGAAGCCGGACAGGGCGAAGACGCCCAGAAGGCCGAGCTCCCCGGCGTCCGGCGCCTCGGCCGGACGCCGCGTCACGGGCGGTCGCACCGCCGGGGTTCGCCCCTCGGCCCGCGAGAGCCCCAACACGAGGGCGCCGATTCCGAGGTTCACGGCCGCGGCCAGCGTCGTGGTCTTCTCAAGACCCAGCCACGGGAGCAGCGCGAAGCCGGCCGCCCCCGCGCCCAGGACCGCTCCCAGAGTATTCACCCCGTAGAGGAGCCCGGCCGGCCGGCCGAGGCCGCCGCTGTGACGCTTGACGCACCGGACCAAGGCGGGCAGGGTCCCCCCCATGAGGGTCGTGGGGACCAAGAGGCACACGAGCAGCATCCCGAAGCGGAACAGGCTCAGCGTCAGAAACGAGGGCTCGTAGCGCTCCCAGAGGGCGCGGTAGAGCGGGACGACACCAGGAAGGACGAGGGGCAAAGCAAGCGCCGAGGCCGCGATCCCGAGCTCGAGGAGCGCGTAGGTGAGGAGCGGGCGACCCGAGCGGTCCACGACCCGGCCCAGGAGAAGCGCGCCGGCACCGAGTCCCGCCATGAAGGCCGCCAGGATCGTGCTCACGGCGAAGGTCGTGCTCCCGAAGACGAGCGTCAGGCTCCGGGTCCACACGACCTCGTAGACGAGTCCCGTCGCCCCTGACACGAAGAAGCAGAGGAGGAGCGCGAGGCGTGCCAGCGCAGTCGCAACGATCGGCGGCGCGTGCCGCGTCGGAAGTCAGCGGGCAGGGCCCCCGGCGAGCTGCCGCACGAGCCCGACGGCGCCACGGACAAGCAAGTAGAGGCCTTTCCCGACGAGAAAGGCGAGGGCCGAACAGGGTCAGCCCGGGAGGTCGGTCGACCACCCCCGTTGCTTCGCCGTGACCGTCACCACTTCCTGGACTTCGTCTGTCTTCACCGGCTCTCTCCGTTCACCTGTCCCCCAGCGCTCACTTCGCGGCGGCGTCCGTGATCTTGTCCAGGATGTCGTCGAGCTGCATGCCGAGGGTGTCCAGGCCGTTGTAGTCGGCGAGCGCGTTGGAGGGCTTCCGGTAGCGGATGACCGTCTGGTTACCCCCCTTGTCGTAGATGAGGACCTTGAGCGGGATCTCCAGGGCGGCGTTAACGTCCTTCTCGAAGATCGGGATCCCCAGGTTCGGCCGGAAGATGAAGTAGGCCTTCGCGCCCTTGATCTCGCGCCCGACCATCCGCTGCATCATCTGGTAGTTGGGCTCCCCAACGATGATGAGGTTGGCGCCCTTGACGGCCGCCTCGACCCGCGCGACGGTCGCCGCGTAGGGCTTGTTGACCACCTTCTCCACGATGACGATCCCCGAGGGGAGCTTCACCTCCCCGGCCGCAGCCACGGCGGCGTCGAGGCCCACCGCCAGCCCGGCAAGCGTCGCGATCAGTCCGACTCTGCTGCACATTGCCGTCGGTTCCTCCTGGCTTGGCTTGATCGCCTCATCCGCGGACGTCGAGGGTGAAGGTCGCCGCGGCCGGATGCTTGTCCGGGCGCTCGACCTTGACCGAGACCTTCCACACTCCGGCCGTCTCCAGCTTCACCCTGGTCCGGTACGTCCGGTCCCCGTCGCGAACCACGTCCGGGGCTTCCCGCACGAGCTGCTCGGGTGTCGTCGGAACCTTCTCGTAGGCCTTCCAGTAAAGGACGCGTACCTTGGCCCGGTCTCCCAGGGGTCGCCCCTGGGGATCCGTGACCTCGGCCTTCAGGCGGACCTCCCCCACGCTGACGGAGGGCGGCTCGGTGGCGAGCGTCACCGTGGGAGGACGCTCGTGCTTCTGCCCCGACATGCCCTCCTCCATCACCTGCTCCAGCGACCGCTCGCATCCCGCGAGGGGCAGGGCGGCCGCGACGAGGAGGAGCAGGAGTCCGTGGGCTCGGGATCGCGTCATCGCCGGCCTCCGCCTCCTACTCGGTCACCGCCTGCTCGATCTTCTTCACGACGCCGTCCAGCTCCTGGCCCAGGGCCTTGAGCTTGGGGTACTTGGCGAAGACATGGGACGGCTTGTAGTAGCTGACCATGGTCCCCATGTCCCCTTCCATCACCACGAGGCGGAAGGGGATCTCGATGCCGGCCCCGTGATCGTTCTCGACGATCACCTTCCCGTACCTGGGGTGGAAGAACTCGATCCCCAGCATCCCCTTGGTCTTCAGTCCCACCATCTGGAGCATGGCCTGGTGGTCGGCGGTGAAGACCACCATCATTTGCTGCCCTTCGATGGCTTGCTTGAGCTTCGAGACCGTCTCATCGAACGAGTACTTGGACTTGGCCGTGGCCCGCCCTTCCATGGCCTTCATCTCCCCGCCGGCCCCGGCGGCGACCGCCCAAGCGGCCACGAGCGCAACGGTCAGCCCCACCGCTACGATCCCCGATCCGCTCAGCCTCCGTGACATGGCCTGCCCTCCTGTGTCGCCGTTACCCCTCTGGGCGCTCGACGCTGCGCTGCTCGATGGGCGCCCGGCCCTGGGCCAGGACACCCTCTCCATCACCGCCGTCGCCGCCGCTCACCGGGACCGGCTGGCCGGTCAGGCCCACGGCCGGTACGGCCTCGGGCGCGGCCAGCGGGGCCGGCTTGCTGAACAATGCCTTCAGGAACTCCCTGAACTCGTCGAGGAGGTCGTAGAAGACGGGAACGGTGAGCAGGCTCAGGACGAGCGAGCTCGTCATCGCTCCCACGAGCCCCCAGGCGATCGGGGTGAAGCGGTCCATCCCGGTGGGCGGGGCGAACATCGGCGGGACGAACGCCGCGGACGTCGTCATGTAGGTCATGAGCACCGGCCGGAGCCGGATCGGCCCCGCCGTCACGATGGCCTCACGCCGCCCCATCCCCTCCTTCCTGAGCTGGTCGGTCTTGTCCACCAGGAAGATCCCGGTCGCGCCGACCATGGCCACGGCGATCGTCTGGCCCCAGAGGACCGGCGGGGACCAGAAGAACCCGCCGATGTACAGGGCGAAGACGGCTCCCATGAGCTGGAGCGGGATGTCCGCCATGATGGCCAACGTGCTGACCATCGAGCCCGACTGGAGGAGGAGCGCGATGAACACGAAGAAGACGGCGAAGAGCAGGCCGTCGTACAGGCGATAAATGTTGTCGAGCATCGTGAGCATCATCCCCGTGGGCTGGACCGTGTAGCCCCGTGGGAGCGGAATGGAGGTCTTGGCCCCCATGAGAATCCCCGCGGTCGCCATCTTCAACCCTACGTCCCGGTACTGGCCCAGCACGGCCAGGGCGTACTGGAGGTCCTCCTTGTAGACAAAGTCCGTCCCGGACTTCGGGACGACCCGGGCGACCTCCTTCAGGCGGACGTGCTTGCCGCCGGGCGCGGTGATGACGACGTTCTCCAGGTCCTCGAGCGTCGCTCGCTGCTCGGGCTTGTAGCGGATCAGGAGGCGCTGATGGCGGTCGGTCCCTTCGAGCCCCTCGGGCTTGAAGAACTCGGAGGTCATCCCGCCTTGGGTGGCGTAGAACGCCTGCATGGCGATCTGGGGCACGGTCAACCCCAGCTCCTGGGCCCGGGCCCGGTCCACCTCGACTCTGTACTGGGGCAGGGTCAGGGACCAGTTTGTGAAGGGCTGGGCGACGCCCGGGGCGCGGTTCGCGACCTTGAGCGCCTCGTCCCCGATCTTGGCCAGCGTCCCCAGGTCATCGCCCCGGAAGACCACCTCCACCGGGTTGCGGGCCGTGTTCACCGGCGTGGCGCCCATCTCCATGAGCCACAGCGACCGGATCCCGGGGACGGTCTCGAGGACCTCCCGCTGGACGCCGTCCATGACCTCCCAGACGCTCCGGTCGGTCTTACGCGAGCAGGCGCCCGTGAGGCGGTCGAACCACCGCCACTTCTCGTAGAACAGGCAGACCCGCTCGTCCTTGTGGGTCATGGTGATCTTGAAGAGGGCCTTGTTGACGGTCCGGACCCCGTAGCCCGAGAAGTAGGTCCCGAAGGCCGGCTCCTGGCCGATCTGGGTCGAGACCAGCTTGACCTCCGGCTGGCGTAGGAGAACCTCTTCGATCCTCGAGACGATCTTCTCCGTCTTCCCGTACGGGGCGCCGGGCCAGGCCTCCACCTCGCCCACGGCCTGGCCGGTGTCCTGGAGCGGCATCCCCTCCCAGCCGAGCATGGGCCAGATCTTCCAGCCGGCGTAAACGGACGCCACGGCGACGCCGATGATCACGGCCCGGTGGTCCAGGGACCACCCGAGCGCGTGCTTGTAGAGCCACTCGAGCTTCTCGACGAGCCAGATGAACGGGCGGAACACCCACGTGAAGAAGCGGTCGAGCGGGTTCGCGAGCCGCTCCTGGTAGGGCTTGAAGAGGTAGGCGGCCATCATCGGGTTCATCGTCAGCGCGAAGAAGGCCGAGAACATGTGGGCGAAGATCATGGGGGCCGTCATCCCCCGGAACCCGATCCCCATGGCCCCCTGGAGGAAGAGGTTCGGGGTGAGGACGAGCCAGAAGGCGAGGCCGGTGGCCAGGACCGCGAAGGTCAGCTCCTGGGCCCCATCGATCGCCGCCTGCTTGGGGCTCTTGCCTTTCTTCAGATGCCGGTTGATGACGTCCATCATGACCACGGCATCGTCCACCAGGCGCCCCAGGACGAAGACGAGCGCCATGTTGGTCGGCGTGTTAATCGTGAGGCCCCACGGCTTCCAGAAAACGAAGCTGGCGAGCACGATGACGGGGAGCTGGATCAGCACGATGACCGTGGGCGTGATCGTGTTGAGGAACATGAGGAGCACGATCGACGTGAGGAAGAAGGCGAGGAAGAGCTCCTTCCAGGAGTTCGAGATGATCCGCCACATGAAGTCGTTGCGGTTGTAGGCGACCCCGATGTGGAGGCCCGGGTTGCTCTGCTCGAACTCCCGGGCGAGGGTGAGGGCGGGGTCGATGACCTGGGGATCGCCCTTCCACGGCACTTTCACGACTGTGAGGAGCACACCCGGCTGGCCGTTGAAGTGGTAGCCCGAGCGGACTTCGGCGTAGGTGTCCTTCACCTCGGCCACGTCGCGGAGGTAGACGATCCGGTCCTTGAAGTTCGCGATGGGGATGTCCCGCAGCTCCTCGGGGTTGCGGTAGCGGAGGTCCAGCCGGACGAGCGTGTCCTGTTCGGGGTTGATCATGCGGCCGCCGGAGCGGGAGAGGTGCTGGCGCTCCAGGGCGGTCTTGATGTCCATGAGCCCCAGGCTGAACGCCTCGAGCTTGGTCCGGTCCACCTCCACGGTGACCTGACGGCGCTTCCCCCCGAAGGGGATCGCGGACTGGACACCGGGGATCTGCTCGAAGCGGTTCCGCATCCGGTTGGCCACGAACTCGCGGAGGGTCACGTCGTCCCAGGCGTCGTGGGTGACGTGCAGATCCAGGATGGGGACGTTCTGGGCGTCCACGTGGACGACCCAGGGGTTGGTGGTGTTGTCCTTGTCGAACGGCAGCTCGTTGAGAACGCTGTTGACCAGGGTCTCGACCGCGACCTTGTGCTTGTTGATGTCGGAGAAGTAGGGGAAGCCGACGATGATCTCGGCCCGCCCCTCCTGGGTGTTCGAGCGGATGAACTCCTTGTCGTTCAGGACCCCCAGCTTCTGCTCGATGGGGCGCGTGAAGTAGGCCTCCATGTCCTCGGCCGAGACGCCGGGGTACTGGATGATGATCCCGATGGAGGGGCTGTCTACGTAGGGCTGGAGTTCGACGGGCAGGTGGATGTAGGTCAGGAACCCCCCGCCCACGAGCGCCAGGAAGACCGCGATCATGACGACCGGGTGCTCGACCGAGTACTTGGGCAGGAGCTTGAGCATCTCCGTGGGCCTCCGCCTCGAGTCCCTACAGCCCGGCCACGATGTTGACCTGCTGCCCCTCGACCAGGCCCCGCTGGCCCTTGTAGATCACCATCTCGCCGTCCTTCACCCCGTCGAGGACCTCGACCCGGTCGCCCGAGGCGATCCCGAGCTGCACCGCGCGGGGCATGGCCGAGACCCCGTCGGTCACGAAGACCTTCGGCTGCCCCTGCAGGTCCCGCTCCACCGCCACCCGCGGGATCGTGACGGCCTTCGGCTGCCGCGCGAGCACGAAGTCCACCACCGCGTACATGTCGGGCTTGATCAGCTCACCGGGGTTGGGGACGAGCATCTCGATGGTGGTCGTGCGCGTGACGGGGTCGAGCTGGGGGAACACGGTGGTGACCCTGGCGTTGACCTTGTTGCGACCCTCGGGCAGGGCCGGGAAGGTCACGACCGCCTCGGTGCCCACCCGGACCTTCGCCAGGTCCTTCTCGGCCACCTTGGCCTGGACCCGCACGCGCGAGAGGTCCTGGAGGTCCACGATCGGCATCCCGGGTTTCACCAGGATCCCCGCGTAGATGTGGCGCTTGGCCACCCGCCCGGTGATCGGGGCCTCGACGGTCGTGTAGCCGAGCACGACCTTCCGCCGCTCGTGCTCGTCCCGGGCCTGCGCCAGCTTGGCCTGGGCCGACGCCACCGCCGCCTCGGCCTGCAGGACCTGCTTGTCAGCGGCCTGCTGGTTGGCGATGGCCCGATTGATGCCGGCCCTGGCGCTGACGATCTTGGCTTCCATGGAGGTCACGCGGGCCTCCATCTGCGCCACCCGAGCCTGGGCCTGGAGCACCCGCTCCTGGGCGGAGACGTACTGCGCGCGACGCTGGTCGAAGGTGGCCTGGCCGATCGCCCCGTGGGTCAGCAGGATCTCGTCCCGCTTGAACTCCCCGCCGATGTACTCGAGCTCGGCCCTGGCCTGGGTCACCCCTGGCTGCGCAGCGGCGAGGTCCGCGCGGGCCACGGTCAGCATGGCTTCCGCTTCCTTCAGCGCCGCCTCGGCCTGGGCGCGCTCCTCCGCTGCCCTGGCGACCTCGACCTTCGTCCGGGCGAGGTTGGCCTCCATCTGGCGGACCTCGGCCTCGGCCTGGGCGATCATGGCGCGTGCCTGCTCGACCACGGATCCGATCTCTGCCCGGTCGAGGCGGGCGATCACCTGCCCCTGCTCGACCCGGTCGCCCTCGTAGAGCGTGAACTCCTGGACCCACCCGTCCCAGCGGGGAAAGACCGTGATCTCCTGGTAGGGCGAGATCGAGCCGGTGTAGGTGACCTTCTCGACGATCTCCGCCACCTTCGCCGGCTCCGCCGCCACCGCGACCGGCCCCTGGAGGGGGCTCATGGTCATCTCGATCCGGGGCGCGGTGAGCCACGCCACGGCGGCGGTCGTCGTGTAGTAGATGACGGCCAGGAGCACGAGCGTGACGGCCCAGCGGCTAATCCACCGGTGCCGATCCCAGACGAGGGCTTTGAACCCCGTGGCGAGCCCCGAGAGCTTGCCTCGGCCTGCCCCGCTGAGCTGGAAGTCACCCCAGGACGACGGTCGTCTCGGCATGCCTACCTCTCCCGGATCCGCCCGATGGCCTTCTTCCGGGCCACCAGGGCCGTGTTGACGTCGGCCAGGGCCCGGGTGTAGTTGGTCTCGGCCTGGAGCTCGGCGGCCTGGGCGTCGAGGAGGTCCTCGATGATTCCGCGGCCGACCTCTGTCTTGAGCTGCTCGATGCGGAGCGCCTCCCGGGCCTCCTCGAGAGCCGCCTGAGCCGTCGCGATCCGCTCCCGGGCTTCGGTGATGCCGAGGTGCGCGGCCTGCACGTCGAGCTGGACGTCGAGCCGGGCTTTCTCGAGCTCCTGCTGCACCTTCGCCAGCCGGAGCTCCTCCTGGGCAACGCGCGCTGTGAGCAGGCCGCCGGTGAAGATCGGGATCGACACGTTCACGCCGATCACGAAGTCCCCGATGGGGCTCAGGTCGCTCTCCCCGGCGCCGCCGGCGTACTGGCTCCGGAGCTGCACGCTCGGAAGCCGTGCCCCCTGGGCGATCCGCACCTGCTGCGCCTGCACCTCGACGGCCCGCCGCCTGGCCTCCAGCTCGGGTCGGCGGCGCTCGGCCTCCGAGAGGTCCTGGCCGAGGTCGAGCGGGGCCGCGTCCGTCCCCAGCACCCCCTTCACCGCGAGCGGCACGGTGACCTCGAGGCCCATCAGCGTCTTGAGGACCGCGTGGGCCAGGTCCACCTCGTTCCGCGCGCGGATCAGCTCCTGCCTGACAGCCGCCAGGCGGGTGTTGACCTTGAAGAGGTCGACTCGCGGGGCACGCCCGACCTCGACCAGATGCTGGATATTCCTCCGCGACTCCTCCAGCGCCCGCACGTTCGCTTCGGTCGCCTTCACGTTTTCCTTGAGGCGCAGCAGGTTGTAGAACGTGCTGCTGAGGTTAAAGATCAGCTCGTCGGCCGTCTGAGCCAGCCGCTCGCGGGCGAGCCGGGTCAGCAGCCGGTTGGCCTCGATCTCCGCGAGGATCCTCCCGCCGACGTAGAGCGGATAGGTCACCCGGATGCCGGCGGCGTACAGGTTGTGATCGAACTGGGCGCGGTCGGACTCGAGCTGCGGCATCCGCCCGATGTTCGCGAGGAGGCGGGTCTTGTTCTCGGCGTCCGGGCCGGAGTACTGCCAGTCCCCGAAGAGGTCCGCGAACGGCCAGAGCCTCCCCCGCGCCGCCTCGTGCCCTTTGGCCGCGGCGTCCACCTCATGCTCGGCGGCCCGGACGCCCGCGTTTCGGGCCAGGGCGATGTCGATCACGTCGTCGAGCGTCAGCTCGCGCGCGGGAAGCGGTGCCTGGCCGTGGCCGGGGACTGGAAGTAGGACGCTGAAGACCGCCACGAGCAATGGAATTCCCGCTACTCGCCTCATCCAGACGCCCTCCCGTGTGCGGCGCGTTACGCGGGCGTGCCGCGCCACCCGGCCAGCTGCAAGCTCAAGGGCCCCGCGACGCCGGCGCCCAGGACCGCCCCCGCCATCCAGAGCGCGATGACGTTGAGGGGCAGCGACAGGCACTGGAGGTAGACGGCCGGCGCGATCAGCAAGGCATAGAGGATCGAGAGCGTCGCCCCGTCGGCCAGCCAGGTGCCCCCGCCCGGCCGAAGTCGACCGAACGCGAAGCCGCCCACCAGCAGCGGGCCGGCCGTGTACCCGGCGGCTACCACGACGAGGAGCAAGCCGAACGACAGGGATCCCGGAGCGGCTTGGACCAGCGCCCGCACGAGACGGGCGCAGAGCTCCACCACGCTCGGGATGGCCAGGGGCGGGACGAGGATGAGGGTCGCTCCCGCGCCCGTCAGCGCCGCCCACGCGATCGGCCGGAGCCGTGCGTGAGAGCTCATGAGAAGCACGCTAGAGTAGAGGCCCGTCCACACCACGCCGAGGGCCCCGATCGCCAGGGGCGTGGCCTCGCGCTCGACGAGGCCGACGACCAGCAACAGCGAAACGAGCGCCGCCCCGGCCCCGAGCGCCACTCGCCGCAAGACGTCCTCGGGCGAGAGCTGCGGCCACGCTCCCTGCGCCTCCCGCGCCCGCTCGGTGGCGACGCGGGCCAGCGCGCGCTCGGCGATGCCCGGAGGGATCAGGGGCGGAGTCCATTGATCGGCCGCGGCGGAGAGCGCGCAGAGGCGGCGCCACCGCTCGCCGCACGCGCCGCACCCCTCGAGGTGCGCGAGCAGCGTGACGCGCTCCTCGGCGTCCAGCTCCTCGTAGAGGAGGTCGACCAGAGAGGCCTGGACCTCCCGACAGTTCATGCGCCTACGCTCCTCGTCTCTCTGACGCCATCAGTGTGTCCTCGAGGTGTCGCACCGCCTCGTGGAGCCGCCACTTCACGGTCCCGAGTGGAACCTGAAGGGTCTCGGCGATCTCCTGGTAGCCGAGTCCCTGGTAGTGCCGCAGGACGAACACCGTTCGCTGCTCCTCGGGGAGCTGCTGGGTCGCGGAACGGACCGCGCTGACCTCCTCGCGCGCTTCGGTGAGGCCGGCGGGCCCGAGGTCAGCGGAGGCCACTGCCCTGGCCGCTTCGAGCGGCGCCGTGTGGCGCATCTCGCGGCCACGGCGGCGCAGGTGGCTCTTCCAGACGATCCGTGCGATCCCGTAGAGCCAGGGCGCGAAGGGACGGCCGATGTCGTACCGGCGCCGCTGCCGGTACACCGCCACCAGGACCTCCTCCGTGAGGTCGGCGACCGCGCTCGGCGGGCATCCCAGCCGGTAAAAGAAGCCGAACAGGGGGCCCTCCCAGCGCGCGAAGAGTTGCTCCAGGGCGCTCTGCTCCCCCTCGCTGACCCTCGCCATCAACTCCTGATCGTCGGGCACGCTTGCTCCCTCGGGCATCCCGGGCAGTGGGGCGCGACCCCCCTTGCGCTTCTGTAAGATATCCGCCACGGGCCACGCAAAGGTTTGCCGCGATCCATCCCGGCGAAAAGATTAACCTGATTGGGCGGCGGCGGAACGCCGCCCGTGACCGGGCCACCGGAAGTCCCCCCGATGGCCCGAGCCGTCCTACCGTCCGCGGCGCTGGTCCTCGGCGCCCCCGTCCGGCCGATACGTCCGATCCTTCCAGCCGAGGACGATCGCGGGCGCCCCGGCGCGCAGGCTGGCAAGGGGCACGCGCACGAACACCCGGTCCCCTTCGCGCCACTCACCCGTGCCCGTCTGGAGCGCAGACTGGTCGGCCAGGCCGCTGGTCGTGATGTCGCCGTTCACCGCCGCGTCGACCAGGCTCCGCGCCACCAGAAACTCGACGCCGCTCGTGCCGGCGAAGCGCAGCGACGGGGTCAGGGCCACGGGCCGGCCGAAGGCCGCTCCGACGACCGGCACCCCGTCACCGCCGATGATGGCACGGCGGGCCAGGGTCAACTCCTGGAGGGGACCCGCGGCAGGGCCCACGAGCAGCGTCTCGAGGACCTGGCCGACGGTGTTCAGCTCGCCGCCGATCTCCAAGACCAGGACGTCTTCAGGCTGGCCGGTCTTCGGCGCCACGTCCACCTCGGTCCAGGCCGCGCCGCCGAGCGGCGGCCGCACCGCAATGAGGTCGAAGCGGCCCCGGCCCCCGAGCGCCTCCGCTTCGGCCCCGGCGAGCACCTGGATCGGCTTCCCGACGACGGTCCGACGCTGGATGACCCCCCGCTGCCACGCGAACACGACACGCTCCACGACTCCGCCGTCAAGGGCGGGGCGAAACTCCGGCGCCAGCCGGCGCTCGCTCCCCGGGGCCCAGCCGACGCGGTGCTGGGTGAGCACCCACTGCGAGACGAGCGCCACCCGTACGATGGCCGTGCCTGGTTGCGCGCCGACGGTCACCGCGGTGGCGAGGAGGGCCGGGATCAGCGCGAGAACGCGCCGGCCGGGTCGCAGAACCGCCACTGGCTGAAGCCCGGAAACCGCCCCAGGGGGGGAAGCCCCCCTGGGGCGCATGCTTTGAAGAACCTTAGAAGGCGAAGCGCGTCCGGAACATCGCCGCCCAGGCGTCGTCCCCCTCGTCGGGGATCAGATAGCCGGCGATGAGCTGGAAGCCGAGGTTCGGGTTGTAGGCGTAGGTCAGGCCCCCGTCAACCTCGATGACGTTGTCGCCGAAGATGCCGTTGTCCTCGATCGCGGCCACGTAGCCCACGCCGCCGCCGACCGAGACGGCTGGCGTCAGCGCGTAGATGGCGGAGCCGCCGACGCCCCAGGTGCCGGTCGGATCGAGGTAGAGCGAGGAGCCGACGAACGGCACGCCGAGCGTCCGGATGCCCAGCACGAACTCGGACTGGAACGGAGCGCCCAGCCAGGACGTCGACGCGATCGGGATCGGGAGCTTGTCGGAGTCCGCGTTCAGCTTGGTCGTGGGGGAGTTGGTGGAAAAGTCCTGGCCCGTCCCCGGCGAGCGGAACTTCGAGGCCTTCGAGCCGACGATCCGGTTCTCGTCCCCGGTCGTGTACCAGCCGTTCCACCAGGTGCTGAGGGGCCCGATGGGGACGCGCGCGGTCACCTGCGCGCCCCACCCCGACTCGTCGATGTTCCGGTCCAGCGTATCCGAGAACAGCGCCCGCTGGCCGTAGACCACCGTGCCGTCGAGCTGCACCGTGGCGATCTTTGCGGAGACGGTGCCGCCGACCCAGTACGTGTCGCCGATGTCGGCGTCCACGCACGCCCCCGTGCGTGCCGTCGTGGTCCCGGTGGTGGCGGGGCTGCCCGCCGTCGGTCCAGGCACGACCGTGGTCGTGGTGACACTCTTCTTGGCGAAGCACTGCTGGTTCACCAGCAGGCCCTCGACGCTGACCCGGAGATCCTTGGTGATGTCCAGCATGAGCCGCCCCACGTAGAAGTCAACGTCGTCGGCGTCCTGCCGGTTGTTCTCGTCGGCCTTGGCCGTCCAGAGCTGGAGGCTCACCGGGTCGAGCTTCCAGTTGAACTGGATGCCCGCCGCGTCGTCGTCCATGAAGGCCCCGATCGGGCTCTCCAGGAAGATGATGTTGTGGAGCCCGAGCAGCAGGTTCGCGCCCGGGACGAACGGGATGTCGAACTGGACGTAGAGGTTCTTGGTCTCGACGTTCACGCCGTCGTTGCCGAGCTGGCCGCCGGTGCCGGGGCCCACCCGGGTGGAGGTCCCGGTGAACTCGCCGCCGGACGCGCCGCCGCCGGCCCCCCAGACGATGTCGCCGACCTCGAGAGCCCAGTGTGCCTTGGCCTTCTTGTCGGCAGACTCCACGGTAGTGCGGAGCCGCCAGCGCTGGAAGTAGTGGCTGTTGCTGTCCTTGAAGGCGCTTCCCCCCTTCCCGTCAGGCTCGGTGTCCGTGAAGTCCGTCATGTTGTCGAAGAGGATGCCGTGGACCCGCATCTCGCCGCCGAACGTCACCGTGAAGGCGGGCGGCTGCTGGGCCCGGGCGGGGGGAGCCAACAGGAAAATGAGGCCGACAACAATCGCCCCTGCTGCCCCCGGGAAGATCCCCGATCGTCTCATCCTGCACCTCCGTCGCCAGTCTGTGTGGGTTGGCCGAGGTACATCACCACATAAATCGCCCGACTCGTCTCACCCCCTCTCGCGCGTGGACGCCCCACGCGGGGCCAGCCCGTCCCCTTGCCCCGCCAACGGCTCCCGGGCCGCGCCGTTGCCTGGCAGCCGAGCGTACACGCCGCGGACTCGGACGGACCTGGCTCGCCGAGCGTGCGCTCGAGCGCGGCAGCGCCGCTTCCAGTCAGCCACCAGCTCCCGGGTGATCCGGACCGTGCGGGAGAGCGCGACGACGGCCTGAGGCCGCTCGTCCGACGCACTCCACCTCTGAACGCTGAGGAGGCGTGCCTCGCCGCTCCGGAAGACGACGAGCCGGAAGGGGGAGCCCAAGAGCATGCCGCACGGTGGCTTGTCGCCAAGGGCGTTCTTGAGCACGGCGACGGCGGCCCGAACTCGCTCCAGACTCAGGCCGGACGCGAAGAGCTCTCGGACCACCAGCACCTGCACGAGGTCATCCAGCCCGTAGCGCCGGTTCGGGGACCCGGGCGGCCGGCCCTTCGCTCCTCGTCGAGGGGGTCGGAGCTCCAGCGCGGCCACGGAGGGTGCGAGCAAGCCGTTCTGATGCCAGATCTGAAGCCGTTCGGACCTGATGCCCGTGATCTCGCTCGCGATGCCGGTGGGGAACACTCCGTTCCAATCGGGGTGGACGCGGCGCTTCCGGTGGCCGTTTCCCCGCGCGAGATCCGGTGATGAGTCCAACTGAGTTTCCACGGAACCCCTCCCGCTTGGCTGCGGCTCACCGAGGCGCGGCCGGGCGCGGCGCCGAACAAAAAAAGGCGAAGGGGTCCGGCTACGGGTCCCGTACCCCTTCGCCTCGTTCTGTCGGCAACGGCCGCCGCGGGATGGCTCGCGAGGCCCCCCGCCGGCGCCGCCCCCGGCCGCGTCCCTGCTACCGCCTCACACCGATGCCCTCCGTCAGTACGCACCCGAACCGCGCCTGGGCACTCTCCCCCGCTGAGCCGGAAAAGTGCCCTGTTAGTTATTGGCTCGAACCGGGGAAAAGGTTGGGTCGGTTATCCGCCGGGGCGCGTCTCGGGACCTATGTGCCCGAAAACATTACCATACCAGGGCTTTGGCGGGATTCCGTCCGCGACGGGCCTCGGGCTGCCGGGGGCGCGCGGGGGAGTTTCGGGATCTACGGCCGCGCGCCCCTGGGCGTGAGACCTCACCCTCGTCGCCTGGCGCCTCCGCGCCACGCGTCGGAAGACGAGCCAGAAGTTCGACCGGCCTCCGGCGCGGCGCCGCGGTACCCCCGGCATGCGATTTCCCTCGCTCGTCATCCGACGAGGATGCCGGGCTCAGGGGAAGAAGTAGCTGACGCCGACTGTGAATAGGCTCGAGTTCAGACCGAGGTCCTGGCTGCACCGCTGGGCGTTGGACATGTGGTGGAAGCGGTAGCCGACCGTGACCGCGGTGTTCGAGGAGACGAAGAACAGCATGCCCGGTCCGCCCTCGACGAGGAAGTTCACGTCGCAGTTCGTGTGGCGGAGCTCCACCTGTCCTCCGACGACGCCGACGCCGACCTCGAAGTATGGGCGGACCGTCGGCCACACGGCGAACACCCACCGGCCGAGCACGGCGAGCCCCGCGACGGTCGCCGCGTCGCCGTCCTCTAGATGAACCCCCGTCGGCTCGGCCAGAAGCTCGAAGTTGCCGCGCACCCAGCCGGGCCCGTGCTCGTCGCTCAGGACGTAGCCGAAGTGTGGGAGGAGGTGGAGGCCGTTCACGGCCTCGAGGTCGCGAGACCCGCCGATCTTGTGGCTGACCGAGTAGCCGCCGGCGAGCGTGAGCTCCGTCGTGCCCGCTCGGAGGCGCTCCTGGCCGGCCGCCACCCCTGCGAATGCCAGTGTGTGCGCGCCGACGAGCACTCCGACCAGCCACCGGCGGCCGAGTGGACGCCCCATGCCCGGCTCCTCCTCTCGGACAGACTGCGTGGAGATCGCAGCTTCGCACCTCTCTGCCGGCTTCGAGCTGACGCCCCGGCGACACGGCGCACCGCCTGGCTACCAGCCCGCGAAGAAGAGCCGATCGACCGCGAGCGTCGCCAGCGTGATGGCCACCCAGGCCACGAGGAGGCCGACGATGTCACGCCTCGCCTCGCGACGCTGCTCCACGATCCAGATGACCGGACAGGGCCCAGCCGGCAACCCGCCCGGACGCAGGGTCACCAACACGCGGCCCGACTCCACTCTGTTCTCCACATCGCGGTCCATGGAGGTTCCCTCTCTCACCCGGGGGCAGTCAGGTCGGGGGACCGTCACTGCAGGAGGGCAGGGCAGCGGGCCCCGCAACGACACTCAGCACCTCCTTGCTCGGTATCCGCTCCGGTGGGGCAGAAGGTTGGAGCGGCAGGGAGATCTTGCGGTCCCGCACCGGACGCCCGGGTCCGCCGACGCGGGGTGCGCCGGCGCGAGGCGAGGCGGTGCCGCCAGAGGCAAAGGAGTCTGAGAAGGACGCGACTTGCGGGAGAATGGGTCGGCGCTCGGCCGAGGAAATCAGATCGAGCTTATTCGTGCTCCAGCCCGGAGCTCGATCACCTCCTCACCGGGGCTCCGCCCCACCGTGAGCGAAGGTTGGCCTCCGAGCGCTCTCGTCGTCGGTACCGGGCGACAGGACCGCTGACGTGTCCAGAGGGAGTCCTGTCCCGAGATCCCGCCGGGAGGGATCGGGCAGTCTCCCGAAGGGGGTCTCCGCCCGGACTGTTGGACAGGAGCCCGGCCATCCAGGCGCATACCCAACACAACCCGAACCCCACGGCCGGGGCGAGTCCACACTTCGCGCAGTGGCGGCTCATTCCACCGTTGTCCACCCGCTCGTGGGGTCCGGGCGTTTGCCCCCTCATCACCTTCCGTAGAACGCGCGCGTGAACGCGCTCAGTTGCGGCGTGCACGTGGACGGCTTTCCTCCCGGACTCGGCGCGGGCTCGGGACTCCCGGGCCGACGCGCCGCAAGGTATCCGCCGAGCACGCCGAGGAGGAACGCGAGGGCGGTGAAGATCGCGAGCAGGGTGTCCTCGGTCATGGCGCTGTCGAGGGGGCAGCGGCTCGCTGCGGCCGGGGAGCCTGCCCTTGCGGGCTGCCGAGCAAGAGCGCGAGCCCGAACCGGATCGGGACGCCAAAGCTCGCGCCCTCGAAACTCCGCGCCACAGCGTAGTTGACCCCGATCACGCGGCCGCTGAGGCTCAGGATCGGCCCGCCGCTCCCCCCGAGGGTGGTCGGCGCGTCGTAGGCGATCTCGTGAGGCCGGACATCCGCCAGATGGCCCCAGGTCGCGTACGGGCGAATCAGCTTCTGCCGGCCCAGTCGGTCCAGGAGGGATGGAAGATCGACCGGGTCCTCCGCCATGAGCGGCCGCAGGACAGCGGGCTCCACCCGCGCCAGCAGCAGATCCACCCCGCCGGGGTAGCCCATGACGAGGACCGCCCGTCCGGGAACGGCTTCCCGACCCGTGCGGTCCACGGGGAGGACCGGGAACGACCGCCCCCCGACGTCGGCTTTCACCAGGGTCACGTCCGCCGCCTCCGAGACTTTGAGCACCGTGACGGGGATCGGATCCGCGAGACCGGGAAAGAAGGCGCGCAGCACGACGACCCGGGGCCGTACACCCAGGCCGAGGATCGCTCCGACCCCCTCGTCGCCCTTCCAGGGCTCGACGACGTGGCGGCTCGTGAGCATGGCCCCGTCCCGGCTCACCAGGAACCCGGTGCCGAAGAACGTCGTCTTGACCACGGGGCCCTGACCCTCGAGCGAGACCGGCGCCCGCCCGGCGGGGTCGCGGAGCGGGCGTCCCTTCTCGTCCCCGCCGAGGTAGCGTAGCGGGCGTCCCGAGGCGTCCTCGAAGACCACCGCGCCGTGGAGGAGCGCGACGCCGTTCGCGTACGTCCGGATGATCCGTTCACCGGCGCCGCTCTCGGCTTCCAGGGCGCGGAGGGTGCGGTCGATCCCCGCGAGGTGCGCGGCCCGGCGCTCCCGCTTGCGTATTCCGACGCATCCTGATCGCCTGTTCCGATCCATCCTGATCGCTCATTCCGGTTGATCCTGATCACCGATTCCGGCGCATCGTGATCGCCCGTTCCGGGGATCGTGATCGCCGAT
>Ga0114945_10000570_pt1 | contig 23869 bp, 19 predicted proteins | sample OV2TP3_FD_87194 | JGI IMG/M metagenome (GOLD analysis project Ga0114945, IMG submission 87194) | Hot spring microbial communities from Beatty, Nevada to study Microbial Dark Matter (Phase II) - OV2 TP3 | ecosystem: Environmental > Aquatic > Thermal springs > Hot (42-90C) | place: USA: Beatty...
AGAGATGCAGCGCCTCGGGGCTACCTACGGCGGCACCGGGACCAAAACCTACGAGTGGCAGGGGTGATGGAAAGACCGCTGATTCCCACCTTTTCTCAGAGAGAAAGAGAGCGGCGCTGGGGATTGGTGCGCGGCGGGATGAAAGAGGCCAAACTCGATGCCTTGATCTGCCTCCCCAACCAAGGTCACTGGGATCAGTTCGGCGCCGACGCGCGCTACCTCACGCAGATCGGTGGTTTCCAAACCGAGGTCGGCGTGGTCTTCCCGGTGGAAGGGGAAGTTACCGCGATTGTGCGCGGCCCTAACGAGATCGAGTGGTGGGGGCTAGCCCAGGAATGGGTGAAAGATATTCGTGCGTCGCGCCGATCCTACGGCGAGCCGGTGATTCAGCGCTTAAGCGAGATCCAGGTCCGGAGAGTCGGCGTGATCGGACTTAACGGCTTGGTGCGGGCGCCCGAAGGGGTTGTTCCATGGGGAACTTACGAGAAAATCCGCCGTGCCCTTCCTCAAGTCCAATTTGAAAATGCTACGGATCTTATGCAGGAGGCGCGCTCGGTTAAAAGCGGTGAAGAGATTGCCTTCATAGAAAAGGCGGCTGAGATCATCGGCCATGCCATCGCAGCACTTGTGGAACAGACACGGCTAGGCGTCCCTGAGAGTCACCTTATAGGGGAGATGCTGAGGGAGATAGTGAAACAGGGCGGTGAGCCTATCACGATGCTTCTGTTTGGCGCGGGAGGTCCAGAGGTGCCGTGGGCTCAGAGAGTGGTTACGACTCGGCCCCTTAGAGCAGGTGACCTCATCAACACGGAATTGGAGGCGAAATACGGCGGCTATATCGCTCAAGCCTTGCAGCCGATCTCCCTTGGGCCTCGGCCACGGGAGCTGGAAAGAATGTTTGATGCAACGAAGGTGATCTTTGATAAGATGCTCAGGTTCCTTAATCCGGGGACGACCTTCGGAGAAGTCGTTGCGTTTTATCAGGACGAGGTGCGTTCAGCGGGATACGAGCCTGGCGAGGCCCTGATGCATGGTCGGGGACTGGGCGAAGATGCCCCTATGCTCTGGGGTGCAGTCAGGGATTTCCCCGAATCCGGAGAGAAGCTCAAAGAGGGGCATGTCTTTATTCTCAAGCCGGCAGCAAAAAAAGGCGAGATGAGAGACTCGATCCGGGCCGGCGACACGGTCGTGATCGAGACGAACGGCGCGCGGCGTCTGGGAAAGCGCGCTCTCGCTTTCCTGAGCCTTGTGCCAAGTCCATGTGCCTGAGTTTTATCCTTAAGTCCGTCGAGGGTGTCCCATGGGATGGAAAGAAGCTGATATGTTCGAGTCCGCCGAGCACGGCAACAAACCGTTTTCCGTTCGCGTTCCCGCGTTGGTGGTGAGCCGGGGAGCGGGGGATAGAATCAATTTTCTTACGGCCATGTGGTTTACACCTACCGGCTTTGAGCCTTCCCGCATGATTGTGTCCATACTGAAAAAAACCCTCACCTACGAGCTTTTGCTGGAACGGGGAGAATTTGTCATGAGCGCTCCCACGGATAAGATGATGGAGGTTGTGGTCTTGGCCGGCTACGTTTCAGGAAGGGATGTGGACAAGTGGCAGGCTACAGGCCTCACTCCGGTTCAGCCGTCCAGGGTTTCCGTGCCGTTGATCGGCGAGGCGATCGGAAACGTGGAATACCGCGTGGTTCAACAAATACCTTTTGATGAGAAGACCGATCTTTTTGTCGGCGAGGTGCTCGCCACCCATGTGCGTCGGGGCGCGACGGAGGGGGAGCTTTATCGAGAAGATTCCAATCCGCTCTTCTATATGGGCACCAAATACGACAAAAAAGGAAAGTCTTTGGGAAAGTTTTACACGCGCCTCGGTAAGATCGAGCGGGCCAACTACGACTCGCCGCTGCTAAAAAAATATGTCCCGCTGAGCTTTCCAACCGATGGTTGAACGGATCCGATTGGCTCGCTGCCGCGCGCTGGCGCCGTGAGGGAAGACCGGCATGGAATCGGCGGCGGAAATGAGCTGGCGAGGTTACTCCCTGGCCGAGCGCGACTGGCGCTGGCAGCGCGTTCGCGAGCATGGGGCCCAGGCAGGGCTGGACTGCGTCTTCGTGCCGCTCTGCATCGACGGAAAAAACCTCCACCTCTCGCTCGAGCAGGCGCGCGGCACTCGCTCGGATTGCCGTTTTCTGACGCAGATGGAGAATGCCGCTGTGATCTTTCCCACCGACGGTCGTCCGCCCATCGTGATCTCCGATGAAGAGAAAGGGAACGGCTGGGTGACAGAGGTTCGGCCGCTTGATGGGTCCTGGGGCAAGGCGATGGCCGAGGCATTGATCGAGGCTCGGATGGAGCGCGGCTGCATCGGGGTGTCCGGGCTCAGGCGGGGAAAGATGACGCATGGTCGGGCTATCGCCGGGGTCGTCAATCATGCCTCTTATGCCGAGGTGCTTCAGAGACTTCCCAACGCCACCTTTGAAGATGCCACGGATGTCATGGGCTTCGCGCGCGCCATCAAGACCGAGGAGCAGATCGCCTGCTTGAGGCGCGGCGCTCAGATCGCTGCGGCGGGCATAGAGAAGATGGCCGAGGTTGCCCGGCCCGGAGTTGAAGAGGGAATCCTGTATGCCCGCGTGATGCGCCGGATGCTGGAATTGGGAAGCGAATATTATCCCATGGCGCTCTATACCGGGCCCATGGGGAGCGGGCGGCTGCCCCGTTTCGAAGATCCAGCGATCGACCGGCGCCTCCAACCCATGTATCGCATCACCAATGAAGTGGACGCGGTCTGGGGCGGGCTCATCGCCCAGGAGCTCCAGCCCATCCTTTTGGGTCCGATCCCAAATGAGTGGAAGCCCGTGATTGAGCTTCAGCGCGATCTATACGAGGCGGGGCTTGAGCGGATGAAGCCCGGGACCCCATTCAGCGAGTTTATGGATTTCATCAATGGCTTCGGCGAGAAGCGGGGCATGAAGAGTCTCATGCTTATGCATGGTCGCGGCTACGGCGACGATGGCCCGCTCTTCACCCCCCAAGATCGCGGCGAGAGAAACCGGGAAGTCCGGATCGAGAGAGGAAACGTCTTCATATGGAAACCTATTGCTATGAGCGCCGATGAAGAGATTCAGTTCAGTTGGGGCGGTTGTGTCCTGGTTGCGGAAAAGGGCGGAGAGCCCCTTGTCCGGCGCACGCCGGGCATGGTTTCCATCGTATAGGAAGGCGTTAGGCAACAGGCAATAGGCAGGAGGAATTGTCATGCCGTGGAAGCCGCCCAAGAGGGCGGGCGCGACGGTTCTTATCTGGGCGGGATATTCGCTGGCCGAGCGCGACCGGCGCTGGAAGGCCGTGCGCGAGAAGGCCGTGCGGGCGGGCTTCGACTGCGTCTTCGTGCCGCTGGGAAACGGGATCGACGGCCGCTACCTCACCCAGCTCAGGTGCTCATCGATGGTATTGCCCTGCGATGACCAAAAGCCCATCATCATCGCGGATCGTAGCTCGCACAACGATTGGGTGCCGGATCCTTGGCAGACGAGCCGGGAGTGGGCTGAGCCCATGACTGAGGCGCTACTTGAGGCCGGCATGGAGCGCGCCAGGATCGGCGTGGCGGGCCTCAAGGGCGGAAAGTACACGCATGTTCGCTTGCCTGCAGGGGTGGTCAACCACACCGCCTTCGCCGAGGTCATGCGGCGGCTGCCCCATGCAACCTTCGAGGATGCGACGGACGTCGTGGGAGCGGTTCGCTACGTTAAGAGCGATGAGGAGATCTCCTACCTCGGGCGGGCAGCGGAGATCGCCGAGGCGGGAATCGATGAGGTCATAAAGCAGGCCCGGCCTCAACTCGACGCGGCTGTGCTTTACGCGGCGGTGATGGAGCGGATGTTGGAGCTTCGCAGCGAGTACACCCCCTTAGCGCTCTCCATCGATCCCATCGGCACGGCGGAGCCCAGACGCTACACCAACCCTCCGATTGGCCGACGACTTGAAAAGGGCGCGCTCCTAACCGATGAGGTCAATGCGATCTGGGGTGCTCAGATCGCCCAGGAGAGCCAGCCGGTTCTGCTAGGCTCAATTCCGGATAGCTGGAAGCCCGTGATCGAGGCCCAGAGGGAACTCTTCGAAGCCGCCCTGGGCCTCATGAAGCCCGGAGCCTCCTTCGGAGCTTTGGTGGATTTTGTGGGCGGGTTTGGAAGGAAGCGCGGCATGGCGGGTTCGAGCCTCTTACACGGCTGCGGCTACGGCGATGATGGTCCGCTTCTCGCGCCCCATTCTGAAGGTCAACCCGTCCGTGACTTGTGCATGGAGCAAGGCAATGCCTTTGTGTGGCGCCCGGTGGTGACATCAGGAGATGGGCGGATCTCATTTTCCTGGGGCGCAAGCGTGATCGTGACGGAGCGAGGAGGGGAGAGGCTCTCTAAGCGCTCCCACGGCATGGTTTCGATTGTTTAGCGCGTAAGCCGTCGGCTTTGAGAGTTCTGCTTGCTGACGGCTGCTTGCTGAGAGCTCGATTTTGAAAGGAGGGCAACGTCATGGCCGAGAATCTTCAGGCGACCCCTAGGCTATCGTTGAGGGAGCGCGACCGCAGATATTCCAGTATCAGGCAGCGCCTGCGCGAGAAAGGAGTCGATTGCGCCGTCGTCAACGGCAGCAACCTCTTCTATCTGAGCAATGGTGTCAAAGGCGAGCTTTTCGGAATTCTTCCCACCGACGACAAGCCGCTGGCGGTCGTCGTCAACCGCCGCCACCTGATCGACATCTCGCCGCGCGTGCTGCTCGACTCGCAAGAGTGGGTGACAGATTTAAAGCCGGGCTTTGACGCGTCCGCCGTCGTCGAGAAGCTCAAAGAGCTGGGACTGGATAAGGCCACGATCGGACTGGCAGGCGGGATCGACTATCGCTTTTACAATCGGCTTCACACCGCGCTCTCCGGCGCGAAGATCGTCGACGTGTCGGATATCTTCGCTGACGTGCGGACGATCAAGAGCGAAGAAGAAGACGCCATGATCGACAGGGCCAACCGGATCTTCGACGCGGCGATCAAGAGAGTTCACGAAGTGGCGCGGCCGGGCATGACGGGAAAGCAGGTGGTCCAGGAAGCGATCAGGGCGATGTGGGAAGCCGGCGGCGATCTCGACTCGACGCTGTCGTTCAACTTCGGGCCGGTGCCGGCGCAGAATCCCATTCTCGCTGACCTTTGCATGACGCGTAAGATTGAAAAGGGAGATATCGGAACGCTCACCGCGCACGCGCATTACTGCGGCTACGCGGGACACAGCGATCAAGAGATCTCCTTCGGCGAGCCCAAGCCCGTTCACAAGGAGATGTTCAAGGCCGTGATCGCGATTAGAGAAGCGGTACTGAATCGGGTGAAAGACGGGGCGACCCAGCGCGATCTCATCGACGCTTACCAAAAGGCGTGCGGGGAGAGCGGCTTTAACTCCTCGCCTCACTCGCAGATCCATCAGTACGGCATCGATGTTCCGGAATTTCCCGGACCCGCCTACAGGATTGCCGACACGAAGCCGGAGGCTGGCGGTCTGGGCGGCGCGGGCAATTTTGTTTTGAAGAGCGGCATGATCTACAGCATCTCTCCCACGGTCGTCGGCAAAGAGGGCAAAGACACCTTGCTGGGCGGGACCTCTCTCATCGTCACGGAGAGCGGCTATCGGAACCACGGCGATCGAAGGGTCGAGATGCTGGTAGCGGCATGACTCTCCTGCTTACAAGGGCCGAAGTCGAGCCGCTGCTCGACCTGGAGCAGGCAATTCAGGTGACGCAAAGGGCGCTTGTGGAGCAAGCGAGCGACGGGGTGGTTGCGGCTGCGCCACGACACGTTACCGTCCCGCGCGGCGCGCTCAGGATCGTGGGTGGGGCGCTTCTCAAGAGTCGGCGTATGGGGGCCAGGGTCGGTCCTGCCGCTGGCCTGGCCGGCATAGGCGCCACCGCACTGCTCTACGACTCTGAAAACGGCGCTCTTCTATGTGTCATGGCCTACCCGTTTGGGACTCTGCGCACGGGAGCCACGATCGGTCTTGCGACCAAGTTCTTCGCGCGCGCGGAGGCGCGATCGGTCGGCATGATCGGCACCGGACGCAACGCATTGGGTCTGCTCCAGGCGGCCTGCCATGTCCGTCGGATCAACAGCATTCGGGTCTACAGTCGCAGTGCGGAGCGGAGGGCTGGCTTCGCCCTGAGGGCCCAAACCATTTTAGGATTGGCTGTCGAGGCGGTATCCGAGGCCGCGGCAGCGACCCGGGGCGCCGAGATCGTTTATGTGGCGACCGATTCACTGACTCCCGCACTGCTCTCAGACTGGCTCTCCCCGGGGGTCTTCGTCGCCTCCATGGGGCGACCCAGCGAGATTGACGCTTCAGTATATCTCAGAGCTCAACGAATCGTGGTCGGCCATAAGAAACACGAGGAGGAGTACTTCGATGTGGGCCGATACCGCCACCAGTTGCTGGAGCTGGTCAAAGCCGGCCAGATCGGTTGGGGATCAGTTAAGGAGATGTGCGATGTCGTTGTCGGCCGGGTCCCCGGACGGACATCGCAGGATGAGATCATCGTTTTCAAGGAGTCTCAGGGTGGTTTTGGCGACATCGCTTTCGCGAACTGGGTTTATGACCAGGCCAGGCAAAAGGGCTTGGGTCACGAGTGGAAATTGGACTAGCTCATGAAACGCGCAGGCGTCCATGGAATCATTATTCCATAGCGGAGGATTTTGGGAGGTCTTATGGATCCAAAACTGGCTGATTTCGTCGACAAGTCGATCAAGATCGGCAGCGGCTACTCCGGCTCCTATTCCATGACTCGGACCCTCTGCCGGATCCTTTCGGAGCGGGTGCTGAAGAGACCGATAACGATGGTCGTGCCCGCCCCGAACCGTCTGGATTGGGTTGCGGAAGGGCTGTTGGATCTCTGTTGGGTCGTGCCGCGGCGCGCTGCCAGGTGGGCCTATGAGGGTCTTGGGCCGGCCAAGGGCAAGGCGCTAAAGAACCTGAGGGCAATCGCCCGCTTTCCCCAGGATGACCGGGAGATGATCGCCTTGCCTCCTTATTCGAAGCTGGAAGGCCTCGAGCAGATCGCCCGGGATAAGCCCCCGGTGCGGGTGGCCATCAGGGTGAATCCGGCTGTTGGAAGGGAGTCGGGCGAGGAGTGGGCACCGGTGGAGCGAGCCATCTTCCGCCAATATGGCTTTGCCCTGGAAGATATCGAGGCCTGGGGCGGAAAATATTGGTCCGTATCTACCGACTTTACCGCCGTGGAGGAGGAAATCAAAGGGCGCGAGGTTGATCTGGTCATTGGCGAGGCGAGTACGCAGCCCATCTGGAAGAATGTGGCGGGGCACGGATTTCGCTTTCTCGCTGTCGGGGAGTCGGCGATGGCGGGAATGGAGCGGGAAGGGTTCGAGCGCAACATCATCCCGGCGGGATTTTTGCCGGGCATCGATAGGCCTCTGCTTTCGGTGGATGAATCCGACTTTCTGCTCATGACTCGCGCGGAGGCCGAAGATGAGCTGGTCTATGCTGTCGCTCAAGTCATCGATCGGAACCGCAGCCGCATAGAGCAAGGAGCGGTCGTGGTGCAGTTTGCGTATAATCAGCCGCTGCCCATTCCCCAGCTCGTGCACCGCTCCCCCTTGACCGGGCCGATCACCGAGCAATGGAAAACCGGAGTCCCGCTGCACCGGGCGGCGGAGCGATATTACAAGGAAGCCGGATATCTCTAGCATGCGAGAGGCGTCGAACCTAAGTCAGATGGAGACGTGACATGAAAAAGGACGTAGAGCGAACTGTGCGGGCCCTGAGCCTATCGCTGTTGCTGGCTGGAGCCGCTTTGAGATTGGCGGGTGCCGCGGAGACCGCCGCCCCTCCAACTTCCCTGGCGAAGCTGTTAGAGGGCGCCAAAGCGGAAAAAGAGCTGAACTTGCTCGGCGGCGGGGGCACCTGGGGCAGCATCGAGGCGGCCAGAACGCTGGAGAAGGCGTTTAACCGGCACTATGGGTTGAGCGCCAGGATCGCCTTCTCTCCCGGTCCCGCGATGCCGGAGATGGCGGTTAGAATCACGCGCGAATTCAAGGCCGGACAGAAATCGGCCACGGACCTCTATATCGGCTCGGAATCTCACTTCGTAGGGCTAACGAGGGAGAGGGCGCTTAACGTCTATCCCTGGCGCCAGCTCTTCTCCCATATCCCCGAAGCGATGATCGAATTGGACGGCCAGATTGTGCGCGAGGCGAGCCGCTTTATCGGCATCACTTATAACTCCAAGGTGGTTTCGGAAAAGGAGCTGCCGCGGCGGCTGGACGATCTGCTGAAACCGATGTGGAAAGGCAAGATCGCTTCCACCCCCTACGCGGCCAGCTTTGACCGGCTGGCCCAGGTCATGGGAGTGGAGAGAACGCGGGGATTTCTGAAGAAGTTTTCCCCGCATGTGGCCGGACTGATCCGCTGCGGGGAAGAGGAACGGCTCGCGAGCGGCGAATTTATCCTCTTGGCCCTCAACTGCGGGAACTACGTCGCTGATCGGGCGCGCGAGCAGGGCCTTCCGGTCGGTGCCGCGGTCCTGGAGGACGCGCCGATGGTCGGCTACTGGTACCTGGGCGTTCCCAGGAACTCGAATCATCCCAATCTCGCCGCGCTCTTGATCGGGTTTCTCCTTACCAAAGAGGGGCAAAAGCTGCGCTACGAGGCGATCGGGGCGACTGCCCATCTGATTGAAGGCACACCGGCCAACAAGGAATACAAGGGGCTCGCGGCCAAGGGCATTCAGATTAGAGATTTCACCGCCCAGTACGTGATCCAGCACGGGAAAGCGCTGAATCAATTGCGCGATGAATTTCAGAAGATACTCCAGAATCGGTAGGGAGAACTGCCTCGCGGAAGGAGTTCTCATGCCAGGAGCAATAAGCCTGTGCCTTGAACGCCGCCACCTCGCTCGGTGCTCCTGGCCTTCGATCTCCTCCCCCTCGGCCCGAGCTCACACGAGAGTGAGGGGGGCTGCCGAGCAAGCCGAAAGCACCGACACTATACGCTGCAAAAGAAGCACAGGCCCATTGCTTTCGGCGCGAGAGGCGGGTCCCCGAACGACGTTTTCCAGGCCGGCTGACGGTGGTTCGACAAACTCAGAGTTTGACTGAGGCTCACTCGAAGTCCCACCCTGAGGGCACTCGAAGGGCAGATGAACTTTTTTCAACGGTCTGTTGACCAGCGATCTTTGCTGATCGGACTGAGCCTCGTTCCCGCCGGCGCCATCGTCGGGCTCCTGCTGATCCTCGTCTGGATCAGCTTTCGTTTTGAAGGGGACGGAGGAATTAGCTACGGAATTCACGCCTACAATCTTCTTTACGCGGACCCGTTCGTCGCCCGCACGCTCCTGAATACGGCTCTGTTTTCGCTGGTTACGGTGGCGACCGCTCTGTTTTTCGGCGTGCCTGCCGCGTGGCTCGTGGAACGGACCGATCTCCCTTTCAAAGAGCTGCCGTTTACGTTAATGACGATGGGGCTTTTGATCCCGGGCTTTCTCAGCGCCATGGGCTGGGTCTTTTTACTCCATCCGAGGATCGGTCTCTTCAATGTCGCTCTGGGCAGTGTCGCCGGCCCGTCCTGGCGCCTCAACATCGCCACCCCTGTGGGGATGGGCTTCGTCGAGGGGCTCGCGCTGGCTCCCTTGGCCTTCATCATGGTGGCCGCGACCTTCCGCTCGACCAACCCCGAGTTGGAAGAGGCGGCTTCCGTGCACGGGATGAGCCTCTTGCGCTCGCTGCTTCAGGTGACGCTGCCGTTGATATTTCCCGGCATCTTGGCGGCCGGCATCTACATCCTGACCATCGGGATCGCCGCCTTTGAGGTTCCGGCGGTCATCGGCCTTTCCAATCGGGTCTTCACTTTCAGCACGTTTCTCTATCTTCAGGTCAATCCCCCGCAGGGTCTGCCGCGCTACGACCTGGCCGCCGCGTTTGGCGTCTTGATGACCGCAATCGCCGGCTTGCTCAGCTGGTGGTACTACCATGTCCTTCGGCAAGGCCACCGTTACGCGGTCGTGACCGGCCGGGCCTACCGGCCTAAGCTGATAGAATTGGGGCGGGGAGGGCTTCTTTTTGCCTGGGGCTTTCTCGGCTGCTACTTTCTCCTGGGTCAGGTTTTACCGCTTTTGACCCTGGTCTGGAGCTCTCTGCTGCGCTATTTCCAGCTTCCCTCCGCTTCGGCCTTTGCCCAAGCCTCTTTGTCCAACTACAAGGCCTTGCCCTGGCCCTATCTCCTGAGCGGCCTTTGGAACACGGCCATTCTCATGCTTGTGGTGCCTACGCTGGTGCTTTTGCTGAGTTTGGCCATCGCCTGGGTGGTCGTGCGCTCCGGCGCGCCGGGAAGGTTCGTGCTCGACGGCATCGCATTTCTGCCGCACGCCGTGCCCAACATCATCTTCGCCTTGAGCGCGGCCTATGCATCGTTATTCTTGCTCCCAGCATTCCTGCCGATTTACGGGACGGTCTTTCTTCTCCTGGCCATTTATGCCTTGGTGCGTATCAGCTTTGGCACCCGGGTGCTCAACAGCGCCCTGGCGCAAATCCATCGTGAGCTGGAGGAGGCCGGGCAGGTTATGGGCATCCCCTTGCTGAGAAGAATCGGGCGCATCCTGCTTCCCCTGCTCAGACCGGCGCTGGTCAATGCCTGGTTGTGGATGGCGCTGTTGACGTACCGAGAGTTGACGATAGCCTCTCTCTTGGTGACCCCGTCGAACGTGACCCTGCCGATGGTGATTTGGGGATTGTGGTTGAATGGGACTTTCTCCCAGGCTGCCGCAGGGGCCACCACGGGGCTCCTGCTCATGCTGCCGCTGGTCTTTGTCTACTGGTTCTTGAGCAGGCGGGCGGCATTGGGAGTATGGCAGACATGATCCGGTTGGAAGGCGTCAGCAAGTCTTTCCGCACGAAAGGCGGATCGGTGGCGGCCCTGCGCAACATAGATCTTTTGGTGGAGCCCGGAGAATTTTTTGTCTTTTTGGGTCCCAGCGGGTCGGGAAAAACCACCTTGCTCCGCTGCGTGGCGGGATTGGAAAAACCCGATAGCGGCGACATTGAGCTGGGCGCGCGCACAGTCTTCTCCGGCAAGGGGCGCCTTTTCGTCCCTCCGGAAGAGAGGGCATTGGGAATGGTCTTTCAGTCCTACGCCATCTGGCCCCATCTGACCGTCTTCGGCAACGTCGCCCTGCCCCTGACTCAGGGGCGGAGAAGGCTCTCTCGGACCGCCGTGCGAGAAAGGGTGCTCAAGGCCCTCAGCCTCGTGGGAATGGAGGAGTTTGCCGACCGGCCGGCGCCGCTTCTCAGCGGCGGACAACAGCAGCGCGTGGCCCTGGCGCGGGCGCTCGCCGTAAGTCCCGAGGCGCTCCTCATGGATGAGCCGCTCTCCAATCTCGATGCTCGCCTGCGGGAGGAGGTGCGCTCAAAGATCAAGGAGCTGGTGCAGGGCTTGAAGATAACGGTCCTCTATGTGACTCATGACCAGGTGGAGGCGATGGTGCTTGCCGATCGGATTGCTGTGATGGCTCAGGGGACGATCCTTCAGGTGGGGTCGCCGCGAGAGCTGTACCGCTCCCCCTTGGATCCGCGCGTCGCGGAGTTTTTTGGTTCCATGAATTGGCTTCGCGGAGACGTTGTTGGTCAAGGGCGCGTTTGGACGGAGGTCGGAGTCCTCGAGGTGGATCCTAAATGCCAGGTAAGCGGACCTGTGGTCTTGGGAATAAGGCCGGAAGACATAAAAATCGGTCGGTGCTCCGAAGACGCAGAGAATAGATTTGAAGGAGAGTTGGTGAAGGGGACCTTTATCGGCGATCAAAGAATCTTTGAGCTGAAGATCAAACAGAGAAGCCTCTGGGCCAAGACCATGGCTGACGCCGGGGAGCCCGAAAAGAAGGCCGTGGTTCGCCTTCCCAAGAGCAAAATCGTGGTCTTTCCTGGGGCGGATTCCGTCGAGGGACCGGAGTTTATGGATGTAAAGCCGGCCGTCAAGATCATCGAGGATGCCCTAGGGAGCCAGCGCAAGCCCTAATACCCTACTCCCTTTGCAGCTCAGGGCGCTCGCCGATCGCTTTTTCAGCCAGTTCGGTGGTGATCAGATAAGGCCCTTCGGTGCTATTTTGCCAGATTTGCTGGGCTACTTCCGTGTCGCCGCCCGTGAAGATCAGAGACATAAGCCCGGCAGTGAGTCCCATGGAGACGGAAATAGATTTCACGGGCACAAACCACATATTTCCGGCGGTGACACCGATACCGACGCCGGCTTTTTCCAGAAGCTCCTCGGCGAGAAGCGGGCGAGGCAAAAGCAGGGCTAAAGCGACAAGAGCAGCACCAAGCGGCTTCATCATACGGCTTAGCCTTTCAAAGAGAAAAATTTCGAGCGCAGGACGTTGAGGCCTTGAGAGGGGCTCCAATAGCGCCGCATTCCGAAATAGTAACAGCAGCGCTCGCTGTCTAGGTCGTTGTCGAAGACCCTTAGTTGTCCGTCCTGGAAGCGAACCCGAACTAGGCAGGTGCCCCCGGGGACCGAGGAGGTCATCACTTCCACCACGACACCAATACCCCATTCTTGATAGTCGTTGTGGGAGACCTCGTCCCCGACGCGCAAAAAGAGTCGCTTTCTCTCCATGTCTTTCACTGGGAGCCTTCGCCGTCTGACCCGACCATAACAATCTTCGCGTTTTCGGTCAATGGCTGGTGGACGGTGAATGTTTCCGGTCGCTCCTTTTGGGAGCTAAGGTCAGCTCTCTAATCGGCGGTCGCAAAGTTGGCTGTTTCAGCTCTCTGGTTCGGCGAGAAGGCTCCGCCCTAAAGCGGCCCCAGAGTTGACATAGCAGCACCTGATCGCATACTGTCTTTGAAAATAGCGGTCCCCCCGGGGCACGTATGTGGTTTTAGCGCTGGGATTTAAGAACGGGGAAAAGGACACGTCGGGAGCGTGAGTGCGATGGCTCAACAGGGGAAGGGCGACGAAACGCTGGATCAGCTTTGCGTCAATACGATTCGCGCGCTTGCGCTTGACGCCGTGCAGACGGCGGAATCGGGCCATCCCGGTTTGCCGCTGGGAGCGGCGCCCATGGCTTACGTGCTCTGGACACGCTTCCTCAGCCACAATCCACGCAATCCCAGGTGGGTGAACCGCGACCGTTTCCTCCTCTCGGCGGGGCACGGCTGCATGCTGCTTTACTCTCTGCTGCACCTGACCGGCTACGATCTGTCGCTCGATGAGTTGAAGCGCTTTCGTCAGTGGGGATCCAAGACGCCCGGTCATCCCGAATACGGCCTGGCTCCCGGCGTGGAAGTCACCACCGGCCCCCTGGGCCAGGGGTTTGCCAACGGCGTCGGAATGGCGATCGGAGCGGCACATCTCGCCGCCCGCTTCAACCGGCCAGGCTATCCGCTGATCGACCATTATATATACGCCATCGTTAGCGACGGCGATCTGATGGAGGGTGTCGCCAGCGAGGCCGCCTCACTCGCCGGACACTTGAAGCTCGGCAAGCTGATCTACCTCTACGACGATAACAGCGTCACTATCGAAGGTCCGACATCGCTCGCTTTCTCAGAGAGCGTCCCGAGACGTTTCGGGGCTTACGGCTGGCACACTTCCGTTGTCGAGGACGGCAGGGATCTTGGAACGATTGAGCGCGCGATTCGCGAAGCGCAGGCGGTGGAGGATCGCCCGTCGCTTATCTCCGTGCGGACGACGATTGGCTACGGCATGCCGACGGCGGGCACGCGCAAGGCCCACAGCGACGCGCCGGGGTGGGATGCCGTGCGCCAGGCCAAGCGCAATCTGGGCTGGCCCGAAGATGAAGTCTTTTACATACCGGAAGAGGCGCTCGCCTACTACCGGCAGGCGATTGAGCGCGGCGCGCGAGCCCAAGCGGAATGGAGCAAGCTTGTCGAAGAGTACGGGCGCGAGCATGGGGAGTTGGGCCGCGAGTGGCGCATGACGATGAGCGGCGAGCTGCCCGCCGGGTGGGAAGATCATCTGCCTTCATTCGAGAATGCCAAGCCGATGGCGACGCGCGCCGCTTCCGGCGAAGTCATCAACGCGATTGCCCCGGTTCTTCCGATGCTGATCGGCGGCTCGGCCGATCTGGGCCCCTCGAACAATACCGACATCAAGACCAGCAAGAATTTTGAAGCGGGCTCTTACGACGGGCGCATCCTCCACTTCGGCGTGCGCGAACACGCGATGGGCGCGTGTTTGACGGGGATCGGCCTGAGCGGATTGATCCCATTCGGCGGCACGTTTCTGACGTTCTCCGACTACATGAGACCGGCGATCCGCCTCGCCGCCCTCTCAGAGGTTCAGGTCATCTACGTCTTCACACACGACTCGGTCGGTCTGGGCGAGGACGGCCCGACGCACCAACCGATTGAGCACCTCGCGGCCCTGCGCGCCATTCCACGTCTTTTCGTGATCCGTCCGGCCGATCCGCATGAAGTGCGCGAGGCGTGGCGCATCGCGATCCTTCGCCGCCACGCGCCGACGGCGCTCGCGCTCACAAGGCAGCGAGTACCGCCTATCGACCGCACACGCTACGCCTCAGGCGAAGGACTGCGGCGCGGCGGATACGTTCTCGCCGAGGCGGCAGGCGCAGGCGGCAGCAAGACGACTCCGAAGCTTATTCTCATCGCCACCGGCTCGGAAGTCGCGCTCGTGCTCGAAGCGCGCGAGACGTTGCAGAAAGATGGGATTCCGACGCGCGTGGTTTCGCTACCGTGTTGGGAACTGTTTGAAGAACAATCTGAAGAATACCGCAACGGGGTGCTTCCGCCGACAGTTACTGCGCGGCTCGCGGTGGAAGCGGGCGCGCGCCTTGGTTGGGACCGTTATGTCGGCTCGCACGGAGATGTCCTGGGCCTGGATCGCTTCGGCGCTTCCGCGCCTGGCGATGCGGCCCTGCGCGAACTGGGGTTCACCGCAGCGAATGTCGTCGCACGCGCGCGAGCTTTATTATTTAACCCTTGATGGAGGCTTCGGACGGACATAGAATAATTGGTTAGACGGGAATTCTGGGATAAAGGATAGACGATGTTAGTGAAAGGCAAGACAATTTGGCTAGACGGCGAGATGGTTCCTTGGGAAGAGGCTCGGGTTCATGTGTTGACCCACGCCCTGCACTACGGGACCGGATATTTCGAGGGTATTCGCTGCTATGCTCTCGTGGATGGCCGCTCTGCGGTCTTTCGTCTGGATGAGCACCTGCGGAGATTTCTCGATTCCGGGAAGATTTTGGGTTTTCCCCTTCCTTACTCTGTCGAGGAGATAAAGAAAGCGATCCTTGACGTTATCAGGGTAAACGGACTCAAGGAGTGTTATATCCGGCCCCTGGCCTTTGTGGGATTGGGAGATATGGGTCTGTACGCGCCCGATAACCCGATTCACGTGTGCATCGCAGCCTGGCCTTGGGGGGCCTATTTGGGAGACGAAGGAATTAAGAGCGGCATTCGGGCCAAAGTCTCATCCTACACGCGCCATCATGTTAACGTGATGATGACCAAAAGCAAGGTTTCGGGCAACTATGTCAATTCTGTCCTGGCCAAGAACGAGGTGAAAAAGGCGGGTTATGACGAAGCGATCATGCTGGATACCGAAGGATATGTAGCAGAGGCCAGCGGGGAAAATATCTTCATCGTTCGACAGCGACAGATCAAGACAACCCCATTTACTTCTGTTTTGCCGGGGATCACCAGGGACTCGGTCATTACACTCGCGCGTGACAAAAGGTACCAGATTGAGGAGGAACGCTTTACTCGAGACGAGTTGTATACCGCGGATGAGGCCTTCTTTACCGGCACAGCCGCCGAGGTCACGCCTATCCGAGAGGTGGATAACCGCAAGATCGGCCAGGGCTGCCCGGGTCCGGTTACCTTGCACCTCCAGCATACCTTTTTTGACATCATCAAAGGAAAAGATAGCAAGTACGCGGGTTGGCTCACCTACCTCTAACCCCTCGTCTTTGGAATCGTTGTGGGCCCGGCTAAGCTCGCTCGCCTCTCCTGGCTGCTTTACGACTTCGCCAACAATTCCTTCTCCGTGATGATCGTGACCTTTGTCTATCCGGTCTATTTCAAGAGCGTGGCCAGCGCCGGATTGGGGAATCTTGGGGATCTGCTCTGGGGCATCAATATTTTTCTCTCCCTGATCGCTGTGGCCTTTTTGTCGCCGCTCCTTGGCGCCGTGGCTGATCTTACGGGAAGAAAAAAGGGCTTTTTAATGGTCTCGGCCCTTTCATGCATCTTTCTCACCGCGCAGCTCTTCTGGGTGGGAGCCGGTATGGTCTTTTTGGGAATGGCCATCTTCGTTGCGGCTAACACTGCCTATCAGACAGGGCAGGTGTTCTATAACGCCTTTCTTCCCGACCTGGCTTCGCCCGAGGAGATGGGAAAGCTCAGCGGTTATGGATGGGCCTCGGCCTACCTCGGGGGAATCCTGGTGCTCCTCTTCGCCTGGCCGCTTCTCCAAGACGGTGGGCCTGAGAAGGCGCGTCTGGTATTTGTCCTGACGGCCCTCTTCTATCTTTTTTTTTCTCTGCCCGCCTTTCTCTTTCTCCGCTCCGGGCCGAAGAAAGGCGGCGAGACGAGCTGGGCCACCTTTCTCGCCGCTGGTTTTCAGCAGGTGAGAACGACCCTCTCCAACTGGGCTCGATACCGTCAGATCGTCCGTTTTTTGCTGGCCTATTTTGTTTATATGGAAGGTGTCAATACGGTGGCCTCCTATGCGGGCATCTATGCCAAGGACACAATAGGGTTTACGCTGGCCGAGCTGGTTCCCCTCTTTCTGGCTTCACAAACTGCCGCGGTGGTCGGGGTGGTTGGTTTTGGATTTTTAAGTGACCGCATCGGCCCACGCGTGACGTTGATCCTGATCCTCATTGTCTGGACGGGGGTTGGACTGGGAGCGGCTTTGACTACCAGTAAGGTCGGCTTCTGGTTTGTGGCGTTGGTCGGTGGGATCTGCCTGGCGTCGATAGGGGCTGTGAGCCGGGCGATGATTGCGCTCATGATCGGACCCAATCAGCAAGCGGAGATCTTCGGTTTTTACAGCATAAGTGGCAGGCTCTCGTCGGCCATTGGTCCCCCCATATTTGGCCTGATCTCGTTCTTAAGCGGCAGCCAAAGGGCCGCGATGTTCGCTGTGGCTCTCCTCTTTGTTGCTGGGCTTTTGTTGCTGCTGCACGTGGAGGAGCCTGTCCGTAAAGAGGGGGTCCTTTATGGCGCCTAAAGAACCCACTTTGAGGGTGACCATGCTTCCCCGAGACACCAACGCGCGTGGGACTATTTTCGGGGGCGTGATCCTCAGCCAGATAGACTTGGCCGGCGCGATCGCTGCGCGTCAGCTTTCCCCCAAGAATTTTGTGACCAGGGCGATGCGCGAGGTGGAATTTATAGCGCCGGTGCATGTCGGGGACGTGGTGAGTTTTTATGCCGCAGTGGTGCGTGAAGGGAAAACATCTCTGACCGTCCGAGTTGAGGTCGAGGCGGAGCGATTTAGGGAGCCAGGAAAGAAGGTGAAGGTGACTGAGGCCGAAGTCATTTATGTGGCGATCGACGAGTCGGGAAGGGCGACCCCGATCAGGTGAGATCGGGGATCCGCTGAGTTCACTCCTTAAAGATCACCCCTTCGAGTAATTGCACGAATTCGATCTCACGCTGCATGGCCTTTAGTGCGAGCCGGTTCTCGTATAGGAGAAGCAAGCTGGATGTGAGCAATGAGAGAATGCCCACAAGGCAGAGGCCGACAGGGAGAAAGGGCCATTGTGTCCGTTGCAAGCTTATGGAGCCTTCGAGGAATGGTTTTTTGACTTTTCGGCAATTTTGTTTATATACTGAATATCACGACATCAAAGATCATGGAACAGCCATTAGCGGCTACGAAGACCACCAGTGTTTTGCTGCCCTTTCTTTTTCGCCTTTTCTTCTTGCCGGTTTTTTTCTTGATTCCCTTTGGGGAGGGTCATTTCCTTGTCTGGCCTGCGGATAAATCCCCCGATGCCCGTCCGTCCGACAGTGTCGGCAGAGTGGGTTGCGCACATTGCGTGAATGATGGCTCCCCCATTTCTCGGTCGCTTCAAAGGGCTGACGAGCTTTATGTCAGCTTCAGAACCAAGGAGGCGCTGCATGAGCTTCTAAGAGTGCTACAACTGGATCCTCAGAATACTGAGGCCTTTTCAAAGATATCGCGAGTCTATATTGACTTTGGTGATATGGTCCCAGAGTCGTCCCCCGACTGGCAGGGAAAGAGGCTGAAACAATACCAAATCGCCGAGGATTATGCCCGCAAGGCGGTCAAGGCGGATCCTAGCAACACTTGGGGTCACTTCTATGTGGCTGCTTCCCTAGGCAAAATTGCCATGCTCTCTCCGGTCGGTAAGCAGATCGATCTTTCCCGAGAGATCCAGACCGAAGTGGAAAAGGCAATCACCTTGGATCCCGAGAACGGGTTTGCCTATCACGTGTACGGGGTTTGGCAAAGAAAGATCGCGGAGATCGGACAGATGAGTCGTGTTGCGGCTTCTCTGTTTCTCTGGCGCTCCGTTCCTAAAGGGAGCATGGAAAAGTCCGTTGAGTATTTGAATAAGGCGATTTCTCTCAATCCGGCTGTAATCTCGCACCGTTTGGAGTTAGGCAAAACCTACATCGCTTTGGGCAAGTGGCAGCTTGCTCGTAGCTCCCTCAAGGCTGCTCAGGAGTTGCCGATCCAGTTCTCCGACGATCACTTGAATAAGAAAGAGGCCCTCCGGCTTTTCCAGGAAATCAAGGAGCGTTAAGTTAGCCACGATGTTTGTGAAGGGGTCGGGAGTCCTAACGCAAAGACTCCCGACCCCCCTCCTCATCGGGGTTAGCTTCTTGAAGCGAAAGGCATGTCAAAAAAGAGAGAGAGCATGTAGGACCTGGCCGCAGAAAGAGGCAGCGGCGGCTACCTCTCGCAGCCCGTTCCTACGTGCTGAGTGAGAAAAGAGAGGACCGCGTCCTTGACTCCATCAAGAGGTAGACGGTGGCCGGCATCGGGAAAGAGCACAAGATGGTACGTTTTTCCCAGAGTCTTTAGCTGATCTCGCAGCAGAAAGGCCTGGCTTACAGGCACCGTCTGGTCCTTTTGGCCATGTAAGATAAGAGTCGGGGCAGTCCAGTGCGCGACCTCTGGGAGGACACTGAATGAAGGAGGGTTAGTCTCACCGTTGGGGCTTATGGATCGGCGTACCCATGCGCTTGAGGTATCTCGATAAAGACGGCCGATATCGTAGGCTCCTGAATGGAGCACAATGGCCTGCAGGCCCGGAAGCTTAGCCGCAAGAGTTGCGGCAAACACGGCACCCCGGGAAAAGCCGTAGACCATCACGCGCCTCTGGTCTACCCAAGGGAGTTGGCCCACCTTGGATATCCCGTCCGCTACAACCCTTGTGGTTATTGCCCTATCATGATCCCCTTCAACCTCAGTCATGCCATAGCCCGGCATAGAGATCGCCAACCCGGCATAGCAAAGGTCTTTGGAAAACTGTTCTGCGACCGGAGCGATCTTCTTGGCTCCTTCCCTCAGCCAGCTGTGCCCATGGAGCAACACCACCAGCGGGAAGGGTCCGTCTCCTTTAGGCCGGACGAGATATCCTTCAACCTTTCCCCCATCGCTTTCGTAGAAGAATTGTACTGCCTTTCCTGAGTCGGAATTGGCAAGTTGCTGAAAAGGGATCGTTGGAAAGCTGCTACAGCCCCATAAAAGAGTTACAATAAGAGGCAAAATGCGCTTCCAAGACATAAACCAAACTTATATATCGTATTTTCAGGAAAAATCAAACCTCAAGGTGTCAACTATTTAGACCTAAAATTTTGTTTTGGGTTGCGCCGGTCGAACGTTGGATTTGATTCAATCTAAAATCAAAGATGCAAATCGATTTAGCCCATAAGGCCAAGATATCTCCAGTAAGGGATGGCAGCGATGAGGGCTATGAGGTAGGCGGCGGCAAAGAACGGGTTCACCCGGCCCATAAGAGGGTACGTGAACCCCTTTCCCTCGGTCGTAGTGTAGGCGAGCGTGTGCCAGTCTACCTGGAAGCGGAAAAACCAAACCTCAGATCCCATGAGGATGATCATGGCCATAATCCATGGGCTTATTCCCATATCGACGGATAACGGCAGTAAGGCAACCGAGAGCGTGACAACTGTGAGAAAGCTCGTAAACACTAGTTTGACCGCATAGGTTACTAGGGCGATGATAATAAAAGAGAGGGCTGGAGTGTCCAAGAAAGGCAAAACCAGTGGGGAGATAAATGCAACTAGCCACTCATCAATTCTAGCCCTGGTCAGAAGGGTGGGGATGCTCAACGTCGCCCCCATATAGATGAGCAATTCCCAATCGATTCCCTTCTTTAACATCCCCCAGCCTAGCACCCCTGTATTGACCAGAACACAGAGCGCGATTAGGGAGATCCAAGCGCCGTCGATCCGGTGGTAAGAGATGGTGAGCCAGCCAGCTACAGTAAAACAAAGTACGCCCAGGGTGACCCATTCCTTTAGTGACAGCGGCCCGAGGATCTCGAGTTGGTTTTGAACCATCTTGTAAGAGATCTTTGCTTGAGACTCGGGGCGATAGAGGAAAATCGAGCTTAGTAAGATAGCAACGACCACGACCAAAGTGGGAGGCAAAGCGGCGAGAAACCAGTAACCCCAGGTGAACTGGGCGCGGACATCTTCGGGCAGGAGCCCCCATGCTATGAGGCTTGTAGTGGAACCCGTCAGAAAGAGAAAGCCGAGCTGTCCCAAACCAAGAAAGCTGGCGACAAACAGGCCGGTGGATGCTCTGGAGGGGTTTTTGTAGCCAAGGCTTTCAGAGAGGTTGACGAGCATTTGGCTAATGATTGCGGTACGGGCGCTTTGTTGCGGGATAAGCGCCATCACTATAATTCCCATCAGGCCCAAAGCTATGATCTGCCAGTAGTAGTTCAAGGGGAAAAACCGAACCAACTGAAGGGAAAGTCGGTAAAAGAGGCCAGAACTGGTGATAGCGGCCCCTAGCCCTAACACGCCCAGGGTCATGAACCATGTGGTGCTGGCAAAGCCGCCGAGGACTATTTCCGGCGGCCCTAATCCACTCAATATGAGTCCCAGGGCAAAAATGAGGGCCACGCCGTAATCGGGTAAGACCCAGAAGACCCAGTAGATTAATGTCAGGCACAGCAGCCCGAGTTGCTTAGTTGCTTGGGGCTCAAGGCCTATGTCGGGTGTCCAGAACCAGAGATAACCCCAGATCGCAGCACCCGAGATTCCGCCCAGCCATCTACTCAGAGGGGCCGTTTGATAAAGGCGCGAAAGCAAGGCGAGAGGCATCAACCAGATAGAGCCCTGTGCCCGCAGCACCGCTGGGAGTGGCTGCCCTTGATCGGGTTTTTCTCTATCGCGGTAAAGCTCCGACGCATCCCCCGCTGTTGCTGTCTCCTGCTCGACTAGATTGAGAGCGCTGCGCAAGCAGTTCAGCGCCTGAACATAGTCCTTTTTCTGCGCCAGGATGTCGGCCATGTTCTGATAGCGCGTCACGGCCTCAGCTCCCAAGACCCCCACCCCCCTCTGGGAAAGGACTTCTTTATAGGTCCTGATCGCTCTCCCGAAGTCCCCTAGATGGGCCAGGGTGTCGGCCTTCGTGTGGACTAAGCGGAGATCAGAAAAGAAATAGTCCGGGGGAATTCTCTCCAGAGCCGCCCTAAGAAACGCGGCAGATCTGTCGAGCAGCTCATCCTTATGGCCAGTAATGAGGCTGGCGACACGAGGCCAGTCTTCCGCTTCAACGCAGTGATGGACGGCCTGATCCCAGCTTCCGAGGGCTTCGTATTGAGCGGCGATCTGAGCGTGAAGGCTCCGTTTTAGCTCTCTGCCTTCCACAGCGAGGAGTTTTTCAACCAAGAGGTCCCTAAAAAATCCGTGGAGCTCGTATCTTCCCCCGTCCAAAGGCTGAATGAGGGGGAAGTGGCTCCTTTCCAAGTTGGCTAGGAATTGCTCCGCCCCTTCGGTCTCAAGGAGAAGGTTGACGGTCTTAGAGTCTACGGTATTGAGCAACGACACACGGCGGAAAAACTCCTGCTCCTTGGGAGGTCTAGAGCTGTAAAATTCCTCGGCTAGCGAATTGAAGGCATCGCGGCTTTTGGAATACTGCTGTTCGGCTCGGGTCAGTCTTTTGCTGAGCATGGCGCAAAAATGGAGCAACCAGGTGGGGTGCTTCTCAATGAGCTCCTCCCAGGATTCTCGGCTGAGGCTCCAAACCACAGTATCTTTGACCGCAATGATAGTTGCGGAACGGGGCTCACCGGAGAGCAGGGCCATTTCTCCAAACCAATCCTGTGGTCCCAGCACCGCGATGCTTTCCGATCTTCCGCCCGCGCCTTCCAGCACGACCTGTACGGCGCCAGATTGAATAAGATAGAAAGAATCCCCCTTATCCCCCTGGGAGAAGATCGTTGCTCCTGAACCGAAAGTTTTCTCCTCCAGTTTGCCGAGGACTTTGGCGATGTCCTCCCGGGAGAGTCCTGAGAAGAGAGGGATGTTCCTTATGATATCGGCTAAATCAGCCATAAGCGCGTCCGCGGGCTGGCAGCCGTGGATTCGAACGACCTTTCGATGGGCGAATACTAGCAGAAGGGGTTTGGGAAGTATAGCCATTCTAACCACCACTTCTTCCTTTTCCCTTGTCAAAGACAGCTCCTTTACATACTATCTTTGCCACCATGATACGCATCGAGGCGCTCCGCCATAGCTTGGCCAGCAAAGTCACGATGCTGATCGTGGCGATCCTGATCGTCGGGTTCGGGGCACTGCTGCTATTGAATATCCGTCGGGAGGCAGAGGTCCGAATCGATAAGAATAGGGAGACGGCCCGTCTTCTTGCTACGTCCATAACGGTAAGCATTGAGAACGGGATGCTTGAGGGTCGACCGGATATCATCCGTCGTCTGGTGCGAGAGATGAAAACTGATCTCCAGGACGTGCGCCGTCTTGACGTCTACCGGCGCAACGGAGTGGAGGCATTTACCGACCTGGAAACAGTGAATGAGGTAAATCGCATTGCGGGCCTAGAGGCGGATCTGATTGCCCGCATATCCAAGATGCGGCGCGAACCTGGGGCAAGGCTTAGCCATCCGCTGTTCTCCCGAGCCGTCGAGACCGTGGAGCCCCAGGAGACCTACGAGACGGCCGAGACGGGCCGACTGCTCACGCTCTTCTACCCCCTGCGGAACCTTACCGAATGCCAAGATTGCCACGGTACGGACCATCAAGTCCGAGGCGTGCTTCGGGTTAGCCTCGGGCTCGAGAAACTGGACGCGGAGCTCCGCGAGGCGCGCAACCGTCAGATCCTAGTCGCCATTTTGACTATCTTTGGTGCAACTACCACTCTGTTGGTTTTTATGGGGCGAGTCGTGCTTCGGCCCATCGGCCGGGTCGCCGGGGTAGCCCAGCGGATTGGCGCGGGAGACTTCGATGCGCGCGTCGAGCTTGACACCCAAGACGAGATCGGCCAGCTCGGCAGGGTCATCACCGATATGACAGGGCGGCTCAAGCAGGCCTATGACGAATTAGAGGCTAAGAACAAGGCCCTGGACGAGACGCTCAACAGCTTGCGGGACTCTATGAAGCGAGTGGAGTTGCTGGAACAGCTCAAGGGCGAACTCTCCAAGTTCGTGCCCGAATCGGTGAAGCGGCTTCTGGAACAAAATCCAGACGCGACGGAGTTAGAGAAAACCGAGAAGGACGTCTCGGTCTTGTTTCTCGATATCGCTGGCTACACCCGTCTGTCCGAGCAGATGGACCCGAAACAGCTTAACCGGCTGGTTCAGAGCTACTTCTCGAGCTTTCTCGAAA
>Ga0114945_10000571_pt1 | contig 23859 bp, 24 predicted proteins | sample OV2TP3_FD_87194 | JGI IMG/M metagenome (GOLD analysis project Ga0114945, IMG submission 87194) | Hot spring microbial communities from Beatty, Nevada to study Microbial Dark Matter (Phase II) - OV2 TP3 | ecosystem: Environmental > Aquatic > Thermal springs > Hot (42-90C) | place: USA: Beatty...
AGGACGCGGTACTCGGTGGCTGATGCTTTGGGACGCGCCGTCCGGGCGGAGAACTTCTTCCGCTCTTTGAGATCCCGGCCGATCGCCAGTTCGATCAGACCACGGGGTTTCTTCGGGACGCCCCAGACGAGCGCTTCGTACACGCGCGTGATGGTGTGCTGCTTGAATTGCGTAGCGAGGGCGCGGTGGGCCTGGTCGGTCTTGGCCACTACCATCACGCCGGAGGTGTCCTTGTCCAGACGGTGGACCAGCCCGGGCCGCTCCTTTCCGCCGATCGCAGACAAGGCCCCTTCCGACCCGAAATGATGAAGCAGCGCGTTGACCAGCGTCCCGGACCAGTGCCCGGGGGCCGGGTGGACCACCAAGCCCGCTGGTTTGTGTAAGACCAGCACTGCGTCATCTTCGTGAAGGATGTCAAGGGGAATGGGCTCGGGTTTCAGCTCGATAGGTTCGGGGCGCGGGATCTCGAGAGCAATGCTGTCCCCAGGCTTGATCTTGTGGCTCGGCTTGACCGGGTGGCCATTGATGGTGATGCGGCCTTCGACGATCAGGCGCTGAAGGGCTGCCCGTGACAGCGTCGGCTCGCGATGGGCCAGGAACAGATCGAGCCGCTTGGGGGCCTCTCCGGCGGTCACGATAAGTTCTTTCTTTACTTCTGGACTCTGGGCTCTGTGGAGCATCCGGGCCTCTTCCTGGTGGGTGGTTTTCCACCAGATGTTTCTAGGTCGAGCAAGGTCAGTTGCCAACGCTACTGCAGAGGGATGCGTAATTTCAATCAGCTGCTCATCCAACCAGCATGGACTGGCTTCTTGCAAATGCCAAGGGGAAATGGTTCACTAGCCGCTCGCAAGAAGGATAGCCTCGAACATTGTGGTTTATAAGCCTTCCAGTTGCAGCCACAGAAAGGTGAGGTGCCACCATGACACACGGAAAACTGGTGTGGGGAGCTATTGCACTTGTCCTAGTCGGGGTAAGTTCGATTATGCCTAGGGCAGCCGAGACTTCGGGCCCGTCGGCCAGTATTCCGCTGGACACGGTCGCCGACTACATCCATGCCGTGATCCAAGCAGACCGCGAGATTTACACGACGCACGTCGTGGAACGGATGCAGAACAAAGGTATCGTGGTCGCTTCAGAGAACTGGCAGGAGAAGAACACTCTCCCTCTTCCCGCCCAGTTCTTGATGGACTCGGCCCATTTAGTTGCGAGAAAGACAAGCATTCGGTACCGGCTGTTAAGTCTGTGGCCGATCAACCAAAAGAATAGACCGGCCACTGAGTTCGAGCGAACAGGGCTCGCGGCCGTGATCACGCAGCCAGACCGCCCGTACACTGGATTTTACGAAAGCGGACGGAAGTGGTTCTTCCAAGCGCTCTATGCCGACCGGGCCGTCTCCCAGGCCTGCGTAGGATGCCATAACGCGCACCCCGACAGCCCGAAGCGGGACTTCAAGCAGAACGATGTCATGGGCGGAATCCTGATCACCATCCCGGCGAGTCAATAACTTCGTCACTTGGCAGACGGGCGGCGGTTACATTGGAGGGCCTTGGGCGGTCGCGCCATGATCAGCAACAGCGTAGCGAGAAACGTCGCGATTGTGACCGTTGTCGTGCTGGCTTGCTGGAGCCTCTCCGCTTGCGAGAAAAAACCAAGCGCTCCGGCCGGTATTCCTCCGGAGACGGTGGCCGATTATGTGCATGCTGTCATAGAAGCGGACCGGACGTTTTATACGGTCCAAGTGGTCGAGCGGCTTCAGAAGAAGGGGGTTCTGGTCGCCTCGGAGAACTGGCGGGTCGCCCATACCTTACCCTTGCCTGCCCAGTTCTTGATGGAGTCCAGCGAGCTGGCCGCAAAGACCGGCACAAGGGTGCGCTATCGCCTGATCGGTCTCTGGCCCATTAACCCGCAGAATGGCCCGACGACGGAGTTTGAACGCAAAGGGCTCGAGGATATTCGGATGCACCCGGAACGTCCCTACACCGGCACGCTCAGCAGCGGCAAGGATCAACTGTTTCAGGCGGTTTACGCAGACCGGGCTGTCACGCAGGCCTGCGTCGGGTGCCACAATACGCATCCCGGAAGCCCCAAGCGAGATTTTAAATTGCATGACGTCATGGGCGGAATCGTGATCACGATCCCGCTGGGGCAGCAGTCTGGTTAAGCGGGGTGAGTGCGGCGCAGGCGTTCGGCGACTTTTCTGCGCAGGCGGGCTTTCTCCAGGCTGATCTTGGCGGCCTCCACCTCGGAGGGGAGGCCGCCCATCTCCAAACGGCGCTCAGCTTCGGCGACGGCGGCCTGCGCGCTCTCCACGTCGATGTCCTCAGCCTTTTCTGCAATCTCGGCCAGGATGGTGACTTTCTTCGGCGTCACCTCGGCGAAGCCCCAGAGCACCGACATGTACTCCGTCACTTCACCAACGCGGTAGCGCAATTCCCCGATCTTGAGCGTGGTCAAAAAATGCGCGTGGCCCGGTAAGACGCCGAATTCGCCTTCGATGCCCGGCGCGATCACCTCGTCCACCTCCCGGCTCAACAGCAGCCGGTCGGGGGTGACGACTTCGAGCAGTAATTTGCCAGCCATCTTCCTCGTTATTCGTCACTCGTCGTTCGTGAAGCGCAAGCCGATTTTCGTATTCGCGCTTCACGCTTCACGTGTGACGTTTCACGTTCTTTTGAATCCGAGCTTCTCGGCCTTCGCTAGGACTTCCTCGATGGTGCCCACCATGTAGAAGGCCTGCTCGGGCAGGTCGTCGTATTTGCCTTCCACGATCTCTTTGAAGCTTCGGACAGTGTCCTTCAGCTTGACGTATTTGCCCGGCGTGCCGGTGAAGGTTTCCGCGACGTGGAATGGCTGGGACAGGAACCGTTGAATCTTGCGGGCCCGCGCCACTACGGTCTTATCGTCCTCCGACAGCTCGTCCATGCCCAGGATCGCGATGATGTCCTGGAGGTCCTTGTACCGCTGCAAGACGGACTGAACGGCCCGCGCCACCCGGTAATGCTCTTCCCCGATGACTTGCGCATCCAGGATGCGGGAGGTCGAGTCGAGCGGATCGACCGCCGGGTAGATACCCAGCTCGGCCAGCTGCCTGGACAGCACGGTCGTGGCGTCCAGGTGGGCAAACGCCGTTGCCGGGGCCGGGTCGGTGAGGTCGTCTGCCGGCACGTAGATCGCCTGGACCGACGTGATGGACCCTTTCTTCGTCGAGGTGATCCGCTCCTGGAGCTGGCCCATCTCGGTTCCCAGGGTCGGCTGGTAGCCCACTGCGGAGGGCATGCGGCCCAGCAGCGCGGATACTTCGGAGCCCGCCTGGGTGAATCGGAAGATGTTGTCGATGAACAGCAGGACGTCCTGGTGCTCTTCATCGCGGAAATATTCGGCAATGGTCAGGCCGGTGAGACCGACCCGGAGGCGCGCGCCGGGCGGCTCGTTCATCTGGCCATAGACCAGCGACGCCTTGGATTTCGTGTAGTCGTCGGGATCGATGACCTTGGACTCCTGCATCTCGTGCCACAGATCGTTGCCCTCGCGGGTCCGCTCGCCGACGCCGGCGAAGACCGAGAATCCGCCGTGGTGAAGCGCGATGTTGTTGATCAGCTCCATGATGATCACGGTCTTGCCGACTCCGGCGCCTCCGAACAGGCCCACCTTTCCGCCTTTGGCGTACGGCTCCAGGAGGTCCACGACCTTGATGCCGGTCTCCAGCACCTCGGTCTTGGTCTCTTGCTCATCCAGGGTCGGAGCCGGGCGGTGAATCGGGTAGGTCTTTTTCGCGTTGACCGGGCCCCGCTCGTCCACCGGCTCACCGAGGACGTTGATCAGCCGGCCGAGCGTCTCCCGTCCGACCGGCACCGAGATCGGTGCGCCGGTATCGCGGACCGGCATGCCGCGCACCAGGCCGTCCGTCGAGGACATCGCTACGCCGCGCACCCGGTTTTCCCCGAGGTGTTGAGCCACCTCCAGCGTCAGGCGGATCCGAGGTGTGCCGGCCTTCTTGTCCTCCTCCAGCTCGATGCGGAGCGCGTTATAGATGTAGGGCAGGTGGCCCTGCGGAAACTCCACGTCCACCACCGGGCCGATCACCTGAACCACCTTGCCTGTGCTCACTTCTTTCTCCTTCTTTAACGTGAGGCGCGAGGCGATAGGCTATAGGCTATAGGCATTGTCTCATTCCTACCCCTAGCCTCTTGCCCATCGCCCCTAGCCTTACTTCAATGCCTCGGCGCCGCCCACGATGTCCATCAATTCCTTCGTAATGGCCGCCTGCCGGGTTTTGTTGTAATAGAGCGTGAGCTTCTGAATGAGCTCACCCGCGTTGCGGGTGGCGCCGTCCATGGCGGCCATCCGTGCCCCTTGCTCCGCGGCGGAGGATTCCAGGAGGATCCGAAACGCCTGCACCTGAAAGTGCTTCGGCAGCAACGCGGCCAGCAACTCGTCTTCGTCGGGTTCGTACAGGTAGCTGCCGCCCATCGGACCGGCCGTCTCGCCCGTCTCAGTCAGCGCCTCGATGGGGAACAGTTGCTCGACGATGACGCGCTGCTGGATCGCCGATTTGAACTCGTTGTAGATGACGTACAGCCCGTCGAACGTGCCCTTGACGAACTGCTCGGTCAGATCCTGGCCGATATCCAACCCATGCTCGTAGGTCAGCCGGTCGAACACCCCCGTCCATTGCTGGCGGATCGGCCAATGACGGCGCCGAAAAAATTCGCGCCCTTTCCGGCCGACCAGGCTGAGCGTGACCGTCCGTCCACGCGCCTCCGTGCCGCGGATGGACTCCACCGCTTTCCGGATGATATTGGCATTGAACGCTCCGCACAATCCGCGGTCGCTCGTGACCACGAGGACTTCGAGCAGTCGGCCGTCGCGCTTCTGCAGCAACGGATGGGACGCCCGGTTGACGCGGCGGCTGAGATTGGCGAGCACCCCGCGCATCTTGTGCGCGTATGGCCGGGCAGCGAGGATGCGGTCCTGCGCCCGCTTCAGCTTGGCCGCGGCCACCATCTTCATGGCCTTGGTGATCTTCTGGGTGTTCTTGACGGCGCCGATCTTGCGCCGCAACGTCTGCAGGCTCGGCATAGTCTAGAAGAATTTGGTGATTGATCGGCAGTTCTTACCGGGCTCCGTACCCCATCTTTTGCTTGAAGGCGGTGATGATCTGCTTCAGCCGGCTCGAGAAGGCGTCATCGATCTTGGGCTTAGCGGCCAGTTCCTTCTTGATCTCGGGGTGATGCTCGCTGACGTAGCGGATCAGCTCCTCTTCGAACATGCGGATCTTGTCCACCGGCACGTCGTCCACGAAGCCGTTCACGCCGGCATAGATGGAGAGCACCTGATCGGCCACCGGCATGGGCTTGTACTGCCCCTGCTTCAGCAGTTCGACCATGCGGGCTCCTCGGGCCAACTGCGCCTGTGTCGTCTTGTCCAGCTCGCTGCCGAACTGGGCGAACGCGGCCATCTCCCGGTATTGCGCGAGGTCCAGACGGAGGGTGCCAGCCACCTGCTTCATGGTCTTGATCTGTGCGGCCCCGCCCACCCGGGAGACCGAGAGTCCCACGTTGATGGCCGGCCGGATGCCGGAATAGAACAGGTCGCTGGCCAGATAGATCTGCCCGTCCGTGATGGAGATGACGTTGGTCGGGATGTAGGCCGCCACGTCTCCCGCCTGCGTCTCGATGATGGGCAAGGCGGTGAGGCTGCCGCCGCCTTTTTGATCGCTGAGCTTAGCCGCCCGCTCCAGCAGGCGTGAGTGCAGATAGAACACATCGCCCGGGTACGCCTCGCGGCCCGGGGGACGCCGCAGCAGCAAGGACAACTGCCGATAGGCCGTCGCATGCTTCGACAGGTCATCGTACACGATCAGGGCGTGCTTGCCGTTGTCGCGAAAGTATTCGCCCATGGCGACGCCGGCGTAGGGCGCCATGTACTGCATCGACGCTGCGTCGCTCGCCGTGGCGGACACCACGATGCTGTAGTCCATCGCGCCGTATTCTTCGAGCGTCTTGACCACCCGCGCGACCGTCGAGCGCTTTTGCCCGATGGCCACGTAGATGCAGAAGACATTTTGCCCTTTCTGGTTGATGATGGTGTCCACGGCGATCGCGGTCTTCCCGGTCTGCCGGTCGCCGATGATCAGTTCCCGCTGCCCGCGCCCGATCGGGATCATGGCGTCGATGGCCTTGAGGCCGGTTTGCAGCGGCTCCCGGACCGACTGGCGATCCACCACGCCGGGAGCCCGTAGTTCGATCCGACGGGTTGCTGAAGCCTTGATGGGCCCCTTTCCGTCCAACGGCAGGCCGATCGCGTTCACCACGCGGCCGACCAGCGCCTCGCCGACGGGGACCTCGGCGATGCGTCCCGTGCGCTTGACCGGATCCCCTTCCCTAAGGCCGGTGTCGCTTCCGAGCAAAACGGCGCCGATGCTGTCTTCCTCAAGGTTGAGCGCGATGCCGTAGAGGTTCCCCGGAAACTCCAGCAGCTCTCCGGCCATCGCGCCATCCAGTCCGTAAATCTTGGCGATGCTGTCGCCCACCTGGATGACGGACCCCATCTCTTTCACTTCGACCTGCTTGTCGAAGTCTTTGATCTTCTCCTTGATGATGGCGCTGATCTCTTCGGCCTTGATCTGCATTCAGGACTCCTTGGTCAAAAGGGCTTGCATCGCCGTGAGCCGGCTCCGTACGGTGCTATCGAAGACGGTGCTGCCGATCCGCACCTGCAGCCCGGACAGCAGGGCCGCATCGGTCTCAAACGAGACGAGCACGTCGTGCCGGAGCAACTCGCGCAGGCGGCTCCTCAATTCCCGCTGTTCCGCGCTGCTCAATGGTTTGGCGGTGGCGACCTCTACGCGGCGGCTGCCTTTGGCTTCGTCCGCCAGCGCCGCAAAGGCCGCGGCGATCTGCGGGAGCAGGCTGATGCGGTTTTTCCTCACCAGCTGGGCCAACAGACCGGTCACGGCGCGAGGGGCTCCAAGCCGGCCCACGAGCGTGGACAAGATCGCCAACTTGTCCTCCTCGCTGAACGCCGGAGAGGCGAGCACATGTCTGAGATGGGTTGACTGCGATAAGGCTTCGCCCAGGCTGGTCAATCCGGTGAGTGCTGGATCGATACTCGGAGGATCGACGGTTTCAAACAAGGCTTTGGCGTAACGACGAGCCACAGAGCTTTGGATCACGTTCAGAACCTGACTTTGGATTGCGGGATATTGACCGTGCGGGCGGGCACGAGTAAAAGCGGGGTGACCCTAGCATGGCGTCCAGGGGAAGTCAAGCCGGCTTGGCGCGCGGATGGCTCGTTTCCTCAATGAGCGCGCTGGATGATTCCACCGCCCAGGACGACCTCGTCCCGATAAAACACCGCTGATTGTCCCGGTGTGACGGCCCGCTGCGGCGTGAGAAAATGGACTCTCACTCCTCCGTCACCCTCGTCTGTCACACGAGCCGGAACAGCAGCGGAGGCATACCGGATCTTGACCAGCGCCGGACCGCCATCGGCGATGGCCTCGGCGTCGAACACGTTGAGGTCCGAAACCAGGCAGGACGAACTGAACAACTCTTCGTCCGTCGCCAGAACCACCGTGTTGGTCTGCGGCACGACCCGCTGCACGTACAACCGCTGACCGGCCGACACTCCCAGTCCCTTGCGCTGGCCCGGAGTGTAGAACGCGATCCCCTCGTGCGCACCGAGCACATTCCCGGCCGTGTCTGTGAACTGACCGGGATGCCGTGCCTGCGGCACCTCTGTTTGCAAGAAGGTCCGGTAGTCGCCCTGGGTGACAAAACAGATTTCCTGGCTTTCCTTCAGCTCGTCCACCGGCAGGCCCAGTGCTTCAGCCCGATGCCAGACCTCCGTTTTTTGCAGCGAGCCGAGCGGGAACATGAGCTGATTGAGCCAGCGTGGCTGCAGGCGATAGAGGAAGTAGCTTTGATCCTTTCGCAAGTCTGCCGCCCGGGCCAGTCGAAACTGGCCGTTGTCCGCTCGCCGGATCCGGACGTAGTGGCCGGTGGCGACGTAGTCGGCGCCTCTTTCCTGGGCAAGCTGATACAGCAGACGGAGCTTCACCCGCTCGTTGCACCGCACGCATGGATTGGGAGTGGTGCCGCTCAAGTATCCGGAAATGAAGTCGTCGACGACCGCGGCCCGAAAAGTCTCCCGGGTATCGATCAGCTCGTGCGAAAATCCCAGGAGTTTGGCGACGTGTCTCGCCAGGCCGACCTTGCAGCAACCCCGTTCCTGCCAGCGCTTCGAGACGACGATGGTCTCGTCCTCATGCTCCCAGACCTGGAGCGTGACGCCTCTGACGTCGAATCCCTGTTCGACCAGCAGGGCTGCCGCGACGGAGCTGTCCACCCCGCCGCTCATGCCGAGGATGACCGTCGGTCTGCTCATGATGGAATATCCTGTCGCATCCTACTACGGAGAGCCGTAAGATCGTGCACCTTCTCCAAGCCCTGTGATTCGGGCTCGGGCCGTCCCTTGGCCCCCATGTCGGACATGCCGTGGAAGTGGACGCCGTCTTCGATCGAGAACGACGGAGTCCTGACATCGCCGATGAGGACGGCAGGCTTCAGGAGCTGGACCCGCTCGCTCGCCGAGACCGTGCCGTAGATCTTTCCGCCGCTGATCAGCGTGCCGGTGGAGATGATGCCCTTGATCACGCCGTGCTCGGCCACGATCAGCGTGCCGTTAGTGTGGACCTCCCCCTCGAGGCGTCCGTCGATCCGGGCTGTCCCCTCGAAGTTCACGACGCCCTTAAACTCCACGTTCCTTCCGAGGAAGGTGAACGTTTCTCCATCTTCCAGGATATTTTTCTTCTTCGCGGTGAACCCCCACATAGCTCCCTCCTCCGGGATCGTAGGTTCATGCTCGCTTGACGCTGCTGCCAGGGGACCCCACTGCTCGCATGATGGACTCTCGTGGCAACTCCCGCACCTCCGCCAAAGCCATCTCACAGGTGCCGTTAAACAGGACTCCCTCTTCTATAGAGAGCTTCGGTGCCTTCACCGACCCGTTGAGCTCGGCTGGAGACTCCAGCTTGACCCCGTCCTTCGCGATGATGTCTCCTGTAATCTTCCCTCTGCTGATCACCGTGCCCGCGCTGACCTTGGCCGTAATGACGGCGTCTTCGCCCACCAGCAAGATGCCATCGGTGTGGATCTCGCCATCCAGATGACCGTCGATACGAACCGTGCCGTCATAGGTGATGGTTCCTTTAAACTCGACACCCTTCCCCACAAAGGCAATGACGTTTTCCATGCCGGCGTCAGGAGTCTGCGGCGACTGGTCGCTCCCCTGCCTGTTGTCACCTGTGCTGGCGTTCTTGCTCGCAAGGTTCTCTTTTTTCCACATTGGTCCCTCCTCCTGTGAAAAGTCCCGATAACGGCCTCTGCGCTGTTGGTTCCGCCGCCCGAAAACCGCACTGCGACGCGGGAGTAGAAAGCGAGAAGGATAAAGGATTACCGGGGACTACGCAAGGAAGATCAATCAAGGAGAAGCTCTAAGAGGTGATCCAGGTCGCTAGGTCTGTCATAGTGGATGACCAGGCGACCGCCTTTCCCACTTTTGTGGAGAGAGACGCGCGTGCCCAGCCGTTTTTGGAGGCGTTGCTCAAGATCAGAAAAGCTTGTATCTCTTTGAATTTTCTTTGTTTTTCTTTTCTGAAGGCCCTCGGCTGCTAGTTTTTCTGCCTGCCTGACGGACAATTGGCTTTCGACGATCTGCCTGGCGAGCCGCAGTTGTTTCTCTACACGATCCACCCCAAGAATGACCTTGGCATGACCGGTGGTCAATGCGCTAGACTCGACTAAGTCCTGGATTTTTATAGGTAAATTTAGCAATCGAGCGATGTTGGCGATCGAGGAGCGATCCTTGCCGATCCGTCGAGCGATGGTGTCCTGGGTAAAGCCGAAGTCGGCGGTGAGGCGGTGGTAGGCTCGAGCCGCCTCCATGGGATTGAGATCCTTCCGCTGCAGGTTCTCCACCAGCGCCAGCTCCATCGTCTGCTCGTCACTGGAGTTTCGTACGATGGCCGGGATTGTGGACAGCCCCGCCATCTTTGCGGCCCGGAGCCGTCGCTCTCCCACGATCAGCTCGAATCGGCCATCACCCTTCTGGCGGACCAGGACCGGCTGGAGCAACCCGTTTTGCTTGACGGATTCGGCCAACTGGGCCAGCTCCGATTCCGGAAACTGCTGTCTCGGCTGGAAGGGGTTCGGGAGGATCTGCTCCACAGGCAGCTCCTGCACCTCACGGCTTCCTAGGGGCTTTGGCACCCCTGCCGGCAATAAGGCCTCCAGGCCTCTACCCAGTGCTTTTTTCTCCATGGTTGAGAAACTCCTTTGCAAGTTCGAGATAGGCTTGAGCGCCCGCCGACGCAGCGTTGTACAGCATAACCGGGCGCCCGTAACTTGGGGCTTCTGCTAGCGTCACGTTTCGGGGAATGATTGTGCGATACACCTTCTCCTTGAAGTGCCCGCGAATCTCGTCGGCGACCTGACGCGACAAGCTGTTTCGTGAGTCGTACATGGTGAGCAGGATCCCCTCCAGCTCCAGACTCGGATTCAGCGCGCTTTGGACGCGCTCTACATTGGCCAGCAAGCGCCCCAGCCCTTCCATCGCATAGTATTCACACTGGACCGGCACGAGCACCGAGGAAGCGGCTACCAACGCGTTGATCGTCAGCAATCCCAGAGCCGGCGGGCAGTCCAAGAGGATGACCTCGTACCGGTCCTGGAGAGGGGCCAGCGTGGTTTTCAAGGTGTGTTCACGGTTCGGCATCGAGACCAATTCGATCTCGGCCCCTACCAGCTCCGCATTCGCAGGGAGGAGCGAGAGGCGCGGAACCCCGGTGGGCACGATGACCTCTTCGACCTTCGTCGCATCGCTCAGGCAGTCATATACGGAGCGCCTCAGACTGTGAGGAGCCACTCCAAGGCCGCTGGTGGCGTTTGACTGCGGATCCATATCCACCAGCAGCACCGTGGGGCCTGAGAGAGCCACCGCAGCCGCTAGATTTACGGAGGTGGTGGTTTTGCCCACCCCTCCCTTCTGATTGGCGACGGCTACGAGTTTCCGCAAGCGGACCCTCTTCATGGACGGTGTTCCACGTGGAACACCGGTGAGTCAGGCATGCCCAAGAACGGTCAGGACTCGAGTGCCGTAGCGCTGGGGCAACGAATACCGGCATTCTTTCAGCAGGGTGAATCCAAACTGCTCCACCGGCAGATCCAGTGGCCTGCTCCGATAGAGAACGACCTGCCCTTGGGCGGTCAAGAGCGGTTCGATAAACGGGAGCAGGGCTTCCTGGCGCACCGCCCGGGTGACGACATAATCGAAATGGCTCTGGTAATCGGGTTCACCTGCAAGGTCCTGGATTCGTGCCGAGAGCACCACGGTGTTCTTCAGTTGAAGCGTGCCGATGACATGGCGGAGGAAGGCGGTCTTCTTGAGATTCGGCTCGAGGAGCACCACGTCCAATTGAGGATGGACGATTTTCAGGGGGAGACCCGGAAAGCCGGCCCCCGATCCGACGTCCAGGAGCGAGCGTCGCGTGCTGAGGTCCAGAACGGGGCTGCACGCCAGGGAATCAAGGAAATGCTTGATCGCGATGTCCCGCTCCTTGGTGATAGCCGTTACATTGATCTTTTTGCTCCAGACTCGCAATTCCCTCACATACATGCGGAGTTCAGACCGGATCCGGTCGTCGAGCGTATACCCATACTCGGAGGCGGCTTCCGCAAGGACCTTGAGCAGCTCCTCAGGGTGTTCCACGTGGAACATCTACGATAAACGTGCGGAGGCGTCAAGGGGTATTTGCGACTGCGGAGAGAACGCTTCAGGCGACGGCTGAGGCTTGATTCTGGCGACGGTCGCGCTCCAACGCCACCAGCAGGAGCGAAATCGCGGCGGGAGTCACTCCGGAGATACGAGAGGCTTGGCCGATCGAGGCCGGTCTGACGCGCTTGAGCTTTTCGGCCACTTCCCGCGAGAACCCGATCACGCGATCATAGTTGAAGTCCTCGGGAATCTGGCGCTGCTCCAGACGCTTGAAGCGGGTTACTTGTTGCAGCTGTCGTTTGATATATCCTTCATATTTCACTGTAATTTCAATAGCTTCTAGAATATCAAGCCCGCCGGGACTGCTCTCGCCCACCAATCCCAGCAGTGTCGTGTACGAGACGTCTGGGCGCTTCAACAGTTGGGCCAGGCTCAGGTCCGCCGTGATATTGTCCAGCCCTGCCTCGGTCAACTTTCGTTTCAATTCGGCAGTCCACGGCAGACGCCTCTGTCTCAGCCGTTCGACCTCGCGAGAAACTTTCTCCCGCTTTGCGGCGAGCTTGGCATAGACCGGCGCCGGAATCAGTCCCAGCCGATGTCCGTGATCCATCAGTCTGAGATCGGCATTGTCCTGCCGGAGCAAGAGTCGGTACTCCGCGCGGGACGTGAACATCCGGTACGGTTCGCGGGCATCCTTTGTGATGAGATCGTCAATCAGCACGCCGATATAGGCCTGGGACCGATCCAGAATGAGCGGCGGCTCGCCACGCAGCTTGAGGACCGCGTTGATCCCCGCCATGATCCCCTGGGCGGCGGCCTCTTCATATCCCGACGTGCCGTTGATCTGCCCGGCATGGTACAGGCCTGACACCAATTTTGTCTCCAGCGTAGGGTGGAGCTGGCGCGGCGGAAAATAGTCGTATTCCACCGCGTACCCCGGCTTGAGCATTGTGGCGTGCTCCAATCCCGGAATGGTCTTCAGGATGGCGGCCTGCACGTCGACCGGCAGGCTCGTCGAGATGCCGTTCGGATAATATTCATGCGTGTCCAGACCCTCGGGCTCGATGAAGACTTGATGCCGGGGCTTGTCCGAGAACCGCACCACCTTGTCTTCGATCGACGGACAGTACCGCGGTCCCACCGACTCGATGATGCCGCTGTACAAGGGGGACCTGTCCAGGTTCTCCCGGATGATGCGGTGGGTCTCCTGGTTTGTGTAGGTGAGATGGCACGTCACCAGTGGGTTGGTGATGCGGTCCGTTTGGTACGAAAACGGCGTAGGAGGATCGTCGCCGCGTTGAACAGCCATCACGGAAAAGTCGATGGTGTCACGGTCCAGGCGTGGTGGGGTGCCGGTCTTGAGCCGCCCGAGCTCGAAGCCCAGGTCACGCATGCAGTCCGAGAGGTGCTCGGCGGGGGCTTCGCCGGCTCGGCCCGCCGGAAAATGGTTGAGCCCGATATGTATAAGACCTTTAAGGAAAGTACCCGAAGTCAGGATGACCGCCTTGGCCTCGACCACCAGGCCTGAGTCCGTCACGAGCCCGACGATCGCTCCCTCTCGGGTAAGGAGGCGATCCACCGTGCCACGCCCGATCTCCAACCTGTCCTGAGCGCGTAGCGTCTCCTGCATCTTCTGGCGGTACAGCTTCTTGTCGCATTGGACCCTGAGGGCCCGGACGGCCGGTCCTTTGCTGGTGTTGATCATCCGAAACTGGATGCCGGCGCGATCGGTGTTGCGGCCCATTTCCCCGCCGAGCGCGTCGATTTCTTTGACGAGATGCCCCTTGGCGATCCCGCCGACAGCCGGATTGCACGACATCTGGGCAATCTTGTCCTCTTCCATCGTCAGCAGCAAAGTCCGGGACCCCATGCGAGCGGCGGCCAGGGCCGCTTCGCACCCGGCGTGTCCGCCTCCGACCACGACGATGTCGTATTCAAGAGCCATGAAAAGTCCTCGGCTATGGGCTATAGGCGATAGGCTATAGGTTCGATGAGAGTTTCCTGCCCATAGCCCATCGCCTATTGCCTAGTGCCCTTCACTTCCCGATACAGAAGTCCCGAAAGATGCGGTCGAGAATATCGTCGGTGGTGACCGCCCCGGTGATCTCACCGAGCGCGTCGATGGCCGCGCGCAGGTCCATCGCGACGAATTCACCGGACAGGCCGCCTTGTACCGACTCGACCGCAGCGGCCAGAGCCTCCCGGGCTTTGGTCAGGTTGGTCCGGTGGCGCAACCGCGTGATGACGGCCGCTTCGCCCGGCTCGAAATCCGCCCGCAGCATCATCGTGCGAATGGCATCGCGCAGATCGTCCAGGCCGGTCTCGGTCCGGACCGAGATCCACACCGCGCGGCTGGGCGGCTGTCCGGGCTCCCGCGTCACCAGTCGCTCGAGTTCGGACGGGTCGATCTGAGAGGGGAGGTCGGTCTTGTTCACCACCACCAGCCGTTTTTTGTCCGCATGGTGGCTCAGCAGTGTGCGGTCCTCCGCGGTCAGGGGGACCGATCCGTCGAGCACCAGCACGAGAAGTTCGGCTTGCTCCATCGCCATGCGACTCCGTCGGACCCCTTCATGTTCCACCGGATCGTCGGTGTCCCGGAGCCCCGCGGTATCCACCAGACGGACGGGAATCCCGCGGATGTTCAACACCTCTTCCAACACATCCCGGGTTGTTCCGGGGATCGGAGTGACGATAGCCCGATCGGTCTGCAGCAAGGCGTTCAGCAGGCTGGATTTGCCCACGTTGGGGCGTCCGATGATCGCCGCCATCACGCCCTCGCGCAGGATCCGGCCCTCCTCGCCGGTTTCGGTCAGGCGGGTGACGGCCGCGATCGCGTTGGTGAGCCCGGCGAGGAGCGCCTGCGGCTGGATGAACGTGATGTCCTCTTCCGTAAAATCAATCGCCGCCTCGATGTGGGCCAGCAGCCCTATCAGCATCTCGCGGATGCCGTCGATCTCTCTGGACAGTGTCCCGCGGAGCTGTTCCTGCGCGAGCCGCAGACTGCCGGAGGTTTTAGCCCGAATGGTGTCCAGAACCGCTTCGGCCTGGGTAAGGTCCAGGCGACCGTTCAGGAACGCTCGCTTGGTGAACTCACCCGGCTCCGCGAGCCGCGCCCCGGCGTGGATCGCTGCTTCGCAGATGGTGTGCAGGATGAAGGGACCGCCGTGGCACTGGATCTCCACCACGTCCTCGGCTGTGTAGGAATGCGGCGCCCGCATGACCAGGACGAGGGCCTCATCAACGGGCCTCCTGGGGTCCCTCTCCAGCACATCGGCGTGCTGGACCCGATGGCTTTTGACCGCAGCAAGGGCACGGCCGGATCGGAGCCGGACGAAGGTGGAGGCGACCTCGATGGCCTTCTCGCCGCTGATGCGGACGATGCCGATGCCCCCCTCGCCGACCGGTGTGGCGATGGCGCAGATGGTATCGTGCAGGCTCCCGTTCATCGCTTATTTCCTCGGCTCGGCTCTCGAGTTCATCCTTCGATCGGGCTGTCCGCCTCGGTCTTTTCGGCCACCTTCTTTCGCTTCCCGGTCGATTTCTGCCCGTCGCCCATTTCCTCGGTGATCGCCTCGGCGCCGGGCGAGACGGCAGACTTGCTCATGAAATACCGGTCGGTGATGAATTGCTGCGCGATGGTCAGCACGTTGTTGGTGAGCCAATAGAGGACCAGTCCGGCGGGAAACGTCAAGAACAGCACCGTCAGAAAGGCCGGGAGCAACAACATGACCTTGGCCTGCGTGGGATCCATCGTCGTCGGCATGATCTTCTGCTGGATCACCATGGACACCCCCATGATCACCGGTAACACGTAGTAGGGGTCCTGGACCGAGAGGTCCCTGATCCAGAGCACAAAGGGGGCCTGCCGCAGGTCAATCGTCATGTACAAGATGTTGAAGAGCGCCACGAACACCGGCATCTGGAGCAGCATCGGCAGGCAGCCGCCCACGGGATTCACTTTATGGTCACGATAGAGCTTGATCAGCTCCCGGTTCAGCCGCTCCCGGTCGTCCTTGTATTTCGTCTGCAAGGCCAGCACCTTCGGTTGAACCTGCTGCATGTCCTTCATGGACTTGTAGCTCTTGTACTGGAGCGGCACGAACAATAATTTGATGCCGACCGTCAAGAGGATAATGGCCAGGCCGTAGTTGTGCGTGAAGTCGTACAGGAACCGGAGAACGTAAAAGAGGGGCTTGGCAACGGCTTTGACGATTCCCCAGCTTCCGTAGATGAACCAGCCGAAATCGATGGTGTCTTCCAGGCCGAGGCCGAGCGCTTTCAGCGTGTCGTATTTCTTGGGGCCGGCGTAGAGCCGGACGGAAGCGGAGGCGGTCCCCGAGATGCTGGCCGCGGCGGGCTGTGAGGCTTGCGCTGGCTGAACCGGGTGTGTCGTTTGATCCGATCCCCCAACTCGCACCCCAGCCGAGACCAGCTTGTCTCCCTCTTTCCGGACGATCGCGGCAGCCGGCTTGCCCGGAATCAGGACGCTCAGAAAATATTTGTCCTGGAGCGCGACCCACCGGACTCCTCCCTTGTGCTCCAGTTCGGTCTCCGGCATGTCTTTCTCAAGCTTGTCCTCCACCATGACGGCGGGACCGATCAGGCCGATAAAGCCTTCACCCCATTCCACGATCCCGAAGTTCGTCCCCAGCACCACATCGAATCCGTTCGACAGGCCCTCGGCGGAGACCGATACGTCCACCAGATAGCTATCGAAGTGGAAGGTGAGCCGCTTTTCCACGCGGATCTCGGAATGAGGGACCCGGTAGGTGAAAGTCAGATGTCCGGTCGGAGCCGAGGCGTCGAGCGTGGAAAAGTCGCGCTCGACCCGGTAGAGCCCCTCAGCGAGTTGCTTGCTGATGGCGGGATCGCCCGTCTGGATCGAGAGCGGTCCTATGAACTTGCCCCCGGGGTGAACGAGCTGAACGGGCCGGGGATGCTCAAGGTCCGGAGCCAAATACTGAGTCAGCTCCCAACTCGTCACCACCCCGCCACGATTCGTGAACACGGCTCGCAACAGCGGCGTCACCACCTCCTCGTTCTGCTCCGTAGAGCCTGCGGGTCTTGTCTCTTCAGCCTTGGATACGGCCCGGGGTCGCTCTTCCGCCGCCGGGGGGACGGCCGAGGGCGATGGCTTGGCTGTTCCGGACGGGGCAGTGGCGGAACCAGAGGATGCCGGCTCCGGTGCAGATTGCTCCGGCTCGCTCGGGACGGGAACGATCCCCATCTGTTTCAGCAGATAGTCGTAGCCGATGATGATGGCCAGAGACAGGATTAAGAAGAGAACGACCCGTTTCTCCATCAGGCTCGAGGCCCCTGCGTACTGGAGTTGGCGGTCATCTTGTGCTCAAAAGCGATCCAGTTGAAAGGTTCGAGAGCTCCGGGATTGCGCTGAGCGAATACCCTGGCGGCGATTATTGTACCGGGTCAAATCCACCGGGATGGAATGGGTGACATTTGAGCAGCCGCCGGACAGCCAAGGCCACTCCTAACGGCACCCCGTGTCGTCGGATCGCCTCCCGGGCATAGCGGGAACAGGTAGGCTCAAACCGGCACGCAGGGGGGAGCAGCGGCGAGATCCATCGCTGGTACAGCGCGATCAGGCTGAGGCAGACGTGTCGCATAGTCGATCGGGATCCGAAATCAATAATCCTTCGTGCCGGAGGGCCGTAATCCAGGCCTCCCGGAGGACAGGGTGCCGAGCGGAAAGCGCGTCGCGCCTGGGAAACACCAAAAATTCCCGGCCGGTCACGAGCTGCCGCCGTGTATGCCGGGCCAGCTCTCTGAAGATCCGCTTCGCTCGATTTCTGCACACCGCGCTGCCGATTCGCCTGCTGACCACTATTCCGACGCCGGTCCGCGGGAGCGGTGAGACGCACGACACGAGGTTGAACAGCGGGGTCTGAAAGCGGCGGCCTTTTTTCTTGATGGGTTCGATTTCAGCGCGGCGGTGCAGAAAGACCAACGGATCAGGTGCGCAGACCATTCCCTAATGTCAGACAGTGAGCCGAGCCCGTCCTTTGGCTCTTCGGCGTGCCAAGACTTTTCGCCCGTTCTTGGTGCTCATCCGCTTGCGGAACCCATGGTCTCTTTTGCGTTTCAAGTTCGATGGTTGCCTGAAGGTGAATGACATGGAAGCTCCTTGTCAGCGCATCACGGAAATGCTGCATTATATGGGTGCTCCTGCACAGAGTCAATTGTGCGGCATGGAGCTTCGTCGGCACGTCCCGATGGGTTGGCGAGAATGGGACACTTGAGCGTCAGCGCGCTGTAGACGAGCCAAGGAGGGGTGGGGCGGTTTTGCAGGGGACATGGCCATTCCGCCACAGTGCTCGTCTTGAGGAGCATGAGGCGATCCTCCCAGGCGCAGGGATTCTCTAAGGAAATGCTCCGCTCAAACTCCGGTACTTTTGGCACCGGGCTTGCTGATCCCAGGAGCCATTTTCATTCCGCCTCGACTGAGGCGAACTGCTAAGGAAAGGAGGTGAGAGATACATGGCAAAGGTGCTCATGGCGGTGATGGCTTTGGTTGTAGGGCTGGCATTCGGCTCGGCGACCTACGTCCTGGCCGACGAGAAGGCAGCGGCTCCGGCTCCGGCAGCGACCGCTCCGGCCGAGAAGAAAGAGGCCCCGAAGAAGGAAGAGAAGAAGGCCGAGAAAAAGGAGTCCAAGAAGAAAGCCGAGAAAAAGTAATCCGGCTTCGCGCTGATCAGGGCCCTTCGATCGAGGTATCTGATCGAAGGGCCACCGGTCTGTCTCATACCATCCAACAGGCTGACCAGGAGGATTTGTTCTATGATGCGTGTACTGACCTTGGCACTAGCGTGGGCGCTCGCGCTGACCGGCTGCGCCCAGCCGCCCACTGACAAGCTCGCCGCCTCGGAAAAGGCGGTCAACGAAGCCCGAAGCGCCGGTGCGCCGAACTATATGGCCGAAGATTTTGCTAAACTTGAGGGCATGTTAACCAACGCGAAGAACGAGATCGCGGCTCAGGACTCCAAATTTGCGCCGATGCGGGACTATGGAAAGGCGGAGCAACTGCTGACGTCCGCGCAGGCAGACGCCGGGCGGGTCGCCGCCGAAGCCAACAAGAAGAAGGAGGAGGCGAAGGCCGCAGCTCTGCAGGCGCAGCAGGCTGCCCAGGAGGCGGTGAAGACCGCCCAGGCGTCGGTGGCCAAAGCGCCTGCTGGTAAGGAGCGTGCGGCGCTGGAGGCGATCAAGGCCGACACCCAGACGCTGGCCAACTCGCTGAACGACGTGCAAGGGGCAATCGACGCGGGCGACTATCTCGCCGCTCAGGCGAAGGCCAAAGCGATTCAGGAGAAAGGCCACGCGATTGCCTCGGAAGTCCAGAGGGCGTTGGCGAAGGTGGGAACCGCCAAGAAGGGGAAGGTCGCAAAGAAGTAAGATGGCCCGGGCTCTCCCGACCAGATCAGTCCTTACGCGCTGCGCGATCGCCGCCGGCTTAATCGCAGTGGCACTCAGCCTGCCGGGCTGCGTCCAGCAGGCTCCTCCGGAGCTGCTCCAGGCGGTCGAAAATCTGGACCGTCACCTCCTGTCGGTCCAAGGAGCGGAGTTCGCTCCGGAGGAGTATGCGCGGTTCATCGAGCGTTGGGTGGCGGTCAAGGCTCGACTGCAGTCCGAGGACGACGTCATCCGCTGGCCGTGGGAAGCCAACGGGCTCGTCGCCGATCTACTCAAGGTCGAGGAAGAGGGGCGACAGGCTGCGCTGGTGGCTGCGGAGCGAAGGGAAGCGGAACGTCTGCAGACCTTGGCATGGCTCACTGCGGTCGAGCGTCGCCTGCGGACGCTCGGCAGCCGGGTCGAAGAGATGGGGAGCCGGTTGATCCTGGGGGAGAAGCTGATCGAGACGGAGCTCTTGGTCAAGCAGGGGCGCTCCTTCTTCGAGCAGGGACGCTTTTCCCGGTCCGGTCCGGTGCTCGACGAGGCAGCCCGGTTGCTGGATGACCAGATCGCTCTCCTCAACGCGGAGCTCGGCCGCTATGCCGATGAACGGATGGTGGACACATGGCGTCGCAAGGTCCGCCGGACAGTGGCGTGGTCCAAACGGCATCAGGCGCCGGCCATCGTGGTCAGCAAAGCCGATCGCAGCTTGACCTTGTACCACAATGGAGGGGTCGTGGCCTCGTACCCGGTGCAGCTCGGCTACAACGGGATATTGGAAAAGCGGTATCAGGGGGATGGGGCCACTCCGGAAGGACAGTACCGGGTCCTCAAGAAGCGGGACCGGCGTCAGACCCAGTTTTATCGTGCCTTGCTCCTCGACTATCCCAATGCCGAGGATCGGCAACGATTCCGGCTGGCCCGCAATGCTGGTATCATCCCGGTCGGTGCGACGATCGGAGGGCAAATCGAAATTCATGGGCTGGACCACAGGGCTGTGAGCCAGACCTTGGGGTGCATCATGCTGGAGAATCGATGGATCGACGTGCTGTTCGACTCGGTGGATGTCGGCACGCCGGTGACGATCGTGGGAGCCGTGAAACGGTCAAATTCCGTGGCGCTGGCCTTGGCGGCTCTCGATCAGCCTGAAGAGGAGGAGGACGTTGCCTTCGCCGACTCAACGTCCGATGAGGGATAGAGAGAAGGGGCGCGCCGGCCAAACCATGCTCTCCCGATTGCTCCCCGTCCTGTTCAGTTTCCTGTGGCTGGTGGCCTGCGGGCTCCGACCGTCATCCGAGGAGGTCAAGACCGCCGAGCGCGGTCCCAACCTGGACAGCCTTCGGGCTCGACACGCCGCGCTGAAAGGACAGTTGGAGCAGCAAGCCCCGGCCGGACCGTACATTCTGGTGGATACGGCCAGGAACCGGCTCTATGTCAAGCGACGCGATCGAGTGCTCCTGACCGCCGTCGCTTCTACCGGGAGCGGCACCACTCTCGAAAACCCCGGCCGCCCGGGCACCCAGTGGGTGTTCGATACGCCGCGGGGGGATTTTGCGATCAACTCGCGGCTCACGAACCCGGTGTGGGTGAAGCCCGACTGGGCCTTTATCGAAGTCGGTCAGGCCGTGCCGAAAAATCCCGGGGACCGGATCGAGCCGGGGATGCTCGGCGAGTACGCGCTCGGGTTCGGGAAGGGTTATTTCATCCACGGCACCCTTTACAACCGGTTCTTGGGCAAGAACGTCACGCATGGCTGTATTCGACTCAATGATGAGGACCTCCGCATCGTCCACAAGCTCTCGAACATCGGCACGCCCGTCATGATCTTCTGATTCGGCTGTGCGACCGCCGCTCCTCCTGATACGCGTCCTCTCCTTGACATCCGTTCTCCTCGTCGCGTCCCCCGCTGCTCCCCTGGAGAGCGATGCGGAGTCACTGAGAGAAGCGAACCGCGTCCTTGAAGAAGAGGTCAAGCTGGCCGCGCGCCGGCAGCTCTATCTTCTCGTGGACCTGTCCGAAAACGTGGTGCGGATCAAGGGGCGCGGCATGGAGCTTCACCGTCTGCCAATCAGTGCATGGTCGAGTGCGGAGAGGGAGGCCCTCCGCCGGCTCTTTCGTCTGCAAGCTCGGCCGGCCATCAGCCGGCCAAGAACCGTGCCGGAAGGCGATCCCCTGGCGGACCTGATCGACCTTCGCGACATGCCCATGGAGTACGATCTGCGGTTTGACCCGCCGCTCATCATCGCCGTCGCCCCGCCGGCTCGCGAGCGGCCATTGCTGTTGGCAAAAAGTCTGGCCCGAGAATGGTGGAGCCGGGTGGTGTGGCGGTTTCGCCGCGACCCCGCGGCGAGCGGCGGCCCTCCTCGACTCCGGCTGTACCTGTCCCAGGAAGCCGCCCAGTCCCTGGCCTGGTCTCTCGCCGACGGCATGCCGCTCCTCATTCGCACCCCTTCCCCTTCTTAGCTCGTCGGGACCGGGACCCATTGCTCTGGGATTGCAATGGGTGCCCCCTCCGAAGAATGCAATGGGTGCCCCCTCTGGGCTGGGCACCCGTTGCTCTCCGGAATGCAACGGGTACCCGGTGCCCCGCACAAATGTCGAAGCCCTCTATTCCTGGGCGGGCTCTCGGCGCATTGCCTTTTCCGACGCAACCAGCCTAAGATACGCCGGAGTTGTTGAAGAGCGGAGATGCCCGCCTGTGGCCGCTCGGCTGCAAAGCCAATGAACCCTGAAATCCGCGTCCTCGATGACGGAAAGGAACTGGCCCGAGAAGCCGCGGATCTGTTCGTCTGGTTGGGCGAGCAAGCGCTCAGGGAAGGCCGAGCGTTTCGAGTGACGCTCTCCGGCGGGTCCACCCCGCGGGTCTTGCATGCCGCGCTGGCCGGTCCGCCGTTTGCCAACCGCCTCGAGTGGTCGAGACTCGAGTTCTACTTCGGCGATGAGCGTTGTGTGCCGCCGGATCACCCCGAAAGCAACTACGGCATGGCGAATGAGACGTTGTTTCGACCGTTGAAGATCGCCGAGAAACAGATTTTCAGGATGGGCGGGGAAACCCCTGATCACGACCAGGCCGCGCGCCAGTACGAGGAGATGGTCCGTGCCCGCGTCTGCCCGGCAGGCTCGCCCTGGCCGGTGTTCGATCTCATTCTGTTGGGATTGGGAGAGGACGCCCATACCGCCTCCCTGTTTCCCGGGACGGCCGCGCTGGACGAGTCCCGCCGGCTCGTGGTGGCCAATGAGGCGCCGCAAGGGATCAAGAACCGGATCACCCTCACCGCTCCGGCCATCAATCACGCCAGGACGATCGTGTTCCTGGTGAGCGGCGCCGGCAAGGCGAAGGCGGTCGCAGGCGTCCTGCATGATCGCTCCGTGGACTCCCGCCACGCGCCCGCAAAATTGATCCGGCCCGTGGCCGGCCGCATGATCTGGTTCCTGGATCGCGCAGCCGCATCCGCGCTGCCGGTCTCCCAGCAGGATCTCACCTACGACGAGGAATAATGATTCTGGCCGGTGACATCGGCGGCACGAAGACGAATCTTGCGCTGTTCGATTGGAAGACCGACCGCGTCGAGCCCGAGCGCGAGCGGACGTTTTTCAGCGCCGATTTCGAGTCCTTCGAAGAGGTGCTGGCCGAATTCTTGAAGCCGCCGGCCGAGCCTGTGCCGTCGCCGCCGGCCGAAGGAGGGCCTGCCGAGCCGGTGCCTCCCCAAGAGAAGCCCCCGGGTCCTCCCGTCCAGGCGGCCTGTTTCGGGGTCGCCGGCCCCGTGATCGAGAACCGCTGTCGCACCACGAATCTGCCCTGGATCGTGGACGGGCCGGCCTTGGCGAAGCGATTCCAGATCGAGCAGGTCCGGCTCCTGAACGATCTGGAAGCCATGGCGCACGGCCTCTTGGTTCTCACGCCCGAAGAAACGGAGCCGTTGAACGAAGGGACTCTCCCTCAAACGAAGAGCGCGATGGCGCTCATCGCGGCGGGCACCGGCCTGGGGGAAGCGATCCTGTTCTGGAACGGCCAGCGGTACCAACCGATGCCCTCCGAAGGAGGACACGCGGATTTTGCGCCGAACAGCGACCTCGAGATCGAGCTGCTGCGCCACCTCCGTGCCAGTTACCTGCATGTCAGCTACGAGCGGATCGTCTCGGGCCCCGGGCTGCACGCCATTTATGAGTTTTTCCGGGATACGAAGAAAAACGAGCCCACCTGGGTGGCCGAGCGGCTGAAGACCGGCGACCCGGCCGCTATCATCGCGGAGATTGGGCTTGGCGGACAGGCGGAAATCTGCGTTCAGGCCCTGGACCTCTTTGCGTCGATCTATGGCGCCGAAGCCGGGAACCTGGCGCTCAAAGCCCTCGCGCTGAGCGGCGTGTACCTGGGAGGAGGCATCGCCCCCAAGTTGCTCACGAAGTTGAAGGATGGCACGTTCATGCGGGCCTTCACCGCCAAGGGCCGCTACAAGCGGCTGATGAGCACGATCCCGGTGCGTGTGATCACCAACGACAAAGCCGGCTTGCTGGGCGCCGCATCGGTGGCGGCCAGGCTGGTGCCCTCATGACCTCTGACCTCGAGGATCTCAAGCGGATCGCGGCGCTCGCCGCACTGGACCATGTGCGCGATGGAGACGTGGTGGGACTGGGGACCGGCTCGACCGCTCGGCACGTTGTGCTCGGTCTGGCGGAACG
>Ga0114945_10000572_pt1 | contig 23820 bp, 21 predicted proteins | sample OV2TP3_FD_87194 | JGI IMG/M metagenome (GOLD analysis project Ga0114945, IMG submission 87194) | Hot spring microbial communities from Beatty, Nevada to study Microbial Dark Matter (Phase II) - OV2 TP3 | ecosystem: Environmental > Aquatic > Thermal springs > Hot (42-90C) | place: USA: Beatty...
AAAACCATCGACAAACTGATGAACAATGTGGCCCGCTTCCTCAACAACGTCTGGTCGTCTGGTCGAAAGACCATCCCCAGGGCTGCCTGACCTGTGCACAATATTCATGAAAAGCTATTTAGGTTCACAGCGATCTCCACGCAGATTCCTGGGGTTTTTTATCCCACTGGGGACAACTCACGCGAAGTGGGTTCTCTTTATCTCCACACATCAAGGAAAGCCCCTGCGAAGCGACGCATATCAACCCTTCCGGTCAATCCAGCCATAACCACGGCGCAGTTCGTAGTTCTCCCCTCGGCGGTCTACGGAGTCTGAGTCGCCTGAGACCCAGTTTTCGAGCCAGAATATCAACCATATCCAAGGCTAACCCCCAGAAATATGTAGGCCCAAGCGACGCGATCTTGATGATGAAATACCCCCCCTTTAAGACACGCCGTCTTTTCAGACTCTCAAAGACTAAACTTAAATATATCCTGTATTTGATGCCGGGGATATGACGGCGAAGTCGCTCGGGGACTTCACGGATGACTTTCGTCAGATAACGGACGTCACCTGCAATCCGCTCATCCAGGTTAGCCTGTGTTGCGCCCGCCAGCATGCTGGAGGTATGGACGCGGATACGCACCAGCGCTTCATCTACAAACAAAAACTGATAGCCGGCCAGGGCCAGCCGCCGCCACATGTCTAAATCTTCACAGAGCCGGAGGGTTTCGTCGAACAGCCCGACTCTGGCGAAACAGTCGGCCCGTAGAAGCGCAGCCGACCCCCCGCTGACCACGTTGCCATAGAGCAGGTCTTCGCAGAGCGTGCCCCAGCTCCTGGGCCTGACCCAGTCACTGTTCAGCAAAACCCCTTTCGCATCAATCTTTTCACCGGCACAATATACGACGTCAATACCTCTATTACTCTCCAACAGGGCTATCTCTCGCTCTAACTTGTTGGGCATCCACACATCGTCAGAGTCCAGGAAAGCGATGTACTTACCACGACTCTGTCGAATCCCGGTGTTCCTGGGCCCGGCCGGCCCCCCTGTATTCTCCTGATAGATATAGCGTATCCTGGGATCTCTGAAGTTGCGGACAACCTGCTCCGTGTCGTCTGTGGACCCATTGTCCACTACCAGCACTTCAAAATCTTCAAAGGTCTGGTTCAAAACAGACCGTATCGTCTCCCCGATCAGGTCCCTGCGGTTGTGGGTCGGGATCACCACACTGACCATCGGATGTCTCTGGGTCACGCTGGGATTTCCTGTAAATGAGCCTGGCAGAGCGTCAGGGTTCGGTGGACCTCCTCTTCCCAGTCGGCGCACGGCCTAAATCCAAGCGCCTTCATCCTTCCGATGTCGAACTGCACAGGTTTGTGAACCTCATCTGGGCCGGGGTCGGGGACCTCCAGGGGAAGCCTCTCTCCGTATGCCCGCTGGTAGACACCCCTGACGATCTCTGCCGCATCCCGGATCGAGACCGACCGGCCGCTGCCCACCTGATAGACATCGTACACCAGACTCCCCTCCCCTGCCTCTAAAAGCAGGCGCACCGCCTCCACGATGTCTCCCATTGGAATGAAGTCCCGGTGTTGTAACCCTGACGACCGCAAGACCAGCTTTCTGTCCCGAATTGCCCGCAGACAGAGATCGTTAAAAACCAGTGTCCAGCGGTCTACGTCCGGATAGAGGGGCGCTCCAAACCCGTTTGAGAGCCGGACGATAACCGTCTGCATGCCCGTCCCTGCCCCGGCCTGCCGCACGTACTGCTCCGCCATCAGTCTTGTGATGCCGTAATGATGCAGGGGTTGGGGGAGAAGCCCTTCGTGATAGACGAGCCCTGCCCCCGGACCGTAAACGTGAAAGGTGGAAAAATAGACGAACTGCTTCACACCCGCGCGGAGGGCCTCCTGCAGGACCTGATAGGTCCCCCGCACATTGACCTCGAGCGCCCCCATGGGGTCTGCGACGCACTCGTTCTCATCCATCGAGGCCAGATGCACGACCGCATCCACACCCTCACAGATGTCCCTGAGCGCATCAGGTTGTGTAATGTCAGCCAGGCGCGCCTCCAGCCCCTTCACCCAGCCCTCCAGAAAAGGCGGAACCCGGCGCCCATGGACGACGACCTGATACCCCTCCCATCCGCGCAGCGCATCTGACAACCTCCCCCCGATATAGCCAAACCCTCCGGTCACCAGGACCTTCACGCTATCTCCACCCTGTCTACCGATGTTTGAGCGACCAATCGTAGGGGATCCGATCTGTGAAGGGGTCCATTCGTTCGATCTCCTCCGGGTCGTGAGGGAGCGTGGTGCAGTTGGCCACGATAGCCATCTCTGTGCCGACCCCCTTGAAGCCGTTCCAGATCATCGGAGGGATAGTCACCAGAGAATAGTACTCCAGCCCCAGAAAGATCTCCTGAACCTCTCCTCGGGTAGAAGAGCCCTCCCGGTCGTCGTAAAGCACCAGCTTGATCATCCCGTGGATGACCGCGTAATTAAGGGTCATCCTCTTGTGAATATGCCACCCCTTGATCGCACCCGGATAGACAGTGGAGAAGTAGACCTCCCCGAACTCGATAAAATGAGGGTCATTGCGACGAAGCATGTGCATCACCTTGCCCCGCTCATCCGGAATCTGACGAAGCGGACGAATCGACACGCCCTCTATCATCTCGTCTCTCCAGTCAGACAGTCCCCTGAAAATACCTTCTGTACCACTCGATGGTCTCTTTCAAGCCCCTGTCCAGGTCATATGCCGGTGTCCATCCCAGCCTCTCTCGTGCCTTTTTCGCCGACAGATACTGATGGGGAATTTCGTGGACGACCTCATTGCGGACAATAGGGTCGAGGTCTTCCCGCCCCATCAGTCGGAGGATCTGGCGGGTGAGCCCTAAAACGGTCACCTGGATCTCATTGCTGAAGTTGAACGCCTCGCCCCACAGGGCCCTGTCCTCCATCTTCTCCGCAAGCCTCATGTAGGCCCGCACCCCGTCCTTCACATAAAAATAGTCCCGGATGAACGTGCCATCGCTCCGAATCACCGGACGCTCACCCGAGACGATCGATCGGATGGTACCCGGCACGAGCCGGTTGAAGTTCAGATCTCCCCCGCCGTAGAAATTTCCGCATCGGGTGACGCAGACCGGCAAACCATAGGTGGAAAAGTAAGACTGTGCGATCAGGTCAGCGCAGCTCTTCGAGACATCATAGGGATGCCGCCCCTGAAGAGGCGTGCCCTCGTCATAGGGCAAATCTGGCTGGTTCCCGTAGGCCTTGTCGCTGGAGGCGACGACGATACGGCGCACCGTGGAGACACGACGGCAGGCCTCCAGAAGGCTCCAGGTTCCCCGGATGTTGGCCTCAAATGTGGAGATCGGGCTCCGATTGGCAACGCCCACGATCGTCTGAGCGGCGAGGTGAAAGACGGCCTCAATCTCGTACTCGTTGAGCGTCCTCTCAAGAATGGCAAGATCCTCAATCTCCCCCCGTACCACAGAGACCTTGCTGTAGAGGCCCTCTGTGTGAAGCAGGGCGCGTGGCGCCCAGTCTCGCACCAGGCCGACGACATTCGCCCCCATCTCAACCAGAGCCTTCGTCAGCCACCCGCCCACCAGCCCCGTGCAGCCGGTCACAAGTGCGTTTCGATGTCGCCAGAATTCGCGGTTTCCCATTCTCAACGCCCCTGCCAGACCTTCCAGGGGGCTCCTCGCTTCCAGATCTCATTGAGATGAAGAAAATCCCGGTACGTATCCATGCATTGCCAGTAGCCCTCGTGCCGATAGACCGTGAACTCCTCTTCAGCAGCCAGCCGCTCAAAAGGCTCCCGCTCCAGCATGCAGTCCGTCTTGGGAATGTAGTCGAACACGCCCCGCTCGAACACGAAGAAGCCTGCGCTGACGATGTCCTCCAGGCGGGGCTTCTCGATGAACTTTGTCACCCTCCCCTTCCCGTCAGTCTCCACAGTCCCGTAGCGGGAGGTAGGATGCACCCCTGTCAGAGTGGCGACCTTTCCGCCGGCCAGGTGGTGGCGCACAAGGGCCCCGATGTCGATGTCAGCCACCCCGTCTCCATAGGTGACCATGAATCGCTCCCCGTCCACATACGGTCTGATCCGCCTCACGCGCCCCCCCGTCAGCGTATCCTCCCCCGTATCCGCCAGGGTCACCCGCCAGTCCTCCCGACTGTTCGTCCGATGAATCGTGAACTCTTCCTGGCTCCCCAGATTGATCGTGAAATCATTGTTCATGAACTCGTAGTTTAGGAAATACTCTTTTATAACCTCTCCTTTATACCCCAGGCAGAGGATAAAGTCCGTGAATCCATAGTGAGCGTAGATCTTCATGATGTGCCAGAGAATAGGGCGCCCCCCGACCTCGACCATCGGCTTGGGCTTATACTCCGTCTCTTCGCGCAGACGGGTCCCCTGACCCCCACAGAGGATGACGACCTTCATGCCTCGGACCCCTCCCCCGAAATCCCCGCAAGTCTTCGGGAAGACACGGCCCACAAACGGCTCCAGGTGGAATCTCGCCGCAAGATGGCCCCCCAGAACCCCTCGAAGTCTCCCCGTCTCCAATGGCCCTTCATGGCGCGCAAGACCCCTCTTCTCGGGTATTGCAGATAGATCCTGTTCTGTACGATCGACCATCCAGCGTGCATAAACAACAGCTTCCAGTCGTCAGGAGAAAGCTCAAACACATGAGTCGATTCAGGATGACATCGTTCCGGGCTCGACGTTCGGATATGGTGAAGGCCCACCCTGCTTCGCGCCACATAAGGGACGGTGATCACCAGGACTTTACAGTTGGTGTTCTCGGAGAGGCTTCTGAGAAACTGGACGGGACTCGTCAGATGCTCGAGAGTCTCAAAGCAGAGAAAGATATCGGCATCGATACCCAGCGCCCCCAGGTCCTCGGCGCAGACGTGAAGCGCTTCCAAATTTTTCCCTCGGATCCTCTTAACGGCCTCTTCATCCAGGTTGACACTCAAACAGCGCAACTGGACATCTCTGTGCAACTCCTGAAGATATCGAATGTGTGTCCCTGCCGAGTCACCGATGTCCACTACCGTCAGGGGTCGTCTCTCTGTGTCTATGATCTTGAGAGCAGCGTTAACCATCGCCACCTGGAAGACATGCATGGCCCTCACCTTCAGGCGCAGATAATCCGTGTCCACTCGAAATTGAGTGTATTGATCCGTAATATCAGGGACAATCTGAGTCAATCGCTGTGCAAGCCCCTCAAACCCCTGCTCCCGAAGCGCTGCACGGATGGACGCCGCGCGAAACCATTCTTGGACGATATAACGCTGATCTCTCAGACGTAGCCATATGGCCCCTGGCAGAAGGGCCTTGAGCAATTCTTTGATCCACATATCCGGGCTTCAGAATCAGTCCCTAATAAACTTTTGAAGAGCATCCTCAGTAAGGGGCGCAAACCACTCCTCCAGCACCTCTCGCCCGCGCTGTTGCAGGGCCGCATAGTCAGCGGCGGTGAAAGCCTCGATTTTATCCAATTCTCGGCGCACGTCCTCGCAGGAATAACACATCCTGTCGCGCAAGCCATCGAACCAGGCCAGCGAGTCGTAGTTGAGCCCCGTGCGGCTGCCGACCTGAATGACCGGCAACCCCAAAGCGACAGCCTCCAGGGCGACCCCTGAGCCAGCGGTGATTACAACATCAACCTTATCTATCCAATCACCCAACGATCCTTCGATGAAGGTGAGGCGTTCCAACACTTCGGACCGCACGAATTGCTTGAAATGTTCGACAGTATAGATCGGATGCGGTTTTACATACCACGTCGTCAAATCTCGCTCAAGGTACAGCGGTGTCATTAAATCGAGAATCTCAACCGCTAAAGATACAGAGATCGGCAAGGCCACAAGTACAACCAGGGACCCTCCATTATCACTCGATCGGCTGTGATTGCTCGAAACCTTCCATAAATAAGCATAACGCAGGCCGCAGCCTGTGATAGCGTTCAACCTTCCCTGGCTCTGTTCAGCCAGGACCTGTGTGGCCAGAGGTCCGCTGCACACTTCACGGTCAGCAGTCACACCATACTCACACTCGACAGCCGTTGGAAACAGATTGAGGAGATTGGGGGGCAAAGGGGTGTTCTGAACCGCTGTGTAGATCGCTTTTGGAAAGGCACAACGACATCCGATCACTAGCGCCTTATCGATGGTTTGATTCTCAGACCACTCAATGATCTTATCGGGAATGAACCCCGCTGCCTTCAACCGGCCGGGAATACGACTGATCAGACACGTCTGGAGCGAGCGAAAGTTCATGCCCTGTCGCCAGCGCTCTTCGCTCACCAGAGATCGGACATCCAAGCCGTGTAAAGGTCCAACAGCTCCAGGCCGCAGCCAAGCCTTCAGACCGCACACGAGCGCGTCGAGGTAGTCCCTCCCCTTCAACCAGTCCTCAGGGATCAAAAAGCGAGTCGAGTTCTCCCGCATCCGACGGTAGCTGTCAGCCAAAAACTGGCGTCTTACCAGCATCGTCGGCAACACCCAGACTTCCAGCCTTTGCGCGACAAGCCACTCGTGCAGAAATGGAAACCAGCGATCTCGGAAAATGCCGTCCGAAGAGAGACTGGTCTCTTCAAAGAAAGTGTCCAGCAGGACACGTTCAGATGGACCTGCAAAGGAAGGGGGTACACAACCGCGTCGGGTGGTCCATGCGGCCACTTGACTGTAGACCGACACGGCCAGGAAATAGCCCAACGCCTTGATCAGTCCACCGAACTGCTTGAACCTGTGAATGTACTTCTGCCACGGCGATACCACCCGCACCTTCACACTCAACGATCTGCTCAACAGACGCAACGCCTCGATCAGCCCCCAACTCTGAGCCACGATCAGGCAGGGTCGCTGTTCTCTGGACAGGCATTCCTTCGTCACCGCCAGGTAACAGACAAACAGGAATAGAGGGCTGACCATCGTATTCCGTTCAGAAATTTCTGAGAACCACCAATGTCGGTCCGTGCCGTAGCGGACATGAAGCCTATCTACCCAGGCGATGAAAGGCTGACGCAATTCGCCAGCAGTCGTGTCGAGCAGACGGCCAATATCTATCCGCTTGAACTTGACTCCCAGCGCCTTTTCCCACGACAGAGCATGACGGAAGTCTTGATCCAGAAACAGCCAGAGCAGGGGTTCGGAAGCATCGGCGATCAGCGGGCGAAGTTTCAGTGCGTTTTTTTCTGGCGATTGAGCGCTGTGGATCAGATGAACCACATGTTCTGCGATCTGCATGAAATACCCCAGCGAGACCTGTCCCCCGAAGACAACCGACACCCCTTCCCTCATCCTCGTCGAACAGAACCAATGAAGGACTTTTCGTCCCCACCTTCAGTTGGTGATATCTTCCGTGACCCGTTTCTCCACCGGCGGACCGTCGTAGACACGCGTGGAGAAGCATGCCTTCTTCGTCCACTTGAAATCGTGGTCGAAAAATCGTTCGTAATACAGCTTGGACAGTTCCTGGAATTTCTGGTTGCCAGCCTCATCGAATTTTTCAGCGACGGCAATCTCCGGCCACTCCTCCTTGGGGAACTTCACATACAGGCTGAAGGTGCGCACCAGACCCATGACCTCTTCACGGCTGATCGTGGGCAGGTCCAGCACGGGGCCGGTCATGAGAGTGCCGGTCTGTGTGTCGCTGGTGATGTACCTCTTTTCAAGGGCATCTTCGTACATGGAGGTACCCCGATAAGGCATGTAGTAGAACGCGTTCACGCTGTCGGTTCCAAGCTGGCGGTTGAGCTCGATGGTGTCAAAAATCAATTCGCGTGTCTCACCGGGGAACCCCACGATGTTGTTGATCGTGACGGGAATGGATGAGCGGTCGATCATCTTGAATACGTCAATGATCTGCCGATTGGAGAAGCCCTTCCCCACCACCTTATTGCGGAAATACTCATTGCCATGTTCCAGACCGACCGAGATTCGGTTGCAATTGACCTCCTCCAGACCCCGCAGGCGCTTCTCTGTGATCGTCTCAATGCGAGTCTGACACCAGAACGGCAGACGAACCTCCCGATACATGGCCACGAACTCATCGAACTCCCGATCGCTCATCGCCAGAAACGTTTCGGCGTTGAAGTAGATGTATTCCACGCCGTACTTCTGTATGTACAGCTCGATCTCTTCTCGCACCTTGCTCCAGCTCTTCCGGCGGAAGTAATACTGACCCGTCTGCTCTCTGTATAACCCCACGAGCGAAGGCGCTTCGCAGAAACGACACTTATACGGACATCCCCGATCTGTCTCAATAGGGGCCATTCGCACGACCTTGCCCTGCATCGGCCGGTAAAAACGTTCGGGCTCGAACAGGTCGAAATCCGCGAAAGAAACGTCATCCATCTGGATCGGCGGACGCATCGGATTCTTCACAACCTCTCCGCCTTTTTTGACCCAGAGATTCTGGACAGTAGAATGATCCTCCCCTCGCAGAAGCTTCGTGGCCAGCTCAACGATGGCGTGCTCCCCCTCACCGACGCAGATCATGTCCACATCCGGATGGCTGATGGGGACCTCAGGGGCCAGGGTGGGAAAAACGCCGCCGACGATCACGGACGCGGGGTAGTCCCTCACAGATTCTATCAACTCCCTCCCCTGCGGCCAGGTATCTTCTACGGCCGACACCCCGATGAGGTGGGGCTGAAACTCGTACACCTTCTTCCTGAAGTCATCAATGTAGTTTCCCGGCTTGAAACGCACCCCGAAGTCTTCCAGCTTGAACTTGCGAACCTGTAAGTTCTCGACACGAATCTCATCTATGGTCTTCTCCGACGTGCGGTAAAAAGTGGTGTCGAACAGCCCCACCTCAAAACCGTTCTGCCGCAGACAGGCGGTCAGAATGCCGATATTGGTCGGCAGAAGATTGACCATCGAATAATTGGGATAGACGAGCAAGACTCGAAAAGGCTTGGGAGTTGGGTCGCGAGGCAGAGGGGGCAACGTGACCTGACGCTTCGCCTCGAAGTATGTGGTGTCACGATTGACATCTATCATAGAAGGCCTCTTTTCTTAAGGAGGATACTGTGACGCTCAAACCGCTCTGTCCCTGATCTTCCCTGAGAACATGGACTCTGTCCAGGAGATCGTCGATAGCCATCTGTATCTTAAGGTATCTGCGCTGTCTGAACAGGCTCCACGCCTGCTCGAACTCCTCCAGCCGGAAAAACTTCTGGATGAACGCGTCCAGGTTGAGCTGTGGCAGCAATCGAACCGCCTCCTCGAATTCGGATGCGCTCGCCCCTCCAGAGCCTATGATGGTCTTGTCGTGGTTGGCGAGAGCCCCGAAATTGAACTCATGCCGGGCGTAGGACAGGCCAAGCAGCAAGAGGACCGAACCGGGGCCGCTGTTGTGCAGCATCTTGTCCAGCACATCAGGATCACCGGTGGCATCGATCAGCGCATCGAACTCCGTCAGGTCGTCCAGCGCCTGACGGGTCTGAACAGCCATCCCATCGAAGTACGACAGACGGGCCGGATCGCGATCATAGACGGCGACGCAATGGCCGCGCAGAGCCAGAATCTGTGCGCACAGGTGCCCCAGAGACCCTGCGCCGACGACGACGCATCGCTTAAAGTCATCAGGTTTCCAGTTGAGCTCCAGCCGTTTGAGGCCCTTTAAAGCGACCGCTACCAGTTCACACACGCTGGCGCGCTGGAGAGGGACATCTTCCGGGATGTGGTGGACGCTGCGCCACGGCACAATCACATATTCGGCGTATGCGCCGTTTAGCCCGAGGACGCCCAGTTCCTGTCGTTGCTCGCAGGCCGTCCAGTTCTGGCGTCGGCACGCGGCGCAAGTGCCGCAGCTCTGAACGCATTCAGCGGTGACCCGGTCGCCTTCGCATATGCCTTTCACATTCGCCCCTACCTCCACCACACGCCCTGAAAACTCGTGTCCCGGCGTCAAAGGATACCCGGCCTTGTCTGTCCTGTAAGGTTCCAGCCTGCCCTCGAAAACCTCCAGATCAGTGCCGCACACCCCCACGTAAGCCACCTTGATCAACACATCCCCGGGTTTAAGCGGGGGCAGTTCCAGCTCTTCTACGGAAGCGCGTCCTGGACCGTGAATGACCAGCGCCCTGTAGCGCTTTTCAAAGAACACCCTCTGGCGTTTCAAGGGGTTGTCCATGAAAGAGCCATCCCAGACGCCTTTCACCGTTCCGATGAGTTTTTCGAACCGAAAACGGGCGATCTCCGGCGCCTTCTGCTTGAACTGTTGTTGCCGACAGGCCCGCGCCAGATCGCCCCAAAAATATCGTGTCTCCCGCCATGCGTCACCGGGTAAGTCACGCCGACGATGAACGCCGATCCATCTGGCAGCCTGACCCTCTCTGTAATAGCGGCGGCGCACCTGCGCCCAGCTCTCCGCGTGAATGTGGTAGATGCCCGCCGCCGGTTCATACACAACCTGATAGCCGCGCTCCATCCAGTATTTGGCCCACTCGATGTCCTCCAGTCCCGGAAGCGCCTCGTCGAACGGATGTTTCTCCCACAGGTCGCGTCGCACCGCCGAATTGGCGTTGTTGGCAAAGAAATCCGGCGACGTGAGCACCTTGCGTTCCGGTCCGAAAGTCCTTTCAAAGTCCAGAAACTCGCTGAACTTGGAGTCAGACCGTCCCATCTGACGCCCATAGACCATCGCCATCCGCTCATCCTTTAAGGGCTTTACTAAGTGCGCCAACCAGTCTGCGTCGACAGGCAGGGTGTGGGCGGAGACGATGGCGATGAATCGTCCAGTGCCGTGCTGCACGCCCACATTCAACGAATGACCGAACGTGAAATGGTGCTGATCGATACGCGCCAATCGGTCGGCTCGCTCCCGCGCAATCTCACGCGTCATGTCGAAAGACCCGGAGTCGACCACCACCGTCTCAAAGTCCTGATAGGTCTGCGCTGCCAGACCGTCGAAAAGCGCCGGAAGGTGCTTCTCTTCATTGTAGGCGCGGATGACAACCGAGGTCTCAGGCATGGCCATCTCACTGACGAGCGTGCGATCCCCGTCCATACCGTTGAACCAGCGGATCGTCCTGCATCAACCCCTCCACGCGCGCCAGGTCCGCCGGGGTGTCCACAGATTGTGTCATATACTCGGATTTCACAAGACGGATCGGATAACCGTGCTCCAGAGCGCGCAGCATGTCGATGGATTCCGCCTGCTCCAGGGGCGTCGGCTCCAGCGCCGTGTAACGCAGCAGGAAATCCCGACGGAAGGGGATGACGCACACCTGCTTGTAGACAGGAAGTTCGTCGAAGGACAGCCGGGTGCGCGTGGGGATGGGCTCTCGGGAGAAGTAGAGCGCGTCCCCATTCTTAGCCATCACGACCTTGATCGTGTTCGGATCCTCAAATTCCTCCCTGGAGCGGATCGGCGAAGCAAGGTTGGTGCAGAGCACCGCCGGGTCTTGCAGCAACGGCCCCAGCGCCAGGTCGATCATCTCGGGAAAGATCATCGGCTCATCGCCCTGCACGAGCAGGAAAACGTCAGCCTCTAGGCGCTGCGCCACCTCGGCCACGCGATCGCTGGCCCGCTGGTGTGCGCTGGAAGTCATGACCGCCCGCCCCCCAAATTTTTCTGTGGCCTCCGCAATCTCCCGGTCACACGTCGCCACATACACCTCGTCCAGCGCCCCGCACATCAGCGTGCGCCAGTAGACATGCTCGATCATGGAACGGCCCAGGATGGGTGCAAGGGGTTTTCCCGGAAACCGGGAGGAGCCCATGCGGGCGGGAAGGACAGCGATGATTTTCATACGGGGTATTTCCCGATGTTGAATGTCAGGCCCCTCTGCTGTGCGCACCCTGAGGACGACCTGTAGTCGTGGCAGAGTCTGTCATGGCAATTTTTAAGAGTTCCTCCACGGCCCGTTCAGCGCTCCGGCCGTCGTCCAGGTGCGTCCCGAACAGCCGGAGCATCTCGTTGTCCGACACGACGGGATTGAAACGTCTTTCACGGAGAAAACGGCGCAAGACCTCCAGGAACTCATGGAGATCGTCCGAATAGACCACCCGCTTGCGCCACATGTCAAGAAGGGAGGGGTGCCAGCGCGACCGCTCAAACGGGACCGGAAACAGATAGCCGCAGACCAGGATGGGTCGATCTGTGGTCAGCATCTCCAGAAACGTGGTCGAAGGATAGTCGGTCACAAACAGGTCGGCCAGTGGCATCAATGCCTGAAAAGACCCGGTCAGAACAACACAGTTGGTGACCTTTTCATCGCGAATGACCTCCACGATCGGGGACATCGGCCAGAAAGGACTTGGTGCGGGGAGCTTCACCACGCATTGAATCTCTGGAAACTCTCTGAAGACCTTCACAATTTTCCGTTCGAGGTCAAATGCCCGTGCAGGCGACCGAGACCTGAACGGAATTGCCCTCACATTTCCATCTATCGTCGTTGGACAATAAAATATAACCGGACGTTCAGGATTCAAACCGGTTTCCCTGAAAAGCGCTCTTCGCATTGAATCCGGGACAGGACGACGAAGCCGGTCCAGAACGGCAGAGCCAACGGCGATGGTTTGCCACCGACCTGAATAGTATTTTTTATAGTAAGTATTGTCCCCTTCCCCGTTCGTGAAGATGTAGTCTGCCCATCGCAGATCGTTCTGGTAGTTTATAAAGTTGCCGCAGGTTTCCATCAAGGTGTAGCCTCCGGAGGAACCGTGTCTGTAGACTACGGAGGGAACGCCCGCCCATCGGGCTGCGTGAAAGAAAGCTTTAGGACGATACGTCATGGTGGCTGCAAGCACAGCCGCAGGTCTATAGCGCATCAACAACTCTCGGGCCTGTAGAAAGGTGTGAAGGATATCCGGTACAACCGATGTAAAAAAATAGGCCAGCCGGCGCTCTACAATTTCTGCAATCTCAACACAACCCACTTTCGACGCGCGTAAGAAGGCATCAGACGCTTGGAACTGTTTCCACGCGTTCTGTACACCTGCGGGTAGACCAGCAGGGAAGTCCGGCTGTTTCAACCTTTCCGGAAATCCACTGGGATAAAGCCAAGTCATCTCCCAGAGATTCTCCATGTTCACGTAGACAATTTGGAATGCCTCTCTGCGCACCACCTTTTCGATAATGTCGGAGATGCTGTAGCCCTCGCTCAGCGTCATGAGCAGTGGTTGTTCTCGGCCAGAGTGGATGGAAAGATCGCGATACGTTCTACGAACGGGCAATCTCTTCAGATTCTGGTAGAGCTTTCGGGTGGATCGGAAGGTCGCATCCCCCAGAACCCGCCTTATCAAGAACCCCACACGTCCTTTAAGCCCCAACGACCTAATACCTTTGACCCCCTTATAGCAAAAGACGTCAGGCGCTCCCTTCAACTTCCCCATAGCCTCACAAGCCACCCCGAAGCCTCCGCAGACAACCGGGATAACACGTGACCAGACCGACTCTTTAAGAAAGCGTAAATTCAGGGGAATCGACTCTTCCGCCGTGTCGAAGAAGAACACCCGCCCTGGACCTGTCTTTTTGAGAACCTGTTCAAAGATAAGTGCTTTCACTCCTGCGGAGTTAAGCAAGATTTTCAATTCATACCACGCGATGGCCCCTGGCCGTAAGTTATATTTGCTGAAATCCGGAACATTTTCCAACACCGCACGGTCTATCGCTTCGCACAGTATGTCGAGGTCGTCCAGTTGCCGTATCCCTAACGTGTGGAGGTCGTCCTCAGTGTGATAGTCCTCCAGCTGTACAAAAGGTTGCCCCATCTTCTCTATGGCATATGCCACGTGCGGCGTCAACGCAAGGACCGTCGGATGAACGATTCCCCTCATCCGAGTAAACTTCAGGGCCAGATCAATCTGACCCGGATGCTCAATGCAAACCAATGCAGGCATACGATAAAGTGAACTCAAAACTCAATGCTTGACTGTCGCGTCACCCAACGCTTCCGGAAAACCGCTACCAATTAATAATGCATCCTCCCCAAGAAAGGCCTGCGCCAAAACCCACTAACATAACACGCATTCCAGTCTTGAGTGCGCTTGCCAATTCAGCTTCTCGGAGAGCTATCGGGATAGAAGCTGACACGGTATTGCCTACACGAGCCAAGTTGCTAAACTGCTTTTGGCTTGGAATACGAAGAGATCTATAAAGATAGTCAAGTACGAGTTGACTGGCCTGATGAAATATCACAAGATCAAGGTCATCCAGTGATATTTCGGCCTGGTTCAATAAATTGCGCACCATAGGCGGAATCTCTTTCTTAACAAAATCTAAAATTGCTGTGCCATTCATGAAAATATGTTCTGCTGAACGCGTATTACCAAACTCGTCCTTGACTACCTCAACTGTTTCCTGAGACCGTGGCATACGCGCTCCACCGGCTGGAATAATGAAAGCGTCAACGCCACTCCCATCGGTTCCGAGTATAAATGGTCCAAAACCACCTCTGCCTGCTGAAATAAGAGTAGCTGCCGCAGCGTCTCCAAATAATGTCAATGGCCCACGGTCATCGGGATGTATCCATTTGGAATAGGTTTCTGCTGTAACTACTAAGATCGTATGGGCTGAACCCGACTGAACAAATGCATTGGCCAAATAGAGGCCATAGATAAAACCAGAGCATGCGTGCGAGAAATCTAGAGCAGCAACAGAACGTTTTAACCCAAGCCTGTGCTGAAGAAGACAGGCATTGGATGGCATGATAAAATCTGGAGATTGAGTACAAAACAGTACAACCTCAATCTCTTCTGGTGCCAGGGAAAGTTGAGTAAGAAGTTTTCGGCAAGCTGTCTCCGCAAGGTCTAACGCAGTTTCTTTAGTGTCACACCAATATCGATTCTCAACCCCTGTGCGAAGACCCACTTGTTTCATTTGCCACTCTGGATGTAGCTTATCCAGGTCTGCGTTACTTACTTGACGAGCCGGCAAAACATAATCAATTCCTGCGATATAAGCATTCGTTGTTTTCATAGGTTTCCTATATCTGTTATGATTCAGACGTGTTATGATTCAGATGGAATTGGAATTTTTCACCAGTTTGAGTTAGCTACACTACCCCGTTTTGCCCCTGCAGCGGCAGATCCTAGCCATTCTGGAACTGACCGACAGCATTTACCAGGTGCCGTTCCAGAATTCAGGATAGTGCTCTCAGAATAATTCGAAAGATGAGTTCAAGTATCTCCTAACTTCAATTCGACGATATACCGCATAAGCACGGCGACGGTAAGCGGAGCATCGTCTGCAAACGCTTGGATATCATCAAACTTTAGAAGAACATCCTGATTGATTTCCTGGTTCAGTCGGACCTCCAGATCAATCACGAGCGTGACAAAAGCGAGCGAATCAAACGCTGCGCCTTTACCCTGCAAAAGTGTGTCAGGACGTATTACTATCTCTTCGGAGAGTAACCCTTCCTGCCCCATATTGCTGACCGTATCCTGTATTAATTCGAAGGCTCGCTTTTCAGATATCATCTTGTCCTCCGGGGTATAAAGTACATATCTTGGTGCCAACCTCCTGTGACCACCCGTTGGGCTCAGTATGGGTTGAAAGTGGCAGGTCGTTCGTATCGAGACGATCGATTTCCAGGGGTTTATCTCGATAGCATATGATACCAGCTTTCGAGGTAAAGGCAAGGTCACATTCTCTATGCCTCAGCAACCTGAGCGTGTCTTCATTATATCCACCATATGGATAAGAAAATAACTTTATCTTGGTATTCAGTTTCTCTTCGAGTAATAATAGAGAAGCATAAATCTCCGCTGCTTGCTCTTCAGAAGATAACCTGGGAAGCCAGGGGTGGGTTACCGTATGACCTCCAATGACCATTCCTGCGGAATAAAGTTCAATAATTTCCTCCCACGTCACATACAACTCCTGAATAAAATCTGCATCCGGCCCGAAGTGTTTAGAAAACAAGGCGTCTAGTGCAGCATCTCGCATTTTTAAGGGCATCTCTCGATTGGCGACGATCTTGAGGTGACCCAGTTTGGGGGGATCAAACTGAGTCCATCTCCGGCCCGCTCCCTTCTGTTCGTTGAATTTCCACCGACTAACATCAGAATCTGGAAAAAGCCCTGTAAGCGTTTCAAAAAACTCATCGTAGATGATGTCGAAGTCCAGAAGATAGGTTAAAAAACGAAATTTATCCACGCTTGAAACGCGTCCATGAACAAGGGGCTCAAGGATAGGAAAAAAGGCCGCCTCCAGGCCATGGCGCTCTAAAACCGGCAGGACCGTCTCGTAATGGTCCCGAATTCCATCATCAAATGTGAGATAAAATCCATTCTTCGGCAGGTCGCATTCTCCCGCAAAATAACGGATGAAGTCTCGCATCCAGAGGGGTTGATGGTATCGGCATAAGTACCCTACTTGGCCGATGAAGTCGTCCACCAACCTTCCTTTGATACCAGGGTAAGGCGTTTCATGCATATTACGAACAAAATGGTACTGGACAACAATACTTTTTTCTTTATCCACTGTAGGGGTTCTCCTCAGTTAGGCCGGTCTTGATCGCCGTCGGAACTGGTAACGTAAAGATGGGGCGTGCGAAAGAAATTACGATTACTTCTAGCAATTTCAGACCCGACCCAAAAAGCACCGTTGAGCCACATCTGGCGGAAATCAAGCGGCTGAAACAACATCGGAAAAGAACCGGACATCTTATCCTCCCGCACGAAGCCTACCGCCTCCAGGGGTGCTGCAAATGCTTCCGAAATACAAAAGAAATCGGCAAAGGCAACTCCTTCCGCCTCTCCTGCCTCCACGGCGGCCTGAGCCAGGACGCCGCCCACCGCTTCTTCGCTGAGAAACTCTACTATACGCAGCACTTTCTCATCGCGATCACGCACCTTTTCGATACGGTACACAAGAAGCCCTTCCAGCGTGTCACTCTCTGGGTTCTTCGCAAAGTGCAGCACGTATCGAAAACAGGGATGATTGACATAACGCCAGCGCAGATAGTTGGCGTCGCGCCATGTTCCCAACAACCGCGGGGCGAACTTCTCCTGCCAAGTCCGATCCCACTGCTTATCGATCTTCTCACTCCAACCCACCAGCCGCACGTCTCTCCCTTTTGTGGAAGAAATATCCAACTGTGCCACAGAACACCACGTTTTCCATATATCCTGTGAACAAAGCCCTGCCCGTTCAGCCAGAAGAGACTCTAGTGCAGAAGGAGACACCACCCGTACCCAGCGAGGTATGATGTTCCAGATGTCAAACCGCAGGGCGCGGTAAATGGGCATAGCTGTCTTCTCATTACCGCCCAGGAGGCCCACTACATAATCCTCTGCCATAGCTCGCCGAAGCAGACGAAGGCCTAATGCCCGGTCACGCCATTCAGGTACCACCTTCCACGTTGTCAACCAGGCTCCGGGCAGACATTCTCCCCTCACGCAGAACCCAACAGGAATAACTCCCAGCATCCCGACCAGAGTATCGCCTTCTTCGGCGATCAACATTGAAATATGCTCAGAATCCTCCAAATAGGGATACTGCCAGCAGAGCAGTTCACGGTCACGGGCCAATATATGCCCCCGCTGCCAGCAGGTGTCTATAAATTTTTGAAGTGCTAAGAGGCGCTCCCTTGGGCACCAACTGATTCGCGATCCGCTATATTTCTTACAATTTTTGTGCATTAAAATTCAACCGAAGTGGACACGAACATGTGGGAAATCGCCCCCTCCATTATTTTTTAACCTGAAACGCGTGCCGGTGCTCATAAAGGCGCCCGACGGCATCGCAGACGAGATCGACCTCCTCGATCTTCATGTGAGAATACAGCGGCAGGGTCAGGCTCGTCCGGGCAACCGCCTCCGTGTTCGGAAGCCTCCCTTTGTAGCGCGGCGCCAGGTCCGCGTACACGGTCTGCCAGTGCAGCGGCGTGTAGTACCGTCGCGTCTGGATGTTCTCCGCCCGGAGCGCCTCGTAGACCTGGTCCCGCGTCAGGCCGAACGCCTCGCCGTCGATCCCGATGGAGAAGTAGACGCCGTTCGGACGGCCCCCCTCAGTTATCCGCTGAAACCCGATCCCCGGCAGGCCTCTCAGGCGCTCCCGGTAGCGGTCCATCAGCGCGAGCCGCCTGTCGATATGCCCCTCCAGCATCTCCAGAGAGGCGATACCGAGGATGGCATGGAACTCCGACATCCGCGCGTTGAGCCCCTCGAAGGCGCAATCGTAGTCCTCGCCCACGCCGTAGTTCCGCCCCAGCCAGACCTGTCGGGCCAGCCCCCGGTCGTTCGTGGCCACAATCCCCCCTTCTCCGGAGGTCACCATCTTCGTCGGACTGCAACTGAAGACCTCAGCCCTCCCGAAACTCCCTATCCGGCGTCCCTGGTATCGGCTCCCGATCGCCTGCGCGGCGTCGAACACCAGAGGCAACTCGCGTCGATCTGCAATCTCCTGCAGCCGGTCAGTAGCGCACGGGTTGCCCCACAGATGCACCCCGAAGATCGCGCAGGTCTCGTCCGTGACAGCTCGGGCGACCGCCTCCGGGTCCATCAGGCGTGTCTCCGGGTCGATGTCCACATACACCGGCTTCAGGTTGTTCCAGGCCAGCGCGTGTCCCGAGGCGGAGAAGGTGAAGCTGGGCAGGATGACCTCCCCGCTAAGACCCAGGCACTTGAACAGGAGCAGCATCCCGGTTGTGTTACTGGACACGGCCACGGCCTCCTCCACCCCCAGGTAGTCAGCCATCCGGCGCTCATACTCCTCAACGTACTTGGAGGTCGTGATCATCCCCGTCTCGAACACCTCCTGGAACCGCCCCTCCACGCGATCGAACGGGGGCAGCGTCGGCTGAGACACCGGGATCAGAACCGGAGACAGCGGCTCACCGCCCAGAGCGGCAGGGAGCGAGGAAGAGCGAGCAGCGGATGCCATAGAAATCCTCATAAGATAACAACTGTTCTCATCCTGCCTCTCCCTCCGACTGACGAAGGCTCATAAGAGAGGCTGCAATCTTCAGGTCCAGGGGCGTGTCGACCTCCCAGGAGGAGAGCCAGTCCATAATATAGATTCCTGTGCGCTCCGGGAAGAGCGTCCCCTGCCCCAGCAGCACCGGCGTGAGCAACGCATACACAGCGCCGTTCACGAAATAACAGGTGGGGAACGCCTGTCGCAGACCCTTTTCAGGGGGATGAGGGATCAGGAACTTAGCCTCCTTTTCCCCCACGATCACCATCTCATAGGGGTGTTCTCTCGGCTCGCAGACCCCGATGATGGCGTCCATGTCGCCCTCTCGAAACGCCCTCAGCGCGTCATCCACGTCCGACGCCCGCCGAAGGGGAGAGGTGGGCTGCAGCAGGGCGACGGCATCGTATGTCCGGCCCTCTTCTCGCCGGAGCCACTGGACCGCGTGCTGGAGCACGGGAACCATCGGCGTCCGGTCCCCCGCCAGCTCTCCCGGCCGCACGAACGGCGCCTCCACTCCACACCTTCGACCGAACGCCGCGATCTCCTCGTCGTCCGTGCTCAGGACCACCCGGTCCAGCTCCCGGCTTCCCAGCGCCGCCTCAAAGGTGTACTGAATCAATGGCCTGCCGCACAGGTCCGCCAGGTTCTTCCGTGGGATGCCCTTCGACCCGCCCCGCGCGGGGATCACCCCCAGGATGGACATCTCCCGTCGCACGCCGAAACCTCTACGACTTCCTGACGACGTTGTAGTAACGCGCCTCCGTCGGATCCGGGATGCGCCCATCCTCCAGGGCCGCCCGGATCTCCCGGATGCCGTCCACGGCACGGCGCGTGACCCGGTAGCCCAGCGCCTTCGTGATCTTGTCGAAGCAGACGTGGTAGTCACGCAGGTCCGGGGACTGAGGGATCGTCTCGATGACCACCTCCGGGAAGACCTCCTTCACCAGCCCTCCGAGTGTCCTGATCTGGTAATTCTGCTCGTTCGACCCCACGTTGAAGACCTCCCCCCCGACCGCGTCCAGCGGCGCCTCCAGGGCCACGGCGTACGCCCGCGCCGCATCGGCCACGTGCACCAGAGGACGCCACTGCTCTCCCCCGTAGATCGTGACCTTCCCCTTCTTCGCCGCATGCAGCGTCAGCACATTGATGATCAGGTCGAACCGCATCCGGGGGGACAGGCCGTAGATCGTCGCCATGCGCAGAATCGTCGGGCGAAAACCACCCCTTTGAAGCCCCAGGATCTCTTCCTCAGCCTGCATCTTCAGCCGGGCGTAGAGCGAGATGGGGTTCATCGGTGAGTCCTCCCGCATGATCCCCTCCTGGATGCCATAGGCGCTGTCCGTGGAGGCGAAGATGAACCGGGGGACCTCGTAGTAACGCGCGGCCTCCGCCACAGCCTTGGTCGCGATCAGATTGATGTCCACGGTCTCCTTGGGGTCCAGATCACAGGCCGGCTCCCCGACCAGCGAGGCGAGCAGGACCACGCCGTCAGCCCCCTTCACGCACTCCGTGACCCGGGAGATGTCTCGGATGTCTCCGACCACCAGCCGGAACCCATCCCGCCCCCGCAGGCCGGTCAGCGACGCCTCCCCGAACCGGAGGGAGTCGAACACATCCACCTGATGGCCGGCCTCCAGAAGCTGGCCCGTCAGCACCGCCCCCAGGTACCCTGCGCCCCCAAACACTGCGATCCGCTTTCGCCTATGCGCGTCCATGACCCTCCCCGGAGCCGTTCTGTCCTCGAAACCACCTCAAAGTCTGAGAGAGCCCCTGTTCAAGTCCGATACCGGGGGTCCACTCCAGGTCTCTCACAATGGCGGAGATGTCCGCCGTCGAGGAGGCCGCATCCCCCGGACGGCGATCGGCGAAGACGTACCCCCCCTTCGACCCGGTAAGAGATAAAACCTGTTCGGCCAGGTCCAGGATCCGGACCGCCCGCCCGGTGCCCACGTTCAACACCCCGCAATAAGGGCTGCGCAGCGAGGCCAGGACTGCGTCGGCGACGTCCTGCGCATAGATGAAGTCCCGCGTCTGCTGCCCGTTCCCATAGATCGTCAGCGTCTCTCCGGCCAGCGCCCGCTCGATGAAGATCGGGATCACCGCCGCATAGTCCGAGCTGGCATCCTGTCGGGGTCCGTACACGTTGAAAAACCGGAGGGCCGTCGTATGAAGCCCCCTGCGCCGCCGAAACCACGCCAGCAGGTGCTCCCCCTCCAGCTTCGACACCGCGTAAGGGCTGCACGGCCCCGGGCACATCGTCTCCAGCTTCGGTCCGTCAGGCTCGTCCGCATAGACCGCAGATGAGCTGGCGAACACCACCTTCGGGACCCCTGCCCGCACGGCCGCGTCCAGGACGTTCAGCGTCCCCTCCACGTTGACCTCGAAGCAGAGATCGGCCTCCCGAAAGCTCTCCGGGACCGACGTGTAGGCCGCCAGATGTACGACAGCGTCACGTCCCTGCATCACAGCCGACACCCGATCGCTGTCCCTTACATCGCCGGGCAGGAACTCGCACCGGGGGTCGAGGTTGGCCCGCGCGCCCGTGGACAGGTTGTCCAGCACGGCCACATCATCCCCCGAGGAGAGGAGCGCCCGAGTCACATGGCCCCCCATGAACCCCGCCCCCCCTGTCACCAGAACGTTCACCGCGATCCTTTCGGGAAGACCTTAAAATATAAGAGATTTATCGACCTGCGCCATCTCTTTCTCACGCTGCTTCTCCCGCTGGAGATACCAGTCGATGTAGCAGCGGACCCCCTCCTCAAATCGGGTCGTCGGCTCCCACCCGAGCTCCTCCCTGGCCCTCTGACTGGAGACCTCCTTGCCCGAGAAATCCCCCGGCCGGGGCTCCACGGACACGATCTTCACATCCCCCAGGATCTTCCGGATCGTCTCGGCGATCTGGAGGATCGTGACCCGCTCCTGCCCGTCCAGGTTGTAGGTCTTTTTGGCCGCGATCGGCTTCAGGGCCAGGACATTGCCCTCTGCCAGATCCTCTACGTACACAAACTTCCGGTACTGAGACCCATCCCCCGCAATCGTCAGCGGTTCCCCCTGGAGGGCGCGCTTCACAAAGATCGGGACCACCGCCCCGTCCCGCGCCCGGGGTCCGTAGGGGATGCCATACCGCAGGATCGTCGTCTCCAGCCCGTACAGGTTCGTGTAGCTCTGGCAGTAGTACTCCGCCGTCAGCTTGGTGGCCGTGTAGAGATGGGAGGGGGCCCTCAGAGGCGTGCTCTCATCCACCTCTTCCCCCGGCGCCTCGCTGTACACCCACGTCGTGCTCCCATAGATCACCCGCCTCACCTTGGCCCGCCGGGCCGCCTCCAGCACATTGATCGTGCCCCGGACATTGATCGCCTCGGCGTAACAGGGGTCCTCGAACACATCCTTCACGTCAGCGACGGCCGCCAAGTGGTAGACCACATCCACCCGGTTCATCGCCACCCGGAGCGCCTCCACGTCCAGGATGCTCCCCGGAATAAAATCGACATCGCTCCGCTCCACCTTGCGCCGCACCCCGGCCAGGTCGTAGACCACGACATTGACCCCCCGCGCGCGCAGCCGGTCCACCACGTGAGAGCCGATGAACCCCGCCCCGCCTGTGATCAGTACGTTCATTTCGGTTTCGCCCCTTTGGAAAGGTCTCCGTTGAGAGTTCGGTCCAGCGAATCGACCACGTGCTGAAGCTCCTCCTCGGTCAATCCGGGATAAATGGGGAGGCAGATGTGATGCCGGCTCAGATATTCCGCCCCCGGAAAGCCCGCCTGCCTGCCCCCGCACCCGCACGACGGCCACCGGTTGCAGGCCACCGGCCCCTGTTCGCGCCGCCTGCCGCAGCAGGTGAACTTCTCCCAGATCGGTTCTTTGTGGCACAGGTCCGCATACACCTCGCCGGTCAGGCTCACCCCGCAGGCCTCGCGCATGACCTGTTTGACCCGCGCCCGGTCGTGCCCTTCATCCAGATAAGCAATATACTTGTAATAACACGATGAAGTCTCTTTCGCCAGCTTCAGGGGACGGACGCCGGCCACCCGGCCCAGCCGTTCGTCATAGAACGCGGCCGCGCGCTGCCGGTCCCGGACGATCTCCCCGGCCCTCATCATCTGGCGCACCCCGACAGCCGCCGTGATCTCGCTCATCCGCCAGTTGTAGCCGAACTCCGACATCTTGTTGCCCAGGTCCGGGTTCTTCCCGTGGTTCCGGATCATCGCCGCATTCCGGTAGAGGACCTCGTCGTCCGTCGTGATCATCCCCCCCTCCCCGCACGTGAGCGCCTTTGTCGGAAAGAAGGAAAAGGCCCCTGCAACGCCCAGCGTGCCCGCCTGGCGGCCGCGGAGGGCGCTCCCGTGCGCGTGGGCGCAGTCCTCCACCAGCGCCAGACCGCGCGCATCGCAGATCGCCCTGATCCGGTCATAGGCGGGCGTGATCACCCCGCCGATGTGGACCAGAACCACGCCCGCTGTGTCCCCGTCGATGCGCCGCTCCAGGTCATCCGGGTCCAGACAGAGCGTCTCCGGGTCCGAGTCCGCGAAGATCACCCGGTTCCCCGAGTGCATCACCGCCAGGGCCGTAGCTAGAAATGTGTTCGTCGGCACGATAAAGGACTTTCCCTCGATACCCAGGGCCCGGATGATGACCTCCAGCGCCGACGTTCCGCTGCTGACCGCCAGGGCGTAGCGTGACCCGGTGAACTCGGCGAACCGCTCCTCAAACGCGCGCGTCTGCCCCCCCATCGTGAGGGACCCGCTCTGGAAGACCGCCCGAATATCCTCGGAGATGGACGCCAGATCCGCCTCAGAGAAGGGAAGTCGAAGAATAGGGACGTTCATAACGGATGGTTTCCTTTCAGACCCTTTACAGTCGGTTCTAAAAGAGACTCCTGATAATTCCGGGAAGCACAAAAAGGCTTTGATTTCTTCGAGTTAGACAGTATC
>Ga0114945_10000574_pt1 | contig 23782 bp, 23 predicted proteins | sample OV2TP3_FD_87194 | JGI IMG/M metagenome (GOLD analysis project Ga0114945, IMG submission 87194) | Hot spring microbial communities from Beatty, Nevada to study Microbial Dark Matter (Phase II) - OV2 TP3 | ecosystem: Environmental > Aquatic > Thermal springs > Hot (42-90C) | place: USA: Beatty...
CAAGGCGAAGGTGCTGCGCGAAGGTTCGGACGTCACCGTGGTGTCCTGGTCGCGGACCGTGCACGCGGCGCTCGAAGCGGCGCAGCAGGCCGCGAGCCGCGGCATTTCCGTGGAACTCATCGACCTGCGCACCGTCTGGCCATGGGATCGCGACACGGTCCTCGCTTCGGCCGCGAAGACCCGGCGGTTGCTGGTGGCACATGAGTCGGTCCGCGTGGCCGGGTTCGGCGCCGAGGTCGCGGCGGAGGTGGCCGAGGAATTGGGCATCCCCGTGGCGCGGATCGGCGGCGCCCGCATCCCGGTCGGATACTCGCCCCCGCTCGAAGGTGAGGCGCGGGTCACCGCCGCCTCGATCCTGGCGAACCTGCCGGATGCCGCGGATCAGTAGAGAAACCCGACCTTGCGCGGCAGCCAGAGCGCGATTTCCGGGAACGCCATCAGCAGCGCCAGTCCGACGAGTTGCAGGCACACGAACGGGACGATGCCGCGGTAGATGTGCCCCATCGTCACCGATTTGGGCACCGTGCCCTTCATGTAGAAAAGGGTGAAGCCGAAGGGCGGCGTGAGGAATGCCGTCTGCAGGTTGGCCGAGATCAAGATGATGAACCACGCCATGAACACGATCGACCCGCCGGGCCCGATATGCGAGCTGAAATCGACCCCCTTGAGCACGGGTGCGAATACCGGCAGCACGATGAGGCAGATCTCGATCCAGTCGAAGAAGAACCCGAGAATGAACACCAGCACCATCATGAAGACGAGGATCTCCCACCCCGTATCGAGACCGGCCGCCTTCATCATTCCGGTCACCAGTTCGTCGCCGCCGAGCGCGCGGAACACGAAGGCAAACAGGGTGGCGCCGAAGAAGATGAAGAACACGAGCGCGTTGGTGAGCGCGGCGCTCTCGATGATCGCCTGGAGCGACTTGAGGCTGAGGCGGCCGTTCACCCATGCGAGCAGCAGCGCGCCGGCCGAACCCACGCCCGCGGCCTCGGTCGGCGTCGCCCAGCCGCCGAAGATCGAACCGAGCACCAGCCCGATGAGGAAGGTCGGCGGAATGAAGCTCTTGCCGATCATGGTCCAGAACTCGGCGCGGCTTTTCGGCCCTACATCCCGGGGCAGCGGCGGGGCGAGGTCGGATCTGAGGAAGCTGCGCGCCCCGATGTAGATCAGATAGAGCATCGACAGGGTCAGGCCGGGGACGACCGCCGCGGCGAACAGCGTCCCGACCGACACCGCGAGCAGGTCGCCCATGATCACCAGCATGATCGAGGGCGGAATCAGGATGCCGAGCGTCCCTGCCGAAGCAATTGTGCCCACCGTGAGTTCCTTCTGGTAGCCGCGCTCGAGCATGGCCGGCAGTGCGACCAGCGTCAGCATGACGACCGAAGCGCCGACGATGCCGGTAGTCGCCGCCATGATCGTGCCCATCATCGTCACGGACATCGCAAGGCCGCCCGGGACGCGGCGCGTGAGCACCTGCAGCGCGTGCAGCAGATCGTTGGCGACGCCGCTGCGCTCGAGCACCGTGCCCATGAAGATGAACATCGGCACCGCGACCAGGATCGGGTTGGCGGCAACGCCCCCCCAGATCCTCGGCAGCAGGTTGAAGAACTGCATCGGCTGGAACGCGTCGACCAGGATGCCGATGGCGCCGAAGAAAATCGCGACGCCGCCGAGCACGAACGCCACGGGGAACCCGCAGAACAGGGCCACCGTCAGCACCAGGAACAGGATGGCGGCAAGGTGCTCGGCGATCCAGGCCGTCATGTCGCGCCCTCCGCCGGATGGCTCGAGGCGCCGGCGAAGGCGCTTGCCCGTCGCAGCCGCTCCGGACCCCAGAGGAAGACCACGAGACGCATTGCCGCCCCGACCACTGCCGCGAGCAGCAGCACCAGGCCGGCGGTGATGAACGCCTTGGGGATCCAGCGCCGGGGCAGTCCGGTAGCGGAGTCGGAGGATTCGTTCAGAGTCCAGGCGATCCAGGTGAAGTCGGCGCTGAAGTAGATCGCAATCAGGCAGTACGGCAGGGCAAAGATCCCGATGCCGACCAGTTCGAGCCATGCATGCGTGCGGGGACGCGCGTTCACGATCGCGATGTCGATGCGGACGTGCACGTTCTTCAGGTAGGCGAAGCCGAGCCAGAAGGAAAAGAGCGCGGTGTGCAGGTGCCACTCCAGCTCCTGGAGCCGGGTCGAGCCCAGCCCGGGAAGTTGGAATCCGAACTTGCGCGAAATCACGTCGAACACGATGACGATCGTGGCGACGACGAACATCCAGCCCGCGACCATCGCCGTCCGGTAAAGGGCGCTCTCGATCGCGGCGCTTGCGGCAAGCAGACGATCCATTTCCTCTCCGGAAAAAAACGAAAGGGAGCGCACCCGGGCGGTCCGGACGCGCTCCCCGCAAGGCGGTTACGCTATTTCAGGTAGCCGTACTCGCGCCAGATGGCGTAGTCGCTGCGAAACTTGGCGTACGACTCGTACACCCGCTTGAAATTCGGGTTCGCGACGGACTCCTCGGCGATCACCTCGTTCCAGGCCTTTTCCAGTGCCGCCATGACGTCCGGCGACCAGCGCTTGATCTGCACCCCGTGCTTGTCGCGCATCTCCGTCATCGCCTTCCACTGTGTCGCTTCGCCCTCGGCGATCACGTCGCGCGTCAGTTCGCCGCAGGCCTGCTCCATGATGGCCTTGTGCGGGTCGGCGAGCGCGTCCCACTTCTTCTTGTTGACGTAAAGCTCGAGGAACGTCGCCTGCTGGTGCCAGCCCGGAAAATAGTAGAACTTCGCGACCTGGTAGAAGCCGAACTTCTGGTCCATCGAGGGCAGCGAGAACTCGGTGGCGTCGATCGTGCCGAGCTGCAGCGCCTGGAAGATGTCGCCCGGCGCGAGCAGTTGCGTGACGACGCCGATCTTTGCCATCACCTTCGCGCCCAGGCCGAAGAAACGCATTTTCAGGCCCTTCATGTCGGCCACCGTCTTGATCTCCTTGCGGAACCAGCCGGAGGCCTCGGGCGGGATGATCGCGCAAGGGATGTTGTGGATGCCGTGCTTTCCGAACAGCTCGCGCGAGAGCTGCAGTCCGCCGCCGTTGTGGATCCACGCCAGGTACTCCGGGATGCCCGGCCCGAACGGCACGGTGGCGAACATGTTGAACGCGGAATCGGTGCTGGCGAAAAAGCCCGCGTTCGACCAGGCGGCATCGACCGAACCTTGCGAAGTCGCCTGGATCGCCTGCAGCGCGGGAACCAGCGCCCCGGGTTCGTTGACCTTGATTTCGATCGCGCCGGCCGAGGCGCGCGCCACTTTCTGCGCGAACTTCGGCGCCGCCTCGCCGATCAGCGTGAGGCTGGTCGGGAAGGCGCTCGCCAGATTGAGACGCACCTTCTGCTGGGCGTGGCTGGAGCCCGCAAAGGCGAGCGTCGCGCCGCAAAGCGCGACGGACAGCAATTTACGCGAATGCTTGCAGATCATCTCTCCTCCCTTGGTTCGGAACGCTGCGCGTCCGTTGGTGTCGCAGGTGAAGCGTATCCGCGGTGCCGCACGACCGCAAGCATGCGGTCAGGCGCGATCGGTGCAATGACCGCGTTTCATCCGCGCGAAGAGGCTTCTTATTGCGTCGCACAAGGAAGCGCCGATACGGTAAAATTCGCGTCGTTTTCGAGGCGGACTTGGGATGCGAACCCGGCTGGTGGCCGGCAACTGGAAGATGCACGGCGGCCGGGCGGCGAACGAGGCCCTGCTGGCGGCGCTCCTCGCGGGACTCGGCCAGCCTCGCGCCGAATGCGCGGTGTGCGTGCCTTTTCCGTATCTCGCGCAGGTGTCCGAACGCCTTGCGGGAACATCGGTTTCCTGGGGCGCTCAAAACGTGAGCGAATATGCGCAGGGCGCCTTTACGGGCGAAGTGTCGGCGGCGATGCTCGTCGAATTCGGCTGCCGCTACGTGATCGTCGGGCACTCGGAGCGGCGCCAGATCTACGGCGAAACGGACGCAGCGGTGGCGGCGAAGTTCGCCGCGGTTCAGGCGGGTTCGATGACGCCGATCCTGTGCGTCGGCGAGACGCTCGGCGAGCGCGAGGCGGGCGCGACCGAGGCGACCGTGGCGCGCCAGCTCGACGCGGTGATCGCGCGCTCGGGCGCGGCGGCACTGGCGCAGGCGATCGTCGCCTACGAACCGGTTTGGGCGATCGGAACCGGGCGCAACGCCACGCCCGAACAGGCGCAGGCGGTGCACGCGTTCCTGCGCGAGCGCGTGGCGGCAGCGCAGGCAGACGTCGCGCGCGGACTGCGCATCCTGTATGGCGGCAGCGTCAAAGCCGGCAACGCCGCGGCGATTTTCGCCATGCCGGATGTGGATGGCGGGCTCGTCGGCGGTGCTTCGCTTGCGGCGCAGGAGTTCCTCGCGATCGTGCGCGCGGCCGCGCACGGGGAAGGATTGAAGGAAGGATGACTATGGACTTCTGGTTCAACGTGGTAATCGCGCTGCACGTGCTGATCGCGCTGGTGATCATCGGGCTCGTGCTCCTTCAGCACGGCAAGGGCGCCGACATGGGCTCGGGATTCGGCGGCGGCGCGTCGGCGAGCCTCTTTGGCGCGACCGGATCGGCCAATTTCCTGTCGCGCACGACCGCGGTGCTGGCGACGATCTTTTTCGTCACGAGCCTCGGGCTCGCTTATTTCGCGACCAACAAGCCCAGGCCCGCAGGCAGCGTCATGGATGCAGTGAGGACCGAAACGCCCGCGCAGGAGGCGCCGAAGCCGAACGACGTACCCTCGCCCGGCGCGGATGCGCCGAAGCCCGCGACGCCCGAGGGGTCGAAGGCAAAGGCGGTGCCGAATTGAGCGATAATTTGATTCAACGCAAACGATTTCCCGCCCACGTGGTGAAATTGGTAGACACGCTAGCTTGAGGGGCTAGTGGCCTAACAAGCCGTAGCAGTTCGAGTCTGCTCGTGGGCACCAACGGAGTTTTGCGGGAGCAGTGACCGAGGACAACTGAAAGCGATGCTCGCGGAATACTTTCCGATCCTGCTGTTCATCCTCGTGGGAATCGCCGTCGGTGTGGTGCCGGTCGCGCTCGGCGCGGTGCTCGGGCCGCACCGTCCGAACCCGGAAAAGCTCTCCCCCTACGAGTGCGGCTTCGAGGCCTTCGAGGACGCGCGCATGAAGTTCGATGTCCGCTATTACCTCATCGCGATCCTGTTCATCCTGTTCGACCTCGAGATCGCGTTTCTCTTTCCGTGGGCCACCGTGATCAACGAGATCGGCCTGTTCGGCTTCCTCTCCATGATGGTGTTCCTCGGCATCCTGGTGGTCGGCTTCGTCTACGAGTGGATGAAGGGAGCGCTGGAATGGGAATAGAAGGGGTGCTGCAGCAGGGTTTCGTCACCACCACAGCCGACAAGCTGATCAACTGGACCCGCACCGGGTCGATGTGGCCGGTGACGTTCGGCCTGGCCTGCTGCGCGATCGAAATGATGCACGCGGGCGCGGCGCGCTACGACCTCGACCGCTTCGGCATCGTGTTTCGTCCGAGTCCCCGTCAGGCCGACGTGATGATCGTCGCCGGGACGCTGTGCAACAAGATGGCCCCCGCGCTGCGCAAGGTCTACGAGCAGATGGCCGAGCCGCGCTGGGTGGTTTCGATGGGCTCGTGCGCGAACGGCGGCGGCTACTACCATTACTCCTACTCGGTGGTGCGGGGGTGCGACCGCATCATTCCGGTGGACATCTACGTCCCGGGCTGTCCGCCGACCGCCGAGGCGCTGTTGTACGGTCTGGTGCAGTTGCAGAACAAGATCAAGAGGACCAACACGATCGCGCGATAGCGCGCGGCGCACACCCGACCGATGACGCCACGGCTGCAGAGACTCGGCGAAACCATTGAAAAAGTCCTCGGCCGCAAGCCGGTGGAGCGGCTGGGGGAGCTCACGCTCGAAGTGGGCGCGGCCGACTACCTCGCGACGGCGCAGACGCTGCGCGACCACCCGGAGCTGCATTTCGAAGAGCTGATCGACCTTTGCGGCGTCGATTACTCGACCTACGGCGACCGTCCGCGCGAGCGCGAGCGCTATGCCGCGGTCCTGCACCTGCTCTCGGTCCGGCACAACGGGAGGCTGCGGCTGCGCACGTTCTGCCCCGACGACGAATTCCCGCTGCTGCCGTCGGTGATCGAGGTCTGGCCGAGCGTCAACTGGTACGAGCGCGAGGCGTTCGATCTGTTCGGCATCGTGTTCGAGGGTCATCCCGACCTGCGGCGCATCCTGACCGATTACGGCTTCGTGGGGCACCCGTTCCGCAAGGATTTCCCGGTCTCCGGCTACGTCGAGATGCGCTACGACCCCGAGCAGAAGCGGGTGGTGTACCAGCCGGTCACGATCGAGCCGCGCGAGGTCACTCCGCGCGTGGTGCGCGAAGAGAACTACGGCGGCGGGTGATGGCGGAAATCCGCAACTACACGGTCAACTTCGGCCCGCAGCATCCGGCGGCGCACGGCGTGCTGCGGCTGGTGCTCGAAATGGACGGCGAAGTCGTGCAGCGCGCCGATCCGCACATCGGCCTGCTGCACCGTGCCACCGAGAAGCTCGCCGAGTCGCGCACCTGGATCCAGTCGCTGCCGTACATGGACCGCCTGGACTACATCTCGATGATGTGCAGCGAGCACGCCTACGTGATGGCGGTGGAGAAGCTCGCCGGGATCGAGGTGCCGATCCGCGCGCAGTACATCCGCGTCCTGTTCGACGAGATCACGCGCATCCTCAATCACCTGCTCGGGCTGGCGACGCTCGGCCTGGATCTGGGCGCGATGACGGTGTTCCTGTACTGCTTCCGCGAGCGCGAGGACCTGCTCGACTGCTACGAGGCGGTGTCGGGCGCGCGCATGCACGCCGCCTACTACCGCCCGGGCGGCGTGTACCGCGACCTGCCGGACTCGATGCCGCAATACCAGTCGCAGCACACGCGCAATGCGCGCACCCTGGCGCAGATGAATGCCAACCGCCAGGGATCACTGCTCGATTTCATCGAGGATTTCACCGAGCGGTTCCCGAAGTGCGTGGACGACTACGAGACGCTGCTCACCGAAAACCGCATCTGGAAACAGCGCACGGTCGGGATCGGCGTCGTCTCCCCGGAACGCGCGCTGGCGCGCGGATTCACCGGGCCCATGCTGCGCGGCTCCGGCATCGCCTGGGACCTGCGCAAGAAGCAGCCCTACGAGGTGTACGACCGCGTGGACTTCGACGTCGCGGTCGGCAAGAACGGCGACACCTACGACCGCTACCTGGTGCGCATCGAGGAGATGCGCCAGTCGAACCGGATCGTCAAGCAGTGCATCGACTGGCTGCGCAAGAACCCCGGCCCGGTGATTACCGACAACCACAAGGTCGCACCGCCCTCGCGCCTCGAGATGAAGGCGAACATGGAGGAGTTGATCCACCACTTCAAGCTGTTCACCGAAGGCATGCACGTGCCCGAAGGCGAGGCCTACGCCGCGGTCGAGCATCCGAAGGGCGAGTTCGGCGTCTATTTCATCTCGGACGGCGCCAACAAGCCCTACCGCATGAAGCTGCGCGCGCCGGCGTTCTGCCACCTTTCGGCGATGGACGAGATGTCGCGCGGGCACATGCTCGCCGACGCGGTCGCGGTCATCAGCACGCTGGACATCGTGTTCGGCGACATCGACCGATGAAGGGATCGCGATGCTGAGCGCAAAAGCCCTGCAGCGCATCGATCGCGAGGTCGCGAAGTACCCGGCCGGCGAGAAGCAGTCCGCGGTGATGGCGGCGCTCATCATCGCGCAGGACGAAAAGGGGTGGCTTTCGACCGAGACCATGGACTTCGTCGCCGGGGTCCTCGGCATGGCGCCGGTGGCGGTCTACGAGGTGGCGACCTTCTACAACATGTACAACCTGCAGCCGGTCGGGAAGTACAAGCTCACCGTCTGCACCTGCCTGCCGTGCGGCCTGCAGGGCTCGCTCGAGGCGGCCGACCACCTCAAGGAGCGGCTCGGAATCGACTTCGACGAGACCACGCCGGACGGCCGGTTCACGCTCAAGGAAGGCGAGTGCATGGGCGCCTGCTCGATGGCCCCTGTGCTGCTCGTCAACAACAAGAAGATGCACGACTACATGACCGCGGAAAAGCTAGACGCGCTGCTCGCCGAGCTGAAAGCGAAATAGCCATGCTCGACTACGGACCCGATGCGATCCTGATGGCCGGGCTGGACGGCGCCAACTGGCGGCTCGCCGACTACGAGAAGCGCGGCGGCTATGCGGCGCTGAAGAAAATCCTGACCCAGAAGATTGCGCCGGAGAGCGTGATCGCGGAAGTGAAGAAGTCGGCGTTGCGCGGCCGCGGCGGGGCCGGGTTTCCGACCGGGCTCAAATGGTCGTTCATGCCGCGCCAGTTTCCGGGCGCGAAATACATGGTCTGCAACTCCGACGAAGGCGAGCCCGGTACCTGCAAGGACCGGGACATCCTGCGCTACAACCCGCACGCGGTGATCGAGGGCATGGCGATCGCCGGTTACGCGACCGGCTCGGCCACGGGCTACAACTACATCCACGGCGAGATCTGGGAACTCTACGAGCAGTTCGAGGAGGCGATCGAGGAGGCGCGCCGCGCCGGGTATCTGGGCCGCAACATCCTCGGCTGCGATTTTTCGTTCGAGCTCTACGCACACCCCGGCTTCGGCGCCTACATCTGCGGCGAGGAAACCGCGCTGCTCGAATCGATCGAAGGCAAGAAGGGCCAGCCCCGCTTCAAGCCGCCGTTTCCGGCGAGCTTCGGCCTGTACGGCAAGCCGACCACGGTGAACAACACCGAAACCTTCGCCGCGGTGCCGTGGATCATTCTGCACGGCGGCGGCGCGTACCTCGATCTGGGGCGGCCGAACAACGGCGGCACCAAGATCTTCTCGGTCACCGGACACGTCAACCGGCCGGGCAACTACGAAGTGAAGCTCGGCACGCCGTTCGCGAAGCTCCTGGAAATGGCGGGCGGCGTGCGCGGCGGCAACAAGCTCAAGGCGGTCATTCCGGGCGGCTCGAGCATGCCGGTGCTCCCGGCAGCGGTGATGATGGCGACCGACATGGACTACGACTCGATCGCGAAGGCGGGCTCGATGCTCGGCTCGGGCGCGGTGATCGTGATGGACGAAACGACCTGCATGGTGCGCGCGCTCGAGCGCCTTTCGTACTTCTATTTCGAGGAATCGTGCGGGCAGTGCACCCCGTGCCGCGAAGGCACCGGCTGGCTGTACCGGGTGGTGAACCGCATCGAGACCGGCCGGGGCAGGCCGGAAGACCTCGGCGTGCTCGACAACGTCTCCGACAACATTGCCGGCCGCACCATCTGCGCGCTCGGCGACGCCGCGGCGCTGCCGGTGAAGAGCTTCATCCAGCATTTCCGCGCCGAATTCGAGTACCACATCGAGCACAAGCGCTGCCTGGTGCAGGGACCGCTGTCGGAGCCGAAATGGGGACGCGCCGGCGCCCACCGGCCGCCGGCGATGCAGAAGGCGGCATGAGCGCGCTCAATCTCGAGATCGACGGCCGGCCGGTTGCGGTGCCGCACGGCTCGACCGTGATGGATGCCGCCGGCAAGCTCGGCATCTACATCCCGCACTTCTGCTATCACAAGAAGCTTTCGATCGCGGCCAACTGCCGCATGTGCCTGGTCGAAATCGAAAAGGCGCTCAAGCCGATGCCCGCGTGCGCGACCCCCGTGACCGAGGGCATGAAGGTATGGACGCATTCGCCCGGCGCGAAAAAGGCGCAGAACGGGGTGATGGAGTTCCTGCTCATCAATCACCCGCTCGACTGCCCGATCTGCGACCAGGGCGGCGAATGCCAGCTGCAGGACCTCGCGGTCGGCTACGGCGCGAGCGCTTCGCGCTACCAGGAGGAAAAGCGCGTGGTGCTCGCGAAGGACATCGGCCCGCTCGTCGCCGCCGAGGAGATGAGCCGCTGCATCCAGTGCACGCGCTGCGTGCGCTTCGGGCAGGAGATCGCGGGCGTGATGGAACTCGGCATGATCGGCCGCGGCGAGCGCGCCGAGATCGTCGCCTTCGTCGGCAGGACCGTGGATTCGGAGCTTTCGGGCAACATGATCGACCTCTGCCCGGTGGGCGCGCTCACCTCGAAGCCGTTCCGCTACTCGGCGCGCACCTGGGAACTGGCGCGGCGCCGGTCGGTCTCGCCGCACGACGGGCACGGTTCGAACCTCGTGCTGCACGTGAAGCAGAACAAGGTGATGCGGGTGCTGCCGCTCGAGAACGAGGCGATCAACGAATGCTGGCTCTCGGACAAGGACCGCTTCTCGTACGAAGCGCTCGATTCGCCCCAGCGTCTTACCGTGCCGATGGTGAAGCGCGACGGCGCCTGGCACGAAGCCGGGTGGCAGGAGGCGATGGAAGCGGTGGCCGCGGCGCTGAAAGAGGCGGGCGCGGCGACCGGCATCCTCGCCACGCCTCATTCCACGCTGGAAGAACTCTACCTGGCCGGCCGGGTCGCAAAGGGCCTGGGCGGGGCAGCCGACTTCCGGCTGCGGCAGTCCGATTTTTCCGCCGACGGCAGGCTGCAAGGAATTCCCTGGCTCGGAATGCCGATCGCGGAGCTCGACCGGCTCGACCGCGTGCTGGTGGTGGGATCGTTCCTGAGAAAAGACCAGCCGCTCGTCGCGCACCGGTTGCGGCAGGCGGCAAAGCGCGGCGCGCAGGTGAGCGTGCTGCATTCCGTGGACGACGATCTGCTGATGCCGCTCGCGCAGCGGGAGATCGTGGCGCCCTCGGAGCTGCCTGCGGCGCTCGAAAGGCTGGCCGAGGGTCCCATCGGAGCAAGCCTGCGCTCCGGCAAGAACGCGGCGATCCTGCTCGGCAGCTTCGCGCAGCAGCATCCGGCCGCGGCGCAGATCCACGCGCTCGCGCAGCAGCTTGCCGATTCGCTCGGCGCGAAGCTCGGATTTCTCGGCGAGGCGGCGAATTCGGTCGGCGGCTACGCCGCCGGGCTTCCCGCCGGCGGCGACATGCATGCGATCCTGGGGAAACAGGCGTTGGTGCTTCTCAATGCCGAGCCCGAACTGGACTGCGCGGACCCGCGGGCAGCGCTCGCGGCGCTGCGCGAGGCGAAGTTCGTGGCCGCGCTCTCGGCGTTCCGGCACTGCGCCAACGAGTACGCAAACGTGCTGCTGCCGATCGCGCCCTTCACCGAAACGGGGGGCACGTTCGTTTCCATGGAAGGGCGCGCGCAGTCATTCCACCCGGCCGTTCGGCCGCTGGGCGAAGCGCGCCCGGCCTGGAAAGTGCTGCGCGTGCTGGGCGGTTTGCTCGGGTTGGACGGCTTTGGCTACGACACCCTCGAGCAGGTGCGCGAGGAGTGCCTCGGCGGCCGGGATCTCGCCGCGCTGCTCTCGAACCGGACCCGGGTTCCGGCCGAAAAAACGGTCGTCCCGGTCACCGGGCTGAAGCGGATCGCCGATGTACCGATCTATTTTGCCGATGCGCTCGCGCGGCGCGCTCCCGCGCTGCAGAAAACCAGGGATGCGCGCACGCCGCGGTGCTGGATGAACGCGGCCCTGATGCGCGGTCTCGATGTGCAGGCAGGCGACCCGGTCCTCGTGCGACAGGGCGAGGGCGAGGCGCGGCTCGAGGCGGCGCTGGACGCGAAACTGCCCGACGGCTGCGTGCGCGTCGCCGCGGCGCATCCCGCGACCGCGGGCCTGGGCGCGATGTTCGGCACCCTCTCGGTCGCCAAGGTGGCCGTGGAGCAGGCGGCCTAGATGAGCGTGACCGTCATGCTCGATGCGCTGCTCGCCTTCTCCGAGAGGCAACTCGGCCCGACCTGGGGTCCGGCTGCCTACGAGCTGGTGAGCGCGGCGGTTTTCATCGTGGCGATCCTGGTGCCGCTGCTTCTCGCCGTCGCCTACCTTACGCTCTGGGAGCGCAAGCTGATCGGCTGGATGCAGATCCGCATCGGCCCGAACCGGGTCGGCCCCTTGGGTCTGCTGCAGCCGATCGCCGACGGGGTCAAGCTGCTGATGAAGGAAATCATCCTCCCGACCCAGGCCAGCAAGGCGCTGTTCGTGATCGCGCCGATGCTCGCGATCATGCCGGCGCTCGCGGCGTGGGCGGTGATCCCGTTCGCCCCCGAAGTGGTGCTCGCCGACATCAACGCGGGACTGCTGTACGTGCTCGCGCTTACTTCCTTCGGCGTGTACGGGGTGATCCTCGCCGGCTGGGCATCCAATTCGAAGTACGCGTTCATCGGCGCGATGCGCTCGGCCGCGCAGATGGTTTCCTACGAGCTGGCGATGGGCTTCGCGCTGGTCGTGGTGCTGATGGTCTCCGGGAGCCTCAACCTCTCGGACATCGTGAACGGGCAGGGCAAGGGGACGTTCGCGCGGATGGGGCTCAATTTCCTCTCCTGGAACTGGCTGCCGCTCGCGCCGATGCTGCTCGTGTACTTCATCTCGGGGGTGGCCGAAACCAACCGCGCGCCCTTCGACGTGGTCGAGGGCGAATCCGAGATCGTCGCCGGCCACATGGTCGAGTACTCCGGCATGACCTTCGCGCTGTTCTTCCTCGCCGAGTACATGAACATGATCCTGATCTCGACGCTCACCGCGCTCCTGTTCTTCGGCGGCTGGCAGGCGCCGATCGACTCGGCGCTCGCCGACCTGGTGCCGCCCTTCGCCTGGCTGCTGGCGAAGGTGTTCCTCATCGTGTCGCTGTTCCTGTGGTTCCGCGCCACGTTCCCGCGCTACCGCTACGACCAGATCATGCGCCTCGGATGGAAGATCTTCATCCCGCTCACCCTGGTGTGGATCGCGGTCATCGGCCTGTGGATGCAGACGCCGTGGAACATCTGGAAATGAGGCCGCGATGAGCCGGGTGCTCGAATTCTTCCGCTCGTTCCTGCTGCTGGAGCTGTTCCGCGGACTCGCGCTCACCGGGCGGCACCTGTTCGCGCGCAAGATCACGGTGCAGTTCCCGGAGGAAAAGACGCCGCTCAGCCCGCGCTTTCGCGGCCTGCACGCGCTGCGCCGCTACCCGAACGGCGAGGAACGCTGCATCGCGTGCAAGCTGTGCGAGGCGGTCTGCCCGGCGCTCGCGATCCACATCGAGTCGGCCGAGCGCGAGGACGGCACGCGCCGCACCACGCGCTACGACATCGACCTCACCAAGTGCATCTTCTGCGGCTTTTGCGAGGAGGCCTGCCCGGTGGACGCCATCGTCGAGACGCGCATTTTCGAGTACCACGGCGAGCGGCGCGGCGACCTGTACTACACCAAGCCGATGCTGCTCGCGGTGGGCGATCGCTACGAAGAACAGATCGCCAAGGACCGGGCCGCGGACGCGATCTACCGATAGGGAGCCAGCGCGCGAGCGGCGGAAGCGGGACCGCTCGCGCGAAAAACAGAATGTTTGAAGCCCTCGTCTTCTACGCCTTCGCCGCCATCCTGCTGGTGGCGGGCCTGCGCGTGATCACGGCGCGCAACCCGGTGCACGCGGCCATGTTCCTCGTGCTTTCGTTCTTCACCGCCGCAGCGATCTGGCTGCTGCTGCGCGCCGAGTTCCTCGCCATCGCGCTGCTGCTCGTGTACGTGGGCGCGGTCATGGTGCTGTTCCTGTTCGTCGTCATGATGCTCGACATCAACATCGAGCGCCTGCGCGAGGGGTTCTGGAAGAACCTGCCGCTCGCGGTCGTGGTCGGCGGCATCATGATGGCCGAGATGGCCGCGGTCCTTGCCGGGCGCTACTTCGGCGTCGCGCCGCGGCCGCGCCCGCTGCCCGCCGATTACAGCAACACCAAGGAGCTCGGGCGCCTGATCTACACCGATTACGCGTTCGCCTTCGAGGTGGCCGCCGTGATCCTGCTCGTGGCGATCATCGCCGCGATCGCGCTCACGCTGCGCCAGCGCAAGGACCGCCAGCGCCAGGACCCGTCGCAGCAGGTGCGCGTGCGGCGCGAGGACCGGGTGCAGCTCGTCGCGATGGCGCCGGAGAAGGACCGGTGACGCTGACCCTGTCGCATTACCTCGTGCTCGGCGCGCTGCTCTTCTCGATCAGCGTGATCGGCATCTTCCTCAACCGCCGCAACCTGATCATCCTGCTGATGGCGATCGAGCTGATGCTGCTCGCGGTGAACCTCAATTTCGTCGCCTTCTCGCACTTCCTCGGGGACGCCGCCGGACAGGTGTTCGTGTTCTTCATCCTGACGGTGGCGGCCGCGGAATCGGCGATCGGCCTGGCGATCCTGGTGGTGCTGTTTCGGGCGCTCGCCACGATCAACGTCGAGGACCTCGACACGCTGAAAGGATGACATGGGATCCGGCGCGCTCGCCTGGATCGACAAGATGATCGCGATGAAGACGCTCTACCTGCTCGTGCCCCTGGCGCCGCTCGCCGGCTCGATCATCGCCGGCCTGTTCGGGCGCGCGATCGGGCGCGCCGGGGCGCATTCGGTCACGATCCTCTCGGTGCTCGTCTCGTTCCTCGCTTCCTCGGTGATTCTCGCCGACGTGCTGCAGGGCAACGTGTTCAACGGCAGCGTGTACACCTGGGCCACCAGCGGCGACACGCGCTTCGAGATCGGGTTCCTCGTCGACCGGCTCTCGGCGCTGATGATGGTCGTGGTGAGCTTCGTCTCCCTGATGGTGCACGTGTACACCATCGGCTACATGGCCGAGGACCCGGGCTACCAGCGGTTCTTCAGCTACATCTCGCTGTTCACCTTCTCGATGCTGATGCTCGTGATGGCGAACAACTTCCTGCAGCTCTTCTTCGGCTGGGAGGCGGTCGGCCTGGTGTCCTACCTGCTGATCGGCTTCTGGTTCAAGCGCGAAAGCGCGATCTTCGCGAGCCTGAAGGCGTTCCTCGTGAACCGGGTGGGGGACTTCGGCTTCGTGCTCGGCATCGCGCTCATCCTCATGCACTTCGGCACGCTGCAATACACCGAGGTGTTCGCGCAGGCGCCGGCCGCCGCGGCGAAGACGATCGAACTGTTCCCCGGCGCGCCCTGGCTGCTCCTCACCGTGATCAGCCTGTGCCTCTTTGTCGGCGCGATGGGCAAGAGCGCGCAATTCCCGCTGCACGTCTGGCTGCCCGACTCGATGGAAGGCCCGACGCCGATCTCGGCGCTGATCCACGCCGCGACCATGGTGACCGCGGGCATCTTCATGGTGGCGCGCATGTCGCCGCTGTTCGAGCTTTCGCAGACCGCGCTCTCGGTCGTGCTCGCGATCGGGGCGGTCACCGCGTTCTTCATGGCGCTGATCGCGCTCACCCAGTACGACATCAAGCGCATCATCGCCTATTCGACGCTGTCGCAGCTCGGCTACATGACCGTCGCGCTGGGGGCTTCCGCCTACTCGGCGGCGATCTTCCACCTGATGACGCACGCCTTCTTCAAGGCGGTGCTGTTCCTCGCCGCGGGCTCGGTGATCATCGCGCTGCACCACGAGCAGGACATGCGCCGCATGGGCGGGCTGAAGGCGTACATGCCGTGGACCTACTGGACGCTGCTCATCGGCGCAATCGCCTCGGCCGGCATCCCGCCGTTCGCCGGCTTTTTCTCCAAGGACGCGATCATCGAGGCAGTGAAGCTCTCGACGACGCCCGGCGCGACCTTCGCCTGGCTCGCGGTGCTCTCGACGGTCTTCATCACCGCGGCGTACACCTTCCGGCTGGTGTTCATGGCGTTTCACGGCGAGCCGCGCTTCGATCCGGCGCACCCGCCGCACGAGTCGCCCAAGGTGGTCACGGTGCCGCTCGTGCTGCTCGCGATTCCCTCCATCGGCTCGGGCTGGTGGATCGGGAGCGTCGTGTTCGGCGACTACTTCGGCCATTCGATCGCGGTGAGCGCGGCGCACGGCAACCTCGCGCAGATGGCCGGCGAATACCGCGGCCTGTGGAACTACATGCTGCACGGCGTATCGGCGCTGCCGTTCTGGCTCGCGCTCGCCGGAATCGCCACCGCCTGGTACCTGTACCGCGTGCGCACCGACCTGCCCAAGCGGATCGCGCTCGCGCTGGGGCCGCTCTACGCGCTCGTCGAGCGCAAGTACGGCTTCGACGAGCTGTACCAGTGGCTGTTCGCGGGCGGCGCGCGGCTCGTCGGCCGGGGCTTCTGGAAGGGCGGCGACGAGCGCACCATCGACGGGGTCTTCGTCAACGGCTCGGCGCGCATGGTGGGCTGGTTCTCGAGCGTAGTGCGCCTGTTCCAGACCGGCTTCATCTACCAGTACGCGTTCGTGATGATCTTCGGGGTGCTGCTCGTGATGACCTGGTTCCTGTTCCTGGCGCCGAGGAGCTGAGCGTGAACGTTTTTGACTTCAATGCGTCTCCCGACCTGGCGCTCGGGCGCCAGGTCGGGAGATGGATGATGTCAATCCAGCTCCCATGACCCACACCGTCCCGCTGCTCTCGCTCGCGATCTGGGTGCCGATCCTGTTCGGCCTGGGCGTGCTCGCCACCGGCGGCGACCGCAACGCATCCGAGCAGCGCTGGCTCGCGCTTGCCGGCGCCGTCACCGGGTTCCTGGTGACGATCCCGCTGTGGCTGAATTTCGATCTCGGGACCGCCGAGATGCAGTTCGTCGAATTCACGCCCTGGATCGCGCAGTTCAACGTCAACTACCACCTCGGCGTGGACGGCATCTCGATGCTGTTCGTGCTGCTCAACAGCTTCATCACCGTACTGGTGGTCGTGGCGGGCTGGAGCGTGATCGACACGCGGGTCGCCCAGTACATGGGGGCGTTCCTCATCATGTCGGGGCTGCTGAACGGGGTCTTCGCCGCGCTCGACGCCGTGCTCTTCTACGTGTTCTTCGAGGGGACCCTCATCCCGATGTTCATCATCATCGGCGTCTGGGGCGGCCCGAACCGGGTGTACGCGGCGGTCAAGTTCTTCCTCTACACGCTGATGGGCTCGCTGCTGATGCTGGTGGCGCTGCTGTACCTGTACGGCAAGTCGGGCGGCAGCTTCGCGATCCTCGACTGGCACGCGCTGCCGCTGCCGCTCGGCGTGCAGATCCTGCTCTTCTTCGGGCTGCTGCTCGCGTTCGCGGTCAAGGTGCCGATGTGGCCGGTGCACACGTGGCTGCCGGACGCGCATACCGAGGCGCCCACGGGAGGGTCGGTGGTGCTCGCCGCGATCCTGCTGAAGCTGGGCGCCTACGGCTTCGTGCGCTTCACGCTGCCGATCCTGCCGGATGCCTCGCGCGAGCTTGCCTGGCTGATGATCTCGCTGTCGCTCGTCGCGGTCGTGTACATCGGCCTCGTGGCCCTGGTGCAGACCGACATGAAGAAGCTGATCGCCTACTCGTCGATCTCGCACATGGGCTTCGTCACGCTCGGCTTCTTCGTCTTCAACGCCTACGGGGTCGAAGGCGGCCTGGTGCAGATGATCTCGCACGGGTTCGTCTCGGCGGCGCTGTTCCTCTGCGTCGGCGTGCTCTACGACCGCATGCACTCGCGCATGATCGCCGACTACGGCGGCGTGGTGAACACGATGCCGAAGTTCGCCTCGCTCATGATGCTCTTTGCGATGGCGAATTCGGGGCTTCCCGCCACCTCCGGGTTCGTCGGCGAGTTCATGGTGATTCTCGGCGCGATGAAGGCCAATTTCTGGCTCGCGTTCGCCGCCGCGACCATCATGGTCTTCGGCGCCGCCTATACGCTGTGGATGTACAAGCGCGTCATTTTCGGCGCCGTCGCCAATCATCACGTGCGCGAGCTGAAGGACCTGAACGGCCGCGAACTCCTGGTGCTGGGACTGCTCGCCGCGGCGGTGCTGGCGATGGGCGTGTATCCGCTTCCCTTCACCGAGGTGATGCACGCCTCGGTCAATGAACTGCTGCGCCACGTCGCGCAGCCGAAGATATGAAACTGCCGGCGTCCTGGCTCGATTTTCTGCCGGCGCTGCCGGAGATCGTGCTGCTCGCCGGCGCGTGCGGGCTGATGATTTTCGACCTCTACGCGAAGAAGGAGAACCGGGCGGGGAGCGTGCTGTTCGCTTCGCTCGCGGTGTTCGCAGCCGCGCTCGCGACCCTGTTCGTGCTGTTCGGCTCGGGCGGACAGCTCCTCTACGCGTTCAACGGCCTGTTCGTCGCCGACCTGATGTCGCACGTGCTCAAGCTCGGTGCTTATCTCGCGGTGTCGCTCGCGCTCGTGTATTCGCGCCAGTACATGCTCGACCGCGGGCTGCTGAAGGGCGAATTCCTGACGCTGCTGCTCTTCGCGCTGCTCGGGATGATGGTGATGATGAGCGCCAACAGCTTTCTCACCGTCTACCTCGGGCTGGAGCTGCTGTCGCTCTGCCTGTACGCCATGGTGGCGCTCAACCGCGATTCGGCCGCTTCCACCGAGGCGGCGATGAAGTACTTCGTGCTCGGCGCGCTCGCCTCGGGCCTGCTGCTCTACGGCATGTCGATGATCTACGGGGCGACCGGCACGCTCGCGATCCACGAGGTGGCGCGCCAGGTGGCGAACCTCGCCACCCATGCCACCGAGCGCACGTTCCTCGTCTTCGGCCTGGTGTTCGTGGTCGCGGGGATCGCCTTCAAGCTCGGCCTGGTCCCGTTCCACATGTGGATCCCGGACGTCTATCACGGCGCGCCGACCGCGGTGACGCTGGTGATCGGCTCGGCGCCCAAGCTCGCCGCGTTCGCGATGGCGATGCGCCTGCTGGTGAACGGGCTCCTCGACCTCGCCGCCGACTGGCAGCAGATGCTGGTGATCCTCTCGGTGCTTTCGATGGCGCTCGGCAACCTCGCCGCGATTGCGCAATCGAACCTGAAGCGCATGCTCGCCTATTCGACCATCGCGCACATGGGCTTCATGCTGCTCGGGCTGCTCTCGGGCGTGGTGGGCGGCAACTGGCTGAACGCGGCCGATGCCTACGCGGCCGCGATGTTCTACACGCTGGTGTACGTGCTGATGTCGCTCGGCGCCTTCGGCATGCTGCTCTACCTCTCGAGCAAGGGCTTCGAGTGCGAGACGCTCGAGGACATGAAGGGCCTCAACCGCCGCAACCCGTGGTTCGCCTTCATCATGCTGCTCGCCATGTTTTCGCTCGCGGGCGTGCCGCCCACGGCGGGCTTCTACGCCAAGCTCTCGGTGCTCTCCGCGGTGGTCGCCGCCGGGCAGATCTGGCTCGCGGTCGTGGCGGTGATCTTCTCGCTGATCGGGGCCTTCTACTACCTGCGCGTAGTGAAGCTCATGTACTTCGACGAGCCGAAGGACGCGACCCCGGTCGAGGGCGACCGCGACATGCGCGTGCTCCTTTCCGCGAACGGCCTTGCGCTGCTCGCGATCGGCATCGTCCCCCAGCCGCTGATGTGGATCTGCTACGTCTCGATCCGGTCGCTCTGACGGAATGCCGGGCGCTGATCTGACCGAGACTTTCCTTTCCGGCGAAGAGGTGTACGCGGGGCGCTTTTTCCGCGTGCACCGCGACCGGGTGCGCCTGCCCGACGGCAGGGAAACGATGCGCGAGTACGTGCGCCACCCCGGCGCGGTGGGGATCGTGGCGCTACTCGCCGAGGGCAGCGTGCTGCTCGAACGCCAGCACCGCTATGCGCTGCGGCGCGACTTCATCGAGATCCCCGCGGGCAAGCTCGAGCCCGGCGAGCCGCACCGGGAGACCGCCAGGCGCGAGCTGCTGGAGGAGACCGGCTATGTGGCCGCCCAGTGGCAGCGCCTCGGCGTCATTCACAACGCGATCGGCTATTCCGACGAGGCGATCGAGCTGTGGCTCGCAAGCGGGCTCGAGGCGCGCACGCAGGCCCTCGACCACGGCGAACACCTCGAAGTATTCACGCTGCCCTTCGCCGAGGCTCTGGCGATGTGCCGCGACGGCCGCATCACCGACGTGAAGACCATTGTCGGGCTCGGCTGGGCAGAAGACATCTCGACCCGGAAGGGGCGGGTGTAAGATGGTTTCGTTCCACGGAGAGGAGGAGGACATGGCCCACCATCGCGATCTGCGTATCACCGCAATGCTCTTTGTCGCCGGCGCGGCGTTCATCGGCGCCGCCGGAGCCGACGAGACCTGCAACTCACCGTACATCTCCAAGCTGATCAAGGGGCAGGAGGACTTCGTCTACGTCTGGGCGCTCGGCGTGGAGGGGCTGGGAGACGGCTCCGACAAGCTCGTCACGGTGGACGTCAACCCCAAGTCGAAGAGCTACGGCAAGGTGATCCACATGGTGTCGACCGGTGCGCGCGTCGAGGCGCACCACATGGGGTTCACCGACGACCGGCGCCAGATCTGGGCGGGCGGGCTCGCCGACAACCGCATCTGGGTGTTCGACATCGCGACCGATCCGGCGAAGCCGAAGATCGTGCGCACGATCGCCGACCTCGGCGACAAGTCGGGCTATCTCGGGCCGCACACCTATTACGCGATGCCCGGGCGGATGCTGGTGCAGGCGCTGTCCAACGTGAAGGACAAGGGCGGCGTCACCGGCATGGCGCTCTACAACAACAAAGGCCAGTTCATCGCCTCGTACGCGATGCCGACCCAAGGGGGCGGCGACGGCTATGGCTACGACCTGGCGGTCAACCCGAAGAAGAACGTGCTGCTCACCTCGAGCTTTGCCGGCTATGCCAACTACATGCGGCCGCTCGGCGAGCTGGTGAAGGACGGCGAGGCGATGAAGAAATTCGGCAACACCATGGTCGCCTGGGACCTGAAGGCGATGAAGCCGAAGAAGATCTTCAGCGTGCCGGGCGCGCCGCTCGAGATCCGCTGGTCGCTGAACCCGAAGGACAACTGGGCGATCACCGCCACCGCACTCACCGCCAAGCTCTGGCTCGTCAAGCAGGACGGGAAGGGCGAGTGGACGGCCGGGGAAGTGGGCACGATCGGCGACCCGGCGAAGATCCCGCTGCCGGTGGACATCAGCATCACGCGCGACGGCAGGGGTCTCTGGGTCAACACCTTCATGGACGGCAAGACCCGCTACTTCGATCTCTCCAATCCCGAGGCGCCGAAGCAGACCTACGAGAAGGCCACCGGCAAGCAGGTGAACATGATCTCGCAGAGCTGGGACGGCAAGCGCGTCTACATCACCTCCTCGCTCCTCGCCAACTGGGACAAGGGCGGCGCCGACAACGAACAGTTCCTGCGCGGCTTCGCCTGGGACGGCAAGGAGCTGGTGCAGAAGTTCGAGGTCGATTTCACCAAGGAAAAGCTCGGCCGCGCGCACCACATGAAGCTGGGATCCAAGGCGCTGCACGGCACGTGATTCGCGCGCTCGCGCTGCTCGCCGGCGCGCTCGCCGCGCCGGCGCCGCTCGCGCACCACCCCGAGCCGCTGCCGGCGCTCGAATACGCGCCGCCGCCGCCCGGCAGCTACGTGCTGCACCGGATCATGCGGGCGCCGGACGGACCGGTGCTGGGACTCGACGGCCGCTCCCGGCCGCTCTCGCGCTACACCCGCGGCCAGATCACGCTGCTTGGCTTCATCTACACCACCTGCGTCGATCCCGAGGGCTGCCCGCTCGCCTATCGCGTCTTCGACGCGCTGAAGGAAGCGATCGTTGCAAACACCGCGCTGCATGCCAAGGTCCGCTTCGTGACCCTGTCGTTCGACCCGGCGCGCGACACGCCCGAAGCGATGCGGCACTACGCCGGCAGCCGCGCGGTGGACAAGGGCGGCGGACTGCGCTGGTATTTCCTCACCACCGGCTCGGCGCGCGCGCTGATGCCGCTGGTGGAAGGCTTCGGCCAGGACGTGCGCGTCACCGTGGACCGTTCGAGCGGCCGCCCGCGGCGCGAACTATCGCACGTGCTGAAGGTGTTCCTGATCGACCGGGCGGGCGACGTGCGCGAGATCTACAGCTCGAACTTCCTCCATCCGCAGGTGGTGCTCAACGACATCGAGACTCTGCTCATGGAGGAGCGATGAAGGCCGAGCCCTATTTTGCGGCCGGCGGCTGCGGAGCGTTCCGGCGGGCGGTCGGGCTCCCGCAGCGTCCCGACGGGCGGTTGTGGTCTTGGGCTGCGCCTGACGACGACGCGATCGTGCGCTCGTTCGCTGCCGGATAGCGCACCCATCGCACCGCTTTGCTTATCGATTGAGTCCTGCCGATAGCAGACTTGCAGTGATGCGCTCGAGCGCGCCGAGGTCCTTGTAGGGCTGCGTCTCGGCCCATCGGGCGACCGAGAAATCTGGCCGCAAGGCGGAGATTTCCTGTGCCAGCTGGCGCGCCTGGCTTTCCTTTCCGGTGGCATTGCAAATCTCGATCTGCACCAGTCGCGCATCGATATCGTCGTGCTTCATACGTACTGCGCCGTCGGCCGCCGCGCTGGCTTCGCTCCATCGGCGGATCTCCTTGCAGCTCGCCGCAAGAACCACCTTGAACCAGGTTGGATGCACTGGCGTGAGCCGCATGGCCTGCCGCACGCGATCGGCGGCGTCTGCAGGTCTGCCACAATAGTAATAGATGTTCGCCAGGTGCGCGTTGGCGGTAGAGCAGCCAGGGCGCAATGCGACCGAGTCCTCCGCCACCTCGAGCGCCTTGTCGTGCTCGCGCCGGAGCAGATGGATATGCGCCATGACGGTGTGCGCCTGACCGTCCACGTCTTCCATCGGCATCGCGCGATTGGCCCACTGCTCGGCCAATTCGAGCGAGCGCTTCGGTGTCGCGCTCCAGCCGCGGAAGGCGTCCCACCAATACGTGAGCGCAACGGCGGTCGGGCCGATCGAGCTCTCGGGCGCGAGGCGCGCCACCTGCTCGAAGGCCTCGCGCGCAGCCACGTTCGTTTCCTTCCGCCCTTTCATGGACTCGTGAATGCCGCGATAAAAATACTCGCGCGCCCTCGGAAGCCTGATTGCGTTGCGCCAAACCCTGGCCTGATCGCCGCTCAACAGCTTGACGTCAAGCGCGGTCACGATCTTCTCCGTGATTTCGTCCTGGACCTCGAGCGATTCGTTCAGCAGACGGTCGTAGTGCTCGGTCCATATGACCTGCGCTGAAGAGCCCTCGATGAGGGTCACCGTGATGCGAGCGCGATCGCCGGACTTCTGGAAGAATCCTTCAAGCAGGTAACGCGCGCTCATTTGGGCCGCCGCCTCCTGCGGCGTCACCGCCTTGTCGCGGTAGGTATTCGTCGTGGGGGTTCCGATAAGGATCAGGCCGGCGATCTTTGCCAGCGCCCACTGGACGTCGGTGCGCAGTCCGTCAGCGAAACAGACCTGTTCCACATCCGCCGTTGCAGTCCTGAACGGCAGGATCGCGATCGAGGGCAACTCGGAGAGTTCATCCGCGGTTCGCGCGACCGCGCTTCGCGCGCGCAAGACCGCAGCACGGCCTTCGGCTTGCGCGGGAACTGCGCGATGCCAGCGGACCGCGGTCGGGATGTTCCTGAGCGTCTCCTCGCCCTGATCGACGAAGGTGGCGCAGACGCGGATGCCGACCGCACCCTTTACGGCATCGGAGACGGCGATTCCGCCCGGATCCGCGAGCGCCTGCAGGCGCGCCGCGACGTTCACGCCGTCGCCGTACACCGTGCCGTCAGTCTTTTCGATGACCTCGCCCAGATGCACGCCGATGCGGAAGCGCAGGCAGTCGCCGTCCGGCGCTCCACCCGAAGCAGCTGCAAGCCCCTGCTGGATAGAAAGTGCTGCCGAGACGGCGCCCGTAGCGACCTCGAAGATGGCGAGGACGGAATCGCCCGCCATGTCGATCACACGGCCTCGGTTGGACTCGATCTGAGACCGGAATATCGACCGGGCGGCGTCGAGCGCGGCGACGGTCCTTTTCTCGTCCGCGGCCA
>Ga0114945_10000575_pt1 | contig 23740 bp, 22 predicted proteins | sample OV2TP3_FD_87194 | JGI IMG/M metagenome (GOLD analysis project Ga0114945, IMG submission 87194) | Hot spring microbial communities from Beatty, Nevada to study Microbial Dark Matter (Phase II) - OV2 TP3 | ecosystem: Environmental > Aquatic > Thermal springs > Hot (42-90C) | place: USA: Beatty...
AGCTGTCTCCAAACCGGCCCCGCGGATAATTCGCGCCGCGCGCCGCACGATACCGCCCGGGATCGGCGGACTTCAGCATCTTCACCGCATCAAAAGTCTCGCGTCCCGCGCCGTGCAGCACCGTGTCCACCGTCTGCGCGTACATGGACTCAAACGTCTGGCTCACCGGCGCCGCCGCCGGATTCCGCCCGCCCACGCCGAAATCCTGGATGTTGTCCAGCGCCACCGCCGGCTGCGTTCCTGCCAGCGTGCGCGGCAGCGTGGTGCCCAGCGCCACCGCGCGGAACGGGCTGCGCTCCTTCTCCGCCGCCTCGCGCAGCGCCCGGTTCAGCCAGCCGTCTGCCGTGGACTTCACCCCCGGCGTCCCGCTCTCCATGTAATCTTGCGCGTCGAAGTGGGAGCGCGTATTGTCCGGCGATCCCGCGGCTTCGATGATTGCCAGTTGCTTCTCATCCCACAGCGGCTTCAGCGAAGCCATGGCCGGGTGCAGCCCGAAGAATCCGTCCAGGTCCAGCACTGACTCCGCGCCCCGCCGCGGCTGCGGGATGGCGATGCTCGGGCGCAGGCGGTAGTACGCCGCCTCGCCGTAGGGCACCACCATGTTCAGCCCGTCGGCCGCACCGCGCTGGAAAATCACCACCAGGCGCTTCCGCCCCGAAGTCTCCGCCCCCAGCGCCGCGCGCGTCAGGAACGCCGGCACCGCCGTCGTCGCCACCACTGCCAGGGCGCCGTTCCTCAGAAAAACCCGCCGCGTGATTGCCATGAGTGCTTCTACCTCCGCTGAAATTCCGGCGACCCCAAGAGCAGCCCGGCGATCAGCCCGGGAGTCTGCGCCGCAAGACTGCCGCCCACCATCTGCTCCACCTCCTGCGGATTCGCCAGCTGTTTGCGAATCGTCTGGTGCGTCGCCGGTGAAACGTCGCCCGCCAGCAACGCATTCTCCAGGGCCGCCAGCGCGCCATCCGGGCTCGCCGCCGCTCCCCCGTTGCCCAGCAACTGTTGCGCCTGCACGTCCACTCCACCGATCCGCCCCAGGCTCAACGCCAGCGCGATGTTCATGCGGTTCAATAGCGCCGCCGAATTCACCCACGCCTCCCCCCGCATCGAGTATCCCGTCGGGGGCTGCGCCTGGTAGAGCGGCATGCCCAAACGGTTCAGCGATTGCACCAGCGGCATGGCGCTCGATACTTCGGCGCCCGTGGCGCGCACCGCCGAGGCCACAAACTCCAGCGGCGTTTTCACCTTGGCGCGGTAGGCCTCCGGCGACCAGAACTCCTCGGACCGGAACAGCGTGCGCAGCACTTCGCGAATGTCACCGTCGGTTTTCTGGAAGGTCTGCGCCATGCGCTCCACCAGCGCCGGCGGCGGCTCGTCCGCCACAAAGCGCTGCGCCAGCTTGGTGGAAATGAACTTCGCCGTCGAAGGATGCCGCGCCAGCAGATCCAGCACCTTCATCCCTTCTTTTTTCCCGCCCCCGGAGATGGTCTGGTCGAGCACCTGCTTCGGCCCGGGCTCGTGCATGCGCTCTTCGAAGTGGAAGTCGCCGCCCAGTTGCGGGCGCCGGATGGTCCAGCCCGTAAACGCGCGCGCCACCTCCGTGACGTCCTTCTGCGTGTACCCGCCATCGACGCCCAGGGTGTGCAGCTCCATCAGTTCGCGGGCGTAGTTTTCGTTCAGACCGCGGCGCATCTGCTGCGCCTGCTGCTGCTGCTGGCGCATGGCCTCATCGTTGCCGCCTCCGGTGCGCTGCTGGCCCTGGCGGTTGCGGCCCATTCCGCCCAGAAGAATGCTGCCGGGATTGCGCCCCATTTGGCGCTGCCGCCCGCCAGCTCCGCGCGCGCGCCCGCCATTCTTCGCCTGCTCGGAGTTCGGGCCCACGCTGGTCCAGTTGTCCAGGTAGAAGAGCATGGCGGGACTTTCCGCGGTGGCCACCAGCATGTCGCGAAACTTGCCCAGCGCGTGCGGCCGGATCACGTCCCGCTCATAAGAAGTTACCAAATACCGGTCGGGGCCCTTGTTGAGGAATACGTTGAAGTGGTTGAACCAGAAGTCGGTCATCACTTCTTCCAACTGGCGCTCGCTGTAGGCGGCGCGCAGGAGCTTGGCCTGCTGCAGCTCGGTGACCACCACGGCGGTGGGATTCATCCGCGCCATCACGCCGGCGCGCTGTTCGGGCGAGAGCCCGGCGACGAACTGCTCGCGCTCCTCGCGCGAAAGCGAGCGCAGCAGCGCCTGGCGCTCTTCCGGTTCCATCTTCAGCACGGCCGCCAGCCGCTCTTCCGCAGGCAACTGCCGCAGCCGCTCGGCTTCGAGCTCGGCGTACATGCGCGCCTCGCGCCGCTCCTGGCTGATTTCAGTATCCATGGCGGCGCCCTCGCCGGAGTCGCGCTCGCCGTTCTGCGCCTCGCGCTGCTGCCGCGCCTGCCGCATCTTGTAGTTTTCCAGTGCCGCTTCGTACACCGCGCGCTTCTTGGGATCGCTGGGCATGGGCATGCGGCCTTCGGCCACGGCGCGCAGCACTTGCGGCGACGGGTAGTTCTCCAGCATCTCGCGGGCGTCCATGTGCAGCGTCTGGAAGGGAGCCAGGCGCGCCTGGAGGCGGCGGTCGTCGATTTTTTCCGGACGCAACTGCCGCTCGATCCATTTGTCCACGCCCATAGCGCGGACTTTTTCAACCTCGCCCGGCCGCGGCCCGAAGGTGAGGCGGTTGAGCGCGTGCAGCGCGCGCCGCGATTCGTCCATCGACGCAGCGGGCTTGCGCTCGCCGGCCAGCAGCAGGCTGGCGCACAGTCCAAGGATTCCCAGCAGGGAAGCCGCCCAGGTTTTCCGCATTCGCATGAGGTTGCCGCTCCCGCGGCGGAGGGACCCGCCTATGCAGGGAACAACCCGAAGGATAGCGGAAAGTTGCGCAGCAGCGTGGAGGAATCCCCGGGCCAAACGCATCGCTTCAGGCGGAATACACGCGCCCTTTGTTGATCTTGTAGTTCAGCGAGGCGGCGAGCTGGTCCACGTCCACGGGGCTGATGTTGCACACCAGGCGCTCGTCGAGGAAGGTGGGCTTGTTGCGGCCGGCGGCGTCACGCCGCACCTGCACCAGGAGCGCCTGCACGGCGTTGGGGTCGAACTTCTGCGGCGCCAGCTTCACAATCTCGCTCACCGCCTCGCCCACGCTCAGCGACTGGCGGTAGGGCCGCTCGCTGGTCATGGCGTCAAAGGTATCGGCCACGGCGGTGATCTTCACCGGCTGGGAGATGTCCTCGCCGTGCAGCCGGTCGGGATAGCCAGAGCCGTCGGCGCGCTCGTGGTGGGAGCGCACCACCTCGGCCACCTTGGGCCAGGGAAACTCGACGCCCGAGACGATCTGGTGCCCGATGGTGGTGTGGTCGGCCATCTCGCGGAACTCCTCCGGCCCCAGCGCCGAAGGCTTGTTGAAGATGTACTTGTCCACCGTGACCTTGCCGATATCGTGCAGGTATCCGGCGGCGCGCAGCCCGCTGACGTCGGTCTCATCCATGCCGATGCTGGAGCCGATGCCGGCGGCGTAGCGACCCACGCGCAGCGAGTGCCCCCGCGTGTGGAAGTCTTTCACGTCGATGGCGGTGGCAAAGGCCTCCAGCGTCTGGTCGTAGAAATTGTGCAGCGAGGCCAGCAGGCGCAGGTTTTCCGTGATGCGGTGCTGCAAGGACTGGCTCAGGGTGTAGTTGTGCACCGCCAGAGCGACGTAGTTGCCCATCAGCGCCAGGGCATCGAACTCGTCGTCTTCATAGACGGCCTCGCCTTCGCGGCGGCCCAGCGCCACCACGCCTACCAGCCTCGGGCCCACGCGCAGCGGCGCCAGGCACTTGAACAGCTCCGGCGCCACGTTGCCGTTGGAGCTGAGATAGGTGTCGCAGCTTCTGGGAGTGAGCGCCTGGGGCATGCGCGTGGTGGTGAGCATGTGCACGTGCCGCGGCAGCAGAGGAATCACCGCGGGCTCGGGAAACAGCGCAAAGCCGCGGGAGGCCGCCGAGGTCAGCATGGCGGGCTTGTCCGTAAAGGTAAACAGAGCGCCTTCGCGCGCCGCCAGCGCCTCCATCAAAAGCGAGAGGGCGGAGCTCGCCGTTTCAGCGAAGTCGCGTTCCGCGGTCATCTCCGGACCGAGGTCGGCCAGCGTCTCAAAGGTAACCAGAAGACGCCGGAAGTTGTTCTTTTTCACTGCCACGCGGGGGTGGTAGCGAAAACCGCAGAGCACAACGAGAGTACCACGCGCTCCCCGGCCGCGGGCCGCCGCGGGCACCTTCGGGCTATTGGTTAGTTTGGTGCGTTTGGGTAACCACCTGCGAGGTTACCGCAAAGGCTTTCACCGGCGGCGGGCGGGCGGGGGAACGAGGAGCAGATGCCAGGCCTCACGGTACTTCTCGTAGCGGCCGCGGCTGGGGTGGTGCGGGAACAACCCGATGATCTTCTTGCCGACCGCATTTCGGGCTGGGATTATGTACCAAGTGTCGCAAGGGACGACGTAGACGACCACGAAGTCGATCTCGTGGCTTGAGTACGGCACGTAACGCCTGCCGCTCTTGAGCGTGCAACGGTAGGAATAGTTGCGGAGGGTGGAAACGGACTTGACCTGGACCTTAAGGAGGGAACTGCCGCTTTTTACCACACAATCAAAGCGGGACGAGTCACCATATGGCTTGAGGACAGTGAGGCCGCGACCAGCGGCCTCGGCCATGAACTTGAGCTCGACCCATTCTCCGCGGCGCTTGGGATGCGGCAGGCAGTCTAGAGGGTTGTGCTTGTGTCGTTTCATGCGAACACCTTTTAAGGAGGGATTTTGGAAGGTTGGAAACAAAGGGCCCGGCGGGCGCCGCGTCCTTTTCTATTTTCTATACCATATAAGTCTAGTATAGCATAGCAGAGGGGGTAAATGGGACACAAATGCCAGATTTATTTCTCCGGCCGAATCAGCAACTTACGGGGAAAACGGCGATTTTGGGGGCTTGACAGGATTGCGGGCTCGGGCGAAATTTGGAACCAAGATGGGAAAAACCGCCCCAGATGACGCAGTCAATAACGTCGAACCAGTCAATGGAAAACAGCCACAATAGTAGGAAAAACCCGATGAGTCCGAGCACTACTCAGCATGACGGCGTATGTTCCTTCGCGTGCGCTCTCTTTGCCGCAGGCCCGGAAGGGCCGGTCGAGAATAGCCCAGCCCGGAAGGGCTGGGAACCAGGCAACATCACGTGCAAGCCCCGGAGGGGCGACACCTATCCGAAGACCCAGCGCGGGTCGTAGTCAACCCCGTGTTTTTTCAGCAGCGCCAGGTATTCCTGCTCGAAGGTACGCTTCTTGTGATGCCCGGTCTGGTTCTCGATGTAGCCGATCACGGAAGCAAGAGCCGACGAACTCACGCTGAAGGCGGCGTAGCCTTTCTGCCAACCGAATTCGGCAGTGTGCCCGCGCATCCATTGGGAGGAATTCGATTTGAGCAGGTTGACGGCCCGCGCAACTGAAACATCGCGCGACAGCGACGCCAGAATGTGCAGGTGGTCCGCCATGCCGCCGATGGCCACCGCCTTCATGCCATGGTTTTTCAGGATTCCGCCCAGGTAGCGCCAGAGTCTGGATTGTCGCTGGTTCGGAATAAGCGGGCGGCGCTGCTTGGTGCTGAACACGATGTGCACGTAGATGCAGGTGAAGGAGTGGGCCATGCGTGTCGCCCCTCCGGGGCTTGGACATCCTAACAAACGCCTTCCCAGCCCTTCCGGGCTGGGCTATTCTCGTTCGGCCCCTTCGGGGCCTGAGGCGTAGGCCTGTTGAACGTCATCGCTTGGCCCAAAGGGCTAACCATGGCGCCCTCCTCATTTATTTATGTGATGTGCCAAAGAATCAATTTGCCGAGAACCTGTCCAGTCACCCTTCATACGGCCACGCCCCTAAGACCGTTACCTGCGCTGCGCCAGGTAGTAGCTGTCGTAGCCGCGCTTGGCGCCGGGCATGGGTGGGCGCACGTCCATGCCGTCGAAAAAGCGCACGCGGCGGAATCCAGCCTGGCTGAGCGCGCGGCGGATGGCGCGGTCGCTCCACGCGATGTGGGGCACGGATTCCTTCTGGTAGCGCCAGAGCCGCCCGGCGGGAACAAACCAGTCGAAGCTGATGGTGTTGATGCGGCGGCGGGCGTGGTAGCGGCTGCGGAACAGCACCTTGTACTGCGGAGTTTCCATCCACTCGGTGATGTTGGATTGCTCCTTGAGCGAGCGCAGCGTGTTGAGGTCGAAGAGAAACCAGCCGCCGGGGCGGAGGGCGCGGGCCACGGCGCGCAAGACGGTGGCGAGCTCCAAATTGCGCAGATGGTTGAGCGCGGCGAACTCGCAGGTGACAAGATCCACGGGACGGGGCAGGCGAAAGCGCCGCATGTCGGCGCACAACACGCGCACCGTAAGGTGATCGCGACGGGCTTTCTGCCGCGTGATGCGGCAGAGCGTGGGCGACAGGTCCACGGCATAGACCTTGAGGCCGCGGCGCGCGAAATCGAGCGCGGTTTCGCCGGTGCCGCAACCCAGGTCGCAGGCGGAACGCGCTTCTGCGAGGAGCTTGCCCAGGATCTTGCCGCGCGCGTGGCGGTTCATGCGCGGCACGGACTGCGTCAGGCGGTCATAGAACTCGGCCAGCAGGGTGTAAGGACCGGATGATGCGTTCTTCATGGCAGGAGCCGCCTACATGGCCACGCTGACGCCGGCGCGCTCTTCGCTGCTGGCCGCAAACAGCGTGCGCGGCTGGTAGGCCAGCAGGCTTGCGAGGAACACGTCCGGCAGTTGCGCGATGCGGATATTGAACGTGTTGGCGGCGTCGTTATACAGCTCGCGCCGGTCGGCGATGTGCGATTCAATCTGGCTGATGCGCTGCTGCAACTGCATGAAATTCTGGTTGGCCTTGAGGTCGGGATACTTCTCGGCCACGGCAAAGAGCGTCTTCAAAGCGCCGGCGGATTCGCGATTGGCGTCCAGCTTCTGACCCACGCTCTGCGCGTTCAGGAAGCTGGTGCGCGCGGCCACGATCTTCTCCAGCGTGGCCTGCTCGTACTTCATGTAGCCGCGGCAGGTCTCGACCAGCTTGGGCAGCTCGTCAAAGCGCTGCTTGAGCAGCACGTCAATGTTCGACCAGGAGCGGTCCACTTCGTTGCGGATGGAGATGAGGCTGTTGTACACCGTCGCAAAATAGAGCACGAGGCCCACGATGAGAAAAAAGAAAACGCCGCTGACGACGGTTGTGACCATGCCGTTCTCCGTTAGCCCGGAACCTCCACAGATCAGGCGAAGCTGATCTTCACGTCCTTGCGCTCTTCTTCGGCGGCCTGGAAGAGCTCCCGGCGGGCGTAGCCCAGGATGCGCGCCACGAGCAGGTCGGGAATCTGCGCAATCCTGATGTTGTAGATATTGGTGTCTTCGTTGAAGCGGTTGCGCCGCCCGGCGATGTCGGTCTCCAGGCCGGTGATGCGCTCCTGAAGCTGCATGAAGTTCTGGTTGGCCTTGAGTTCGGGATAGTTCTCCGCGACGGCAAACAGGGTGCGCAGCGCTCCGGTGAGCATGTTTTCCGCCTGCGCCTTTTCGCCGATGGAGCCGGCTTTGGAGATGGCCGCGCGCGCCTCGGTGATTTTCTGGAACGTGCCCGCCTCGTGCGCCATGTATCCCTTGCAGGTTTCGACCAGCTTGGGCAACTCGTCAAAGCGCTGCTTGAGCAGCACGTCAATGTTCGACCAGGAGCGGTCAATATCGTTGCGCAGTTGCACCAGGCGGTTGTAGACGCCGATGAACCACAGCACCAGCACCACAGCCAGCCCCAGCAATCCGAAAATCATCAGCGCCAAGATGCCCATCACGCCTCCTTATTCCCTCGCGGTCGTTGCCCTCAACCCAGTCCCAGGCGGAACACCAGCCAGGCCACACAGGCGAGGCTCAGTGCCGCACCACCGAAAATATACAACCAAGTGTTGCGCCCCAGCTTCTCCAGCACTTCTTTCTGTCCGGACTCGGCGATAAAAAACCAGGGATGATGCTCGCCCTTGCGGATGACGACGCGCAGGTTTTCATCCTGCTCGCCGGGAGCCTCGGCCGCCATGCCCAGCACGTATACGGGGCCGTCGGGGCACAGGTTCCTTTCCGTAAAGCGCATGGGCTCCTGAAAAGTGACGCCGCGGCGCGCGCAGTAGCTGCGAAAGCGCTCCTGCATCGGGGGCCCGGCGAGTCCGTCGCCGGCATCGGAAAAGGTGCGCTTCAGCCAGGTGATGAGCCCGGTTTCGGTTTCATACTCCACGTCGGGAGTGAGGTCAAACTCGGCGCCGTGCGGGTTGACGCGCACGCGCCCGGTCTCGTCCTCGAGAAAAAAAGGCAGAATGCGCTCCTCTTCGTGCACCGTCACCCAGCGCGAGGACTTGCCGCTCCTTTTGTAGCGCTCCACTTTGACCATGGAGCAGAAGCAGGCGATTCCGCCGATGAGGCTGGGAAAGGTCTCGGACCCTACGGCCTTGCCTTCCAGCTCCACCAGCCCCATGGCCAGCGAGCGACACTTCGACGTCGGCAGATTTTCCACCAGGCGTTTATTGCGCAGGACGCGGAAGCCGCGAAAAAACGTCCAGGCGCCGAAGCCTGCGCCCACAGCCGCCCAGAGGATATCGTCGTTCTTCGCCATAGCGCCGAATGGCGCACAGCATAGTCGAGGGCGGAGAGCGTGTCCAGAAATTGCGCTAGAAGTGGTGCGCGAGCTCGGTGAAGCGCTCAAGCACCAGCAGGCGGCAGCCGTCGGGCGGCGCGGCCAGCTCCTCGTGCTCGAGGATCCAGGTTTGATCGTGGGGCACAAAGACGGCGTTCAGGCCGGCTTCGAGCGAAGGGTTGACGTCCGACTTGGGGCTGTTGCCCACCATCCAGGCCTGGTCCGCGCTGAGGCCGTATTTTTCCACCGCCTGGCGGTAGGTGGGCGGATCTTTTTCGCGCACCACCTCGATGGCGGAAAAATATGTCTTGAGTCCGGAGCGTTCCACCTTGCCGCTCTGCTCGGTGGGGTTGCCCTTGGTCATGAGGATCAGGTGGTGACGGCGGGCGAGATACTGGAGCGTTTCCGGCACGCCGGGGAGAACTTCCACCGGATGCTCGGCGATGGCGTGGGCGAAGCCGCGAATGGTTTCGTGCAGGGCGGGCGTGAGCGGCTCGACCGCCAGGCGCTCGAAGGTGGTGACCAGGGAATGCGCGAAGCTGTGCAGCCCGTAGCCGCGCTCCAGAATGCTCTCCTTTTCCACTTCGTTCAGCCGGCCACGGACTTCCTGGGGAGTGAACTCGTGATGATTGAGAAAGGAAATAAAGTTGGCGATGGCGCGCTCGAAGTAGATGTTGTTTTCCCAGAGCGTGTCGTCGGCATCGATGAAAAGCGTCTGGGGTGCGTTGGTGCGCGGGTCGCGGGACATGATGGGTTCCGGTTTCGCCGATCATACTGCGAAAGGCGCGGGAGCTAGCCCACAAATTCCACGCGGGCCTGGTGGGGGATGAGGCCGGCCTGAAAGCCTTTTTCAAGCAGCAGACGTACGGCGCGGCGTCCGTCTTCGCCGTAGTCGAGGGTGCGCTCGTTGACGTACATGCCGACAAACTTTGAGGCCTGTTCGGGCTCGAGGTCGCGCGCGAACTGCATGGCGTACTCGAGGGCCTCGTCGCGATGGTCGAGCGCGTACTGAATGCTTTGCCGGAGCGCCAGCGCCACGCTGGCCGTCACCTCCGGCCCCAGATCGCGGCGGATGGCGTTGCCGCCCAGCGGCAGCGGCAGCCCGGTTTCCTTGCGCCACCACTGGCCGAGATCGAGTATGCGGTGCAATCCGCTGCCCGCGTAAGTAAGCTGGCCTTCGTGGATGATCAATCCCGCTTCGTACTTTCCCTCGAGGACGCGGGGGATAATGTGGTCGAAGGGAACGACTTCCGTCTCGACTTCGGGCGCGTAGAGCTTCAACGCCAGGAAGGCGGTGGTGAGCGTGCCGGGAACGGCAATGACCCTTTTGGAAATCTCTCTGGGCGGGAAGGCACGCGGCGCCACCACCATGGGCCCATAGCCCTCACCCACGCTGCCGCCGCTGGAGAGCAAAGCGTAGGTCTCCTGCAGATAGGGATAGGCGTGGAAAGAGATGGCCGTGACGTCGTAGCAACCCTGAAGGGCTTTGCGGTTGAGCGTTTCGATGTCGCAGAGGGTGTGGGTGAACTTGATCCCCGGCGCGCGCACCTTGTTGGTGGCCAGAGCGTAGAACATGAAGGCGTCGTCGGAATCCGGGCTGTGGGCCACGGTGATTTCGCGCGCGGCGGCCGGGCGCGGGGCTTCAGAAGTCGCAGCGCTGGATTTCTTGGGCGTCATGCGGAGAGTTGCATCCCAAATGCCATTCAGGAAGCGGGCTGGCCCGGGTTGCGGGCGGTTCTCCAGCGGCTCCAGCGACTGGCGGTTTCCGCGGCCAGCAGGACTTTGATGACTTCGGCAAAAACGAAGGGCACAAGACCTGCGGCTGCGGCTTGCGCCAGCGTGGCGCCGGTGAGCAGCATGAGCCAGGCGATGCCGCCGGAAAACAAGACCGCCTCGGCCGCCACGCAGGCGCCCAGAGCGCGGAAAAAACTGGAACGATTGCGCGCTGCGAGCCATCCGGCCGCGTAGGCCGCCGCGGGATAGGCGAGCAGGTATCCGCCGGTAGGGCCGAACAGGTGCGCCAGGCCGCCGGGACCGGCAGAGCTGAAAACGGGCAGTCCGGCCGCGCCCTCGGCCACGTAGAGCGCCAGCGCCGCCGCACCGCGGCGCGCTCCCAGCACCAGCCCCACCACCAGCACGGCAAAATTCTGCAACGTTAGCGGTACGGGCGTGAAGGGAAGCGGCAGGGTCACGCGGGCGCAGGCGGCCACAAAGAGGCTCGCACCCACGACCATCAGAGCGTCGTACAACAAGGCATGGGAGCGGGCGCCGACGGGCGAGTCAAGAGTCGAGGTTTGGATCTGGCTCACGGCGTCAACTTTGGCAGGCGACATAACTATTTTTGTTCCGAATCAAGATTTGCCGGGGCCGACGGGATTCCAGCCTCGGGCGGGGCGGCCTTCCTGGCCAGGGCCTCACGCAGGGCCTCGTCCGAGGTGCGCAGTTCACGGCGCACGTAGATGAACAGCACCACTGCGGTGCCGATCAGCGCGGAAAAAGCCAAAACGAGGACTGCGTACAGAACCAGCATACAAACCGCCGATTAGCATACCAGATGGCGGCGAGGGGGAACGGGTGAGCCAGCGCGCCGCCAAGGCAAGGCAAGTTATTTGGCCATGGCCCGCTCCACGACCTCTGCCGTACGGGGCAGGTCGCGGGTCAGGTGCACCAACTGACCGTTTTCGTCCACGTAGAACATGTCTTCGATGCGCACGCCCAGCTTTTCCTCCGGGATGTAGATGCCGGGCTCGATGGTGAAGACGGTGCCCTTTTCCACGGCACCGCCGCCGTAGCCGGGGTCATGCACGTTCAGGCCCACGGAGTGGCTGAGTCCGTGAATGAAGTATTTTCCCAGGGGCTGGCCGTGCAGGTCCTTGCCGTGAGTATTGATGTAATCGTAGGCCACCTGGTAGAGGGAGTTTTCGCCGGAGCGGCCCATCGTGGACTGCCCGGCGCGGAAAGAATCCATCGCCGCCTGCTGCGCGCCCAGCACAATGTCATAAATCTCGCGCTGGCGCGCGGTGAACTTGCCGGAGACGGGATAGGTGCGCGTGATGTCGGTGGCGTACATGGAATACTCGCCGCCCACGTCGATGACCACGGTGTCGCCCGCCGCCAGCGTGCCCGAGTTCTGCGAGTAGTGCAGCACGGTGGAGTTGAAGCCAGAGCCGACAATGGAAGCAAACGCGGGGCGCTCGCAGCCGCGCCGGCCGTATTCGTATTCGATGAGGGCGGCGATCTCGCGCTCCGTCATCCCCGGCCGCATGGCCTTCATCACGCCGCGATGCGAGGCCATGGTGGCCTCGGTGGCCTTGCGGATGCGCGCCAGCTCGCCCGCGTCCTTGATCAGGCGCAGCGCGTGCACCAGCGGCTTGGCGTCCTGGAACCCGATGTAGTTGGGAAAGGCGTTGGCGCGGCGCAGCCACTCGATGCCCACCCAGGAGGGTGAGTGTCCGCCCTCGCCGCGCATGTCGGTATAGACCACGGCGCGGGGCTGGGGCAGCACGCGCACCAGCTCTTGGCGCAGGTCGTCCAGTTCTTCCACGCGGTCAAAGCCGGTTTTTTGCGCCGCTTCCGGGTCCTCGGGGCGGAGCTTGGGGCCGGTCCAGCGCTCCTGCGAGGCGTTGCGTCCGGGGAGAAAGAGGATTTCGGTGTAGGGGCGCGCAGACGATGTGCCGCCGGCATCCACAGCAGGCGCGATGAGTACGGCGGCTCCGGGCTCGGCCCAGCCCGTGAGATAGAAAAAGTTGTCGTCCTGGCGGAAGCCGTAAAGGGCGTCCGGGCCCTCCGACTCGGTGGCGGCAAACAGCACCACAGCTCCGCCGTTGGTCTTGGCGGCCAAGGCCTGGCGCCGGGCGCGGTAATCGGCGTTGGGCTGGCGGTCGAGCGCGGAGGCCAAAGAGGCGGAAAGCAGGAGCAGGGAGATCAGGAGCTGGCGCACGAGTGACCTCAATGATGGGATGGGAAGAAAGTGGATTCTAACACGCAGGATGGAGGATGCGGCGGCGCCGGCTACGGCAGCGCTTTATCGAGAATTTCCGAAATCGTCTGCTCGCCGACCTCGCCCGCCTGGTCGTAGAGCGACTTGCCGTTCTGGTCGAGGATGGTGATGTGCGGAATGTAGCCGCGATAGTACTGGCGCCGGAGCTCCTTCTGCACGAAGGACAGCGACTGGTCCAGATCCACGACCACGAAGTGCACGCGGCCTTTGTACTTCTCGTACAAGCTGACGGAGCGCCGAGCCTGGCGCTTGGAATTGAATCAACCCTCGCCGTAGAAAATGATGTAGTTGGGCTTGCCGCGGCGCGCGCCCTCCTGCATGTGGTCGCCGGTGATGAGGGGGCCGTCCTGGCTGTCGGAGTCGTAGTCGAGCTTGGGGTTGAGCTTGAGGTTTTCGGCCGCGTGGGCGATGCCGGGCAAGGCCAGCATCAGTACCACCGTTCTCAGGGTCCATTTCATGGCCGGATTGGGTCTTACCGCAATGAGATGCCGCCGCCGGCAAAAAGTTTCCGGGGGCGCGCTAGACACCCACAGGGAACGGCTTGCTGTGCGGCTCGGCGCGCAGCGTGAATTTCTCAAAGCGCCCCTGCAGCAGCGACATCAGCCCGGTGTACCAGTATCCCAGCACGAACAGTACCAGGAAGGGCACGGTAATGTAGTTCTCGTTGTCCACGGCGTAGTAGACGGTCGCGGCGAAGTAGGCGCCGATAATGAGTTCGAGCCACGGCACCCAGCCCAGGCGCCGCCGGTACTTGGCCGACTGCACGCGATCCTGCCTGGATTCCACTTTGTACTTGGGGGTGCGCTTGAATGACGACTGGATGCCGAGCAGCGCTTCCAGCACGGCGCGCGAATTGGTGACGGTGAGCCCGATGCCCAGCGCCATCAGAAAGGGCAAATAGAGAAAGGTGCGCGGCCAGGTGCGCGGAAACAGCTCCTTCTGCGACACCAGGTAAAAGGACGAAATGGAGAAGGTGGACGCCAGAAACAGCGGCAGGTCGATGTAGAGCATCTGGAACCAGCCCTGGTAGAAGCGGATGATCATGGCCGGTAGAAGCAGCGTGGAGAGCACAATCATCAGCGGATAGCTGAGGTTGGCGGTGAGGTGGTACCAGGCTTCCACCTTCACCTTGAAGGGCACAGAGCTGCGCATGACCTGCGGCAGGATTTTTTTCGAAGTCTGGATGAGCCCCTTGGCCCAGCGCGCCTGCTGGGTTTTGAAAGCGGTCATCTCGATGGGCAACTCGGCGGGACACTCCACGTCCTGCAGGTAGAGGAAGCGCCAGCCGGCAAGCTGCGAGCGGTAGGAGAGGTCGGTGTCTTCGGTGAGGGTGTCATGCTCCCAGCCGCCGGCATCTTCGATGGCCTGCCGCCGCCACACGCCCGCGGTGCCGTTGAAGTTGAAAAACACGCCGGTGCGCGAGCGCCCGCCGTGCTCCAGCACGAAGTGGCCGTCGAGCAGGATGGCCTCCACCTCGGTAAGGAACGAATAGTTGCGATTGATGTGCGTCCACCGGGTCTGCACCATGCCCACGCCAGCATCGGTGAAGTGATGGATCACCTTGAGCAGGAAATCTTCCGGGGGCACAAAATCGGCGTCGAAGATGGCGATGAACTCGCCGGTCGCCGTCTGCATCCCCGCCTGCAACGCGCCCGCCTTGAAGCCCTCGCGGTTGGCGCGGTGGCAGTAGCGGATAGGATGTCCCAGGGCGGCGTAGCGCTCCACCACGTCGCTCGCCACCTGGCGGGTCTCGTCGGTGGAGTCGTCGAGCACCTGGATTTCCAGCTTTTCTCGCGGATACTCCAGGCGGCAGATGGAATCCACCAGCCGCTCCACCACGAATTGCTCGTTGAAGATAGGAAGCTGCACGGTGACGCGCGGCAAGTCCTCAAAGCGAGACTTGGGTTCCGTGATGCGGTTGCGGCGGTGGCGGTAGTAGAGAAACACCAGCACGTATCGGTGCATGCCGTAGGACGCCAGGATGATGAGCACGATGAAGTAGGGAATGAGCAGGGCCAGGTCGAAGGCGTTGACCTGGTAGAGGCCCTTGAACGTGGTGTCGAAGAAGTGCGTGCGAATGTAATCGCCCACGCCGCGCGGGCGCGCAAACACTGCCAGCCACAGGATGAAACTAAAGATGTACAGAGGATCACTCCGTCGGGAATGCTGCGACTGGTGAGCGTCCCCAACCCGCCCACAAGAGATTGATTATATACAATCTCCGGGCGCGGGCCCGGAGGGCAAAGTTCTGGTGTGTAACCTCACGCTGACGCAACCATCCAGGTGCCGTCCTGGGCGGCTTTGAGGCAAAGGCGAAAGGCGGCCCGAGGTCCTGGTTTACGGCTCTTCTTCGACCTTGATGGCCTTCAGTTGGACCGTCTTGTTCTCTTTCTCGTTCACGCTGATGTTGACGCCCTTGTTTTCGTACTTCTGAATCTTGTCCGGGTCGTTGTAACCGTAGAAGTCGCCGTCGCTATCCCAGGCGAGCACGGTGTAGGCGCCGGGCCGCACGCCGCGCATGACGAACTTGCCGTTCTGATCGGTCACCCCGTTCTTGTACCAGGAGGCAAAGTGCCGGCGCTTTTCTTCGGGAGCAGCCACCACCCGGACTCCGGCGGCGGGGCGCTGCTGGTCGTCAAGGACGATGCCTTCGATCTGGGCTGCGGCCGCGCTGAGCACGATCTCGAGTGGGCCGCCGACGCGGCCTTCGCTGATGGTGAAGCCTTCATCGCGCGCGTCGCGGTTGCCCACAGTCACCCACTTCAGATACAAACCCCCGATTTCGCTGGACCATCCCATGCCGCGGCGGCCCGTAACCGTCACGCGGTAGGTTCCGTCGGAGACCTCCTCGAACTCAAACGTGCCGTTGGACTTGACGGTGCCGCTGCCGCGGCGTGAGAAATTCATGAATCGGCGAAAATCGTCTACCTCCGCGGGTTCAAGGAAAACCAACAAAGATGCCGGGTCCACGGAGGTCGTGCCTTCGAGGCGCACGCGGCCGCGGACAGCAGTTTTCCCCGCAGGCGCCATGGTCAGCGCAAGGTCGGCCACGCCCGTCGTACCCACATCGAGCTTTTGGGAGGCAACGTGGCCGAAACCTTGCGGAGACGGGTTGAATGCAATCAGCGTGTAGGAGCCGGGAAGGACGGCATCGAACTGGAAGGTGCCGTCCTTCTCCACCTTGGCGTTCTCGCGAAAACCCCCAAACAACCCATCAGCCGGGGCCAGCATGACTCGGGTTCCGGGTTCCGCGGTGGCGCCAGCCAGCCGCCCGGCAACGCGGACGGCGCGTGTCGGCACCAGAAAGAAGTCGACGCGCTCCTCCTCTCCAGGCTTGATCTCTAGCGGTGTGGCGTCGGAAAGCTCGGCAACGCTCGGATAGAACATCGGGGCGTACACCATGGGTTCCGAGTCCGGCGAGCTGCCGGCGGCAAGCGCAGGCGCCGGGTTCCATCCGCGCTGAGGGTGGGCCTGCAGGTAGTAACGCCCCGCCTGCAGCCCGTGCAGCCGGTACTCACCCAGATCATTGCTCTCGGTTTGCCCAACCGGCACAAGGCGCTTTTTGCCGGCGTAGAAAACGTAGCGCAACGCCTGCACTTCGGCATTGCTCACAGGTTCACCGTCAGCGTCCAGCACGCGGCCCGCTACCACGCCTCCGGGCACCAGATAGGCAACAATGTCGAGCTTCTGTCCCGGACCCACCGTCACGGGCACGCCCTCGCGATTGCGCGTCCACACCGATCCCACGCCGAGCCGGTGCACGCGGTAGCCCTCGCGCTCGACGTCGAGTGAGTAGCGCCCGGGCTCAATGTCCTTGATCTCGAATCGGCCTTCGGCGTCGGTAGTGGCCTGGTAGTTGCGAACATCGTCCTCCGCGGACCTCAGGCGGAGGGCGGCGCGGCGCACCGGCTCGTCACTGCCCACCTTGAGGGCGATTCCCTTGGCGGAACCTTTTTCCGGCGGCTTGTCCGCCGCGGGGTGCTGTGCCGCGAGCGGCAGGCTCATCAGGAGCAGGCAGGAGGCCCAGAGTTTCATGCTGCTACTCTCCATCCATCCAGATTCGGGGCCCTAGTTCAAGAAATACGTGCGGTAGAGCGTATCGCGCTGCGCGGGGCGGAAGCCGGCGTCGCGGATGATGCGCCGCAGCTCTTCTTCGGTGGTGCAGTTGTGGACGCCGGCTGCGGCTACAACATTTTCCTCCAGCATCACCGAGCCCACATCGTTGCCGCCGAAGCGCAAGCCGAGCTGGCAGACCTTCAGTCCTTGCGTCACCCAACTGGACTGCACGTTCCGGATGTTGGTGAGGAAGAGGCGCGCGACGGCCAGCACTTTCAAGTACTCCACCGCAGTGGCCTCGTCCCAGTGGCGTCCGCCGAGCGCCGTGTTCTGCGGCTGGAACGACCAGGGAATGAACGCGGTGAAGCCGCCGGTTTCCTCCTGCAGGTCATAGACGCGCTGGAAGTGGTTGACGCGGTGCTCCAGCTCTTCGCCGCAGCCGAACATCATGGTGGCGGTGGTGCGCATGCCCATCTGGTGCGCGGTGCGATGCACGTTGAGCCAGTCGTCGGTGAGGCACTTCAGGCGCGCAATCTTGTAGCGCACCTCGTCATCGAGGATTTCCGCGCCGCCGCCGGGAATGGAGTCCAGCCCGGCATCGCGCAGGCGCGCGATGGTGTCGCGGATGGAGAGTCCGCTCAGTTCGGCGAAAAAAATGATCTCCGACGCCGAGAAGCAGTGCAGATGCACCTGCGGGAAGCGCTGCTTGATTCCGCTGAGCAGTTTTTCGTACCACTCCAGCGGCAGCGCCGGGTTCAAGCCGCCCTGCATCAGCACTCCGGTGCCGCCCAGCTCCACCGTCTCGCGGATTTTTTCGTAGATGACTTCGTTCTCCAGCACGTAGCCTTCTTTGGAGAGCGGGCCCTTCAGCGGCCGGTAGAAGGCGCAAAACGTGCAGTACTCGGTGCACAGGTTGGTGTAGTTGATGTTGCGGTCGATGACGTAGGTCACCACGCCTTCCGGATGCAGGCGGCGGCGCACGGCGTCGGCCTCCATGCCCAGGCCCACCAGGTCATCGGAGCGGAAAAGATCCAGCGCTGCTTGCTTGCTCAGGGACATCGCAGGCCCTCATTTTAGCCGCAAGCGCCCGCCGCCTCCAACTTAGGGCGCGGCAGAGTGCATGTTTCGAAGCGTTCGATGATACTCTTCGGTTTCTTGCCTATGGACACGTCAAAACTGCGGGAATACCTCCGGAAGGTCAGGTCCTGGCTGCCCAACCTGCGGCCGCAGTTCAAGCCGCTGGAGGACATTTACAGCGAGATTTACGAGAACCGGCAGTTCGATGCCGTCTATTTCTTCATGCTGGTGCTCTCCTGCCTGGTCGCGCTGTTGGGCCTGCTGGTAAACAGTCCCGCGGTCATCATCGGCGCCATGCTCATTTCGCCGCTGATGTTTCCCATCCTCTCCTGCGGACTGGCGCTGACTCTGGCGGAGTGGGACCTGGGCGCGAAGTCCGTGCGCAACGTGGGCCTGAGCGTCGCCGAAGCCATCCTGGTGGCTGCTCTGGCCACCTTCTTCTCGCCGCTGCAGGAGGCCACACCGGAAATCCTCGCGCGCAGCAATCCCAACCTGATGGACCTGTTCATCGCTTTCTTTTCCGGCTTGGCGGGGGCGCTGGCGCTCACCTCGCGCAAGAGCGGGATGACGATCATTCCCGGCGTGGCCATCGCCACCGCCGTGATGCCGCCCCTGGCCACCGCGGGCTACGGCCTGGCCACCGCACAGTGGAACATCGCCGGGGGCGGCTTCATGCTCTTCTTTACCAACCTCACGGCCATCATCATCTCGGCCGATCTGGTGTTTCTCTACGTCGGCTTCCGCCCGCGGCACGAAATGCTCAAGCATGAGCATGGTGTGCTGGTGCGCTACCGCATCCTGGCCGCCACGCTCATCCTGGCGGTGGTTTCCATTCCGCTGGTGCGCACCCTGCTCAGCGCGGTGCGCCAGGCGCGTGTGCGGCAGACGATTTCCACCACGCTCAAGAACCGCTTCGAGCAGCCCGGCCGCGCCCGCGTCGACAGTGTGGACTTCAAGATGGTCGACTCTTCGGTCACCATCGAAGCCGTCGTGCGTACCAGCGACTACATCGAACCGGCGGAGGTGCGCGAAATCGAATCCGTGCTTGCCCTCAACCTGGATCGCAAAGTGCAACTGAAGCTGGAACAGGTACGGCTCGATCTGGGCGAAGAGGCGGAAACGCGCCGCATTCGCGACTTCCTGGCGTCAGGAGTTATCCGCCCGCTGAGCCAGGCTGAGTCTTCCAAGACTCCGAGCAAGGCGCTTTGGGAGATTCAAAACAAGGTGCAGACTGCCATCGCGCCGCTGGTGCAGCCTTTGAACATCGGGTCGGCCGGCGTGAGCTTCATCGGACGCCAGGCGGACGATTTGATCGTGGTGGAGTTGGAAGGCACGCAGCCTGCGCCCTCCGATCCCGGCGCCTGGGCGGTGGTGGCCGCGGCCTTGGCCGAGGAAGTGGGTTCGCGCGTGCGCCTGCGCGGCACCATCCGCATCGCGGTTGCGCCCGCGGAGCAGCCTCCCGACCGGCTGCGCTTCGCGGAGCGTTCGTCGCTGCCCAGCCGCGCCGACGTCGCGCGCGCTCGAGAGTGGATGCGGCCGTGGGAAGCGCGCGAGGACTTGCGCCTCTCTTACTCCGCCGCGGCCGCGACCGATTCTGCGCTGACTGCGCGGCGCATTACCAACCTGCGCCGCCGCTTCCCGCGCAAGGAGGCTACACCGCTGGCGCTCGTGCCAGAGGGCGATCCCAACACCGTGCGCCTGGTGCTGGCGCAAGTGGTGGATGCCCAGGGACAACCCGCGGCGGCTGCGGCTCCTGCGGTTTCGCCTCCGCCGACGGCCCAACCGGCTGCTACCCAGCCTGCGGGATCCGCGCAGCCCTAGTCCTTGCGCGCAGTAACATCCTGGCCCACGAACTGCAGCGGCGGCACGGCAGCGATCACACCGCAATCCACGGCGTACTGGTAGAAGTAATCCAGAGCGGCAAGATTTTCCGCGTCCAGGGAGTAGTCGATGTTTTCGGTGAGATAGGTAAGGACCTCGGCTTCGCTCAGACCCACGCGCGGCGCCCATTCCCGGGCGATCTGCGCCAGATTCTCCGGCTGCAATCCATGATCGCGCGACTTCTGGAAAATGGCGGCCACTTCCGGCTGCGCCGCTTCGGCGCGCACCGCCCAGAAGGCGAAGACGAAGGGCCGGCCCGTCAGCCGGTTCCACTCTTCCGCCAGGTCGTAGGTGAGGTACTGCTCGCGGTTGACGGTGAGCGCCGGATCGCCGATGAGCAAGGCCGCATCGCAACGCCGCAGCATGCCATCGAGGTCAGGCTCCATGGGCTCAAAGTGGCGCCCGCCGCCCAGCCATTTTTGAAACAGCACGCGCGCCAGCGCCACCGAGGTGCGCGAAGCCGTATCCACGGCCACCGTCTCCACTTCCTCGATGGGCTTGCGGCTCACCAGCAGGATGGAGCGCACGCTGCGCCGCGTGGCGATGGCCACTCCGGGGATCACGCGCAGATCGGAGATGGTGGCGTAGGCGATGGCGGGGATGATTCCGATGTCGGCCGCGCCGGTGCGCAGCGCTTCGGCGCACGCGGAAGGCACGGTGTAGGAGACGTCGAAGTCCGCGCCCGCAGCGCCGTGCTCGAAGTCCCACATGAGGGGCGCCGTGTTCAGGAAAGAGATGGCGGAAACGCGCAGGCCGGCCATGGCAACGGCCGCATTGTATCAAGAGGCTGCCGCAGCGAGTGCGGCCGGGAGGCAGCCTCGGCGGCGACGCGGTCGCATCCTGCTTGACACTGCCGTGGCCGCCCATGAGAATTGCCCGGCACGCCAGTGCCGGGTGGGCAAAACCAACGGGCCCCAGTGCGGTAAGGACGGCACAGACTCCTATTCCTGAAGGTCAGCCATCGCCTCGCAAGGGCCAACTGCGGAGAACTCCCACCGGCTGGAGTGGCTGGCGCTCGCTCTCACGCCCACGCTTGGGCCCACGCGCGTGCGCCTGCTGGTGGAGCACTTCGGCGGCGTCGAGCCTGTTTTCCGCGCCTCCCTGACGGAACTGGAGGCCGCCGGCCTGCAAGCAGTAGCAGCGCAGTCGCTGGCCACGAAAAAATCCCTGGAGCTGGCGCAGGAAGAGATGGTGCGCGCCTCGGCCGCGGGCGCCGCCATTCTCACTCTCGACGATCCCGCCTACCCCGCGCTCTTAAGGCAGATCTACGATCCGCCGCTGGTTTTGTACGTGCGCGGAGAGGCCGCGATGCTTTCCCGCCACGCTCTCGCGGTCGTAGGCACGCGCCATCCCACGCCTTACGGCCTGGGCATGGCCGAGCGCCTGGCCGCGGACTTGGCGGCGCGCGGCCTGGTGATCGTCAGCGGGCTGGCGCGCGGCGTGGATGCCGCCGCGCATCGCGGCGCCATCACTGCTCGCGGCTTGACCGCCGCCGTGTTCGGCACCGGCATTGACGTGGTCTATCCCCGCGAGAACCGCAAGATTGCCGACAGCATCCTTGCACTCGGCGGCGCTCTCATTTCCGAGTTCCCCGTGGGCACGGCGCCCGTGCCGCAGAACTTTCCCATCCGCAACCGCATCATCAGCGGGCTGGCGCTGGGCGTGCTGGTGGTGGAGGCCGCCGAGTTCAGCGGCACGCGCGTCACCGCGCGCTGCGCCCTGGAGCAGAACCGCGACGTCTTCGCCGTGCCCGGCAACGTGACCTCCAAGAACGCTTGGGGGCCGAACACGCTCATCAAGCAGGGCGCCCGCCTCACCGCCACCTGGGAGGACGTTTGGGACGATCTGCCGGCGCACGTGCGCGACGAGCTTGCTCCCCGCGTTACCTCGTCCGAAGTCCCCGGCACTCCCTCCCTCTTCGACGACGACTCGCTCGGCCCGCAGGCGGCCAAGGTGTTCCGCCTGCTCAAGCCCGATGAAACCGTGCACATCGACGAACTGGTGGTGGCGCTCGAGCCCGAGGTCTCCGCCTCGGAGATCTTCGCCGCCCTGTTCGAATTGGAGCTTGCCGGCAAGGTGCGCCAGTTGCCGGGAAAGAATTTTGTCAGGAGCTTCTAGCGCCGGAAAACCCTCATTCTCCAATGCAGAAGGTGCTTCCCGTGATGTTGGCGGCGGCGCGCTTTGCATCCAACCGGGGGCACGCAGCATCTCATAGCACCGTTCGACCGCCGCCAGCCGCCATTTGGGACTTTCAGGCCGTTCGTGCTAGCTTCGCATCGCAGAGGAGCATCTTGGCAAAATCACTCGTCATCGTCGAATCGCCCGCCAAGGCGAAGACGATAAACAAATATTTGGGTAAGAACTACGAGGTCGAAGCCTCGTACGGGCACGTCAAGGACCTGCCCAAGACCACGCTCGGCGTGGACATCCAGAACAATTTTCAGACCGACCTGGTGGTGGTTCCGGGCAAGGAAAAGGTGCTGGCCAGGCTGAAGAAGCTGGCCAAGGGCGCCGCCGCCATCTACCTTGCGCCCGACCCGGACCGCGAGGGCGAGGCCATTGCCGCGCACCTGGCAGAGGAGCTGGGCGACAGCGGCGGCAAAGGGAAAAAGAAGTCCGGGATTCCCATTCACCGCGTCACGTTCAATGAAATCACCGCCCGGGCCGTGAAGGACGCCTTCGAACACGCCCGCGGCATCGACCGCAACCTGGTGGACGCGCAGCAGACGCGCCGCATACTGGACCGCCTGGTGGGATACCAGGTCTCGCCGCTGCTGTGGGACAAGGTGCGGCGCGGGCTCTCCGCGGGCCGCGTGCAGACGGTGGCCTTGCGGCTGATCGTGGAGCGCGAGCGGGAAATTCGCGCCTTTGAGAAGAAAGAGTACTGGACCATCGATGCACACCTTGCCGCGGCCAAGCCGCCGGTCTTCGATGCCCGCTTTGTGGGTATCGGCGAGGAAAAAACCGAAATTCCCAACGGCGAGGAAGCGGAAAAGATCCGCGCCGCCGTGGAATCCGCCCAGTGGTCGGTGGCGGGAGTGGAGAAGAAGGAGCGCCGCCGCTCTACGGCCCCGCCCTTCATCACCAGCAAACTGCAGCAGGATTCCGCGCGCAAGCTGCGCTTCAGCGTGAAGCGCACCATGGTGATCGCGCAGCACCTCTACGAGGGCGTGGAGCTGGGCGACGAAGGCTCGGTCGGCCTCATCACCTACATGCGCACCGATTCCACGCGCGTTTCCAACGACGCCCTCGAGGAAGTCCGCGAGCACATCGGCGCGCAGTTTGGCGCCGCGTATCTTCCCGAGAAGCCCAATTTCTTCAAATCGAAAAAAGGCGCGCAGGATGCCCACGAGGCCATCCGCCCCACTGCCGTTGCGCGTAATCCCGACTCCCTGCGCCGCTACCTGAAGGAGGATGAGTACAAGGTTTACAAGCTCATCTGGCAGCGCTTCGTGGCCTCGCAGATGAACCCCGCCATTTTCGATCAGACGGGCGTGGATATCCGCGCCGCTTCCGGCCGCGACTCCTTCCTGTTTCGCGTGACCGGCTCGGTGCTGCGCTTCGACGGGTTTCTCAAGGTTTACGAAGAAGCCAAGGACACCCGCGACGAGGAAGACGAGGCGCTGAAGCACAAGCTGCCGCCGCTCGAGCCGGGCCAGGCGCTCACGCTGCGCGAGCTGCGCCCCGAACAGCACTTCACCGAACCTCCGCCGCGCTACAACGAGGCCTCGCTGGTGAAGGAACTGGAGGAGCAGGGCATCGGGCGGCCTTCCACCTACGCCACCATCCTCACCACCATCCAGGACCGCGGCTACGCCCAGAAGCACGGCGGAAAATTTGTGCCCACGGAAATCGGCCTGGTGGTGACCGATCTGCTGGTGAAGAATTTCCCCGACATCTTCGATCCGCAGTACACCGCGCGCCTGGAAGAGGAACTGGACGAAATCGAAGAAGGCCGCGAAGCCTGGACGGATACGCTCAAAGAGTTCTACAAGAAGTTCTCCAAGGACCTCCGCTATGCCGAAAAGCACATGG
>Ga0114945_10000578_pt1 | contig 23716 bp, 21 predicted proteins | sample OV2TP3_FD_87194 | JGI IMG/M metagenome (GOLD analysis project Ga0114945, IMG submission 87194) | Hot spring microbial communities from Beatty, Nevada to study Microbial Dark Matter (Phase II) - OV2 TP3 | ecosystem: Environmental > Aquatic > Thermal springs > Hot (42-90C) | place: USA: Beatty...
CCTCCTGGGGGGGGTCAAGATCCAGCTGGGGGCCGTCATCGTCTTCTTGGCTCTGGCCGGCCGGCTCGGGCGGGGAGCCGGGGCCGTCGCCCTCTTCGGGCTCGTATGGCTGGGCGGGGTCTTGGCCGTCTTCGGCCATCAGGCGGTCGTCTCGTACTTGCAGTTTTTGGCCGCCCACCTGGGCGGGGGCCTGAACCCGGATCCCACGAACTACTCCTTGAACGGCCTCCTGGCGCGGACCCTGCTCCCCCGGGCGGGGCCCTCGGTCGCGGGGGCCGTCTACACCCTGCTCGCGGGGGCCGTGACCCTGGCCAGCCTCTGGGCCATCTTCTCCCGCCGGAGCCCGCCCGAGGAGGGCCGCTGGCTCTGGGTGGGTTTTTTGTTCTTGACGGTGTGGATGATCTCGCCCTTCAGCGAAGAGCACCACCTCGCCTGGGTGATCGTCCCGCTCCTCGTCGCCGCCTTCGAGCGGGCGCCGCGGGCGGGGCGGGGCGAGGCGGGCCTGTTCCTCCTGGCCCTCCTCCTCTCAGGGGTCGAGCACTACCCCCACAGCCTCTGGACCGGCCCCGGCCTCCTCCCTGACCTGCTGCGCTCCTCGAAGCTGCTGGGCCCCGCGGTCCTCTGGGCGCTCTCCTTCCGGGCGCTGATCGGGTTTCCCGCGGCGCCGGGCCGGGGGGTGGGGCCGCCCTCGGCCGCCTGAGCGCCGCGCGCCCGGCTCAGCTGCGCCGCCGCTCGAACGGCTTCGAGGGGGACTGGCGGATCAGGTCGACGTTGCGGGGCACCTTCCGGAACGCCTGGCTTTGGGGCGCCGAGGCGGCGCCGTTGCCCCCAGGCGCGGGAGGCTTGGCCGACTCTGCGGCCATGCGCTTGCGGAACTCGGGGAGGTCCACCTCTTTGCGCTGGGCCTCGATGGCGCGGCGCTCCATCTCGATACGCTCGCGCTCCAGGAACCGCTCGTATTCGGAGAGTTTCTTCTCAAACTTCTCCTCGGAGGGGGGGATCTCCCCCTCCGGAGGGGCCTCGGGGGGGGAGGGCTCCGCGGGGGCGGGAACCTCCCCGGCCGCCTCCATCTCTTCCCATCGCTTCTGGCGCTCTTCGTATATCCCAGGGATCCGGACCACCATGGCGGTGAAGAGCATCCACGGCTCCATGATGCGGAGGATGATGAAAGTGTTGGTGCCGACCGCATGCATCAACAGGCCGGCCAGCCCCGCGAGGTATCCGATGGCGATCCCCCGCTGGAAGCGGTCGGGCGCCGCGCGCATGGCCGCCCGGCCGCACTGGAAATAGCCCCAGGTCAGCCAAAGAAAGGCCACCATCCCGACCAGGCCCGTTTCGGCGAGGGTGCGGACATACTGGGAGTCGATGAAGACGAAGCCCGTGACGCCCCAGCCCAAGATGGGCTTCTGCCGGAACCCGTCGAGCGAGACCTGGTAGCTTTCGAGCCGGGCGCTTGTCGAGGTGTCGAGCCGCAGGCCCCCGATCTGGACCTGCTTTGCCTGGAACTGTTCTCTTTGCTGGAAGGTGAACAGGATGCGTTCCTTGACCGACTGAGGGAGGATGAAGGCGCCCGACACCGCGAGCAGCAGGGTGGCGATGGCGATCTCTTTCTTCCGGTGCGAGAGGATGAAGAAGGCGGCGAGGGACGCCGGAATTCCCAGCCAGGAGGCGCGGCTTCCGGTGAAGAGAAGCGGGACGAAGAGCATGAAGAGGTAGGCCGACCAGCCGAGGATCGGACGGAGGCCCCGGGCGAAGAGGAGCTGGCCGCCCGCCATGCACATGAGCAGCAGAAGGTAGCCGCCCATGGTGTTCGGCTCCCCCTGTGGCCCTTCGAAGGGGGCCGAGACCCGGATGCCCAGGGGAATTTGGTACATGCCGTACAAGGCGACCAGCACCGAGGTGAAGATTGCGAGATTCATGAAGCGGCGCATGATCGCGACCGAGTTGATGAAGTTGATGGCGAGGAAAAAGATGACGAAATATTCGATGTAGCGGATGACGAAAAACCCTCCCACCAACCCCTTCACGTTTCCCGCCATGAAGCCGATGACGGTCGAGATGATGCAGCTTACGACGTAGAAGGCGATCGGGCGGTTGAGGGGATTTTGGCGGATGAGGCCAAGGTCTTTGTGGACGGCGGTGCGCGCGAACCAGGCGAGCGAGAGGATGACGTTGAGGACGTCGTCCAGGCGGATGACGACCGCCCTTCCGGTTTCGACCCCGGCGCCGCCCAGCCCGCCGGCCCCGAATTGGGGCGAGAGCAGCATGGACATGACGAGGATGGCGACGCCGAATGGCGGGCTTAGAAAGCTCGCGCCGAGGAGGATGACGCCGAGCATCCCCCCCAGAACGAGGAAGGCCGAGGTTTGGGTCAGGGAGAAGGCCAGAAGGAGCGAGAGGCCCAATATCCCGACGACGATGAGGAGGGGGACGAGGGTCCGGCTGTCCCCGAAGGCTCCCATTGTCCTGGACTGAGCCATGTGCCGGGCTCCTGGGGCGCGGCCCGCGCGCTAGCGGGTGACGAGCTGGAAGGCGATTCTCTCCCGTTGCAGGAGAAAGGCGGCCACCTCGGCCTCCGAGGGCGAGCGGAAGGCCCCCACGACCATCCGGCCCCGCCCCTTCCCGGACTCCTCGAAGTAGGGATGGAGGCTGGCCGCCTTCACGATAACCCGGATCACATCGGCCTCGCCAGGAGCGAGTTCGCGGGCCACCTCCAGAGCGTAGGGGAAGCGGTCGACGAAGGGGCGCTCCTCTGGCAGCGCGAGGGAGAGGATCCGCTCCTTGAGAAAGCGCTCCGCCTCCTCCCGGGTGCCGAAGGCGCCGAAGAAGACCCGCTCCAGGGTGCCTCCCGGGTAGCGGACGGGAACGTATGCGGGCGAGAGGCCAGCCCCGCGGAGACGCTCCAATTGCCTCCGCGTGGTCTCATGGTGGCGGTTGACGCTGAAGCTGATCCCGAAGGGCCGCTTGGCCTCCTCGGGCGTCAGGAAGCCCTGCCCGGTCGTCTGGCCGGCCAGCCGGATGGCTGCCCTGCGCCTGGCGGCGGATTCGGAGAGCGCCTCCTCCGGGGAGGGAGCGCCCGCGGCCAGGGTCCACAAGGACTCCCTGCGGAGGTCAAACAGAGAGGCGCCCGAATCCGGCCGGGCCGGGGATCTGGCGCCCGGCGGAGGTTCGCTCTTTTTCTCCTCCGGCGGGGGGGCGCCCTGCGGGGTTTGGGCGGCGGGAGCGGGCCTTGCGGCCGTCTCCTGGGTCCTCCTCCAGAGGTCATCGAGCGGCAGGAGGGAGTCCCGGGGGGGGAGCCCCACGCTTTCGTACTTTCTCAGGATCGAACCCGCGAGGGGCAGCTCCATCCCGCCCTGCCAGGCGAAGCCCACCGCGACCAGCGAAGCCGAAAGCACTATGAGGATGGCGCCCAGGATTCGCCCCACGGTGGAGGTCTCTTCGCGGACGTCCTCCCGGCCAGGGGAGGAGACGAGCGCCTGCGCCCGGCGGTACCAGCGCTGGTAGAAGGGCAGATCCAGGGCCCTGTCCTCGTCCGCCTGCTCGGCATAGCCGCCGTAGTAATAGGTGGACTGGTAGCGGAACGCGTCCAGGTCTGGGCTCGTCTCGGCGCGCATGGAGTTGAGCACCACCCCCCAGACGTTCGCCCGCACGTTGTCGAGCTGCATCTTGGCGCGCTTGAGCGCGCCGCGGGCGATGGCCCCGACCCTGTAGACGAGGACGCATCCGTCCACGCGTGCCCCCAGGACGGCCGCGTCCGTCACGGGCAGCAGGGGGGGCGTGTCGATGACGATGACGTCAAACTCGTTGCGGATCTCCTCGAGGAATTGCGTCATCCGGCCGGAGTTGAGCAATTCGGAGGGGTTGGGGGGGATGTTTCCGCAGGTGAGAAGGTTCAGGTTGTCCAGGCCCGGCGTCAACATGATGTCTTCCATGTCGAACTTGCCGAGCATGATGTCGGTCATGGTGCGGACGCAATCTCCCCAGCCGTAGTTGCCGAGGAGAGTGTCCGTCAGGCCTGGCTCGCGGTCGATGCCGAAGATGCGGTAGATGACCGGCTTGCGCATGTCGGCGTCGATGAGGAGAGTGCGCTTGTTCGTCTGGGCGCACGTGATGGCGAAATTGATCGCGGTGGTGGTCTTGCCCTCGCCCGGGGTGCTGCTCGTTATGATGAAGATGTTGCCGCCCTTCTCGAGGGAGACAAACTCCATCTGGGTGCGGAAGGAGCGGTAGGCCTCGGCGATGGGCGACCGCGGGACGAAGTGGGAGACGAGTCGCCCGTAGATGTCGGAGGAGAAGCGGCCGGCGCGTTCGGGGTTGCTCTCGACGTATTGCCGCTCGAGTTCCTCGTTGTCGAGAACCGGAATCACGCCGAGGACCGGCACCTGAAGGTAGGATTCCACGTCCTCGATGGCCCCGATGGAGGTGTCCATGGTCTCGAGCACGAGCGCGAAGACGAGACCCACGACAAGCCCCAGCAGAGCGCCGACAAAGGAGTTCAGGAAAACCTGCGGGGGGTTGTCCCGCACGAACGGCCGGAAGGCGGGTTTCACGATGCGGACGAGATGCTGGGTCCCGGCCAGCCTGATGCTCACCTCTTCAAATTTCTGGCGGAGGAGGTTGTGGACCTCCTGGTTGGTGCCCATCTGGCGCTCGAGCCGCTGGAGCTGGAGGGAGAGTTCAGGGATGTTCTTGTTGCGGTTGTCGAGGGTGCTCAGCTCCTTCTCCCGCACTTGCAGAAGCTCGGCCAGGGTTTTCTCCCGGCCCTCGAGCACGACGAGCATCTGGCGCACGGAATTGTTGATCTGGACCATGACGTCCTGCACCGCAGGGTGCTGGAGGGTGAATTCCTGAAGCAGGGTGTCCCGCTGGACCTGGAGTTCCACGAGCTGGTTGTTGAGCCGGGCGAGGCCGGGGTCGATGTCGTCCACCGGGACCCGCTCCGTCTTGCCGGCCCGCAGATCCCGGATGTTGCGGATCTGCTCGATGGCGCTGCGGACCCTGTCGAGATTTTTCCTAAGCTCGGAGACGAGCTCCTGCCCCCGCTCGACCCCCCGCGCCAGGGTGGTGGCCTCGACCTGGATGGAGAGAAACTTCTGCTCCTCCTTGAAGTCCTTGATGCGTTTCTCGGCATCCTTGAGGCGGGTCTCGCTGCTCTCGAGCTGGGCTTTGATGAATTCGTGCTGCCTCAAGACGGTTTGGTTGCGGGCCTCGTAGTCGAACTGCCGGAAGACCGCGGCGATGGTGTTTGCCATCCGGGCCGCCTGGTCCGCGTCGCCCGAGGTGACCGTGATGGAGATGATGTTGGTGTCGCCCACCTGGCTCGTCAGCACCTGCCCGGCGACGCCGTTGATGACGGAGACCAGACGGCTGTTTTTGGAGATCTCCTCGGAGGTGAGCGACTTGTCCACCATGCCCAGCTCCTTGGAGACGCGCTCCATCACCGGGTAGCTCCGGATGACGGCCGTCTGCGTGGCGATCTCTTGGAACTGGCCGATGGCCGCGGAGTCGGCCACCAGGCCCGAGAGGGCGACATTCTGCTCGATGCGCACGGCGCTCGAGGCCGAGTAGATCGGGGGAGGCTCGTTCATTTTCGCGAAGATGAAGCTGAAGAAGGTCAGGACCAGCGTGGTGAAGATGATGATGATTTTGCGCTTGCGGATGATCCGCCAGTAATCCCTGAGGTTGATGTCATACTGGCCCATGGCGGATCACCTGACTTGGACGACGGTCGCGCCGGGGGTGAAGGTGCCCTCCGATTCCTGGGCGGCCTTCGCGGCGCTCGGCCCCCCCACGTCGAATTTTAGAACATTGGTGTTGAGCGCGTAAACATCCCGGAAACGCGCGGGGAAGAGGAGGAATTCCAGGATCGGAGTCACCTGCTTCACGAATTCCTGGAGGTCCCCAATGATGCTCCGGGGGATGTAAACCACGTCGTTCGGCCGGAGGAGGTGGTTCCCCCGCCGGTCGCCGCGCTGCAGCATGGCCTTGAGGTCGGCGAGGATGATCTCGGGCCGCTCCGGGTCGCCGCGGATGATGCGGATCTCATCCCGGAGGGCGAACTCCGTGAACCCGCCCCCTTTGGCGACGGCGTCCAGCACCCGCATGTTGAAGGTCAGGGGATAGACGCCGGGCGTTTTGGCGTCGCCGAATACGAAGACGCGCTTCTGCTCGACCAGCTCGGCGCTCGTCTCGGGGACGAACACCAGGTCGCCGTCCTGGAGGATGGGGTTCTCCGCCTCTCCCGTCCCGCCCGAGATGAAGCGCAGGAGGTTCACCGACCTCGTCCTGCCTTCGCGCTGCAGGGTGACCCGCGCGAGGTCCCCCCCCGGCCGGTCGGCCGTGGCGGTGAGGTGGCCGCCGGCGAGGAGGATAGAGTCCAGCATGGTGATCGTGCGCGCCATGCTGTAGGTCTGGGGGCGCGCGACCGAGCCCATGACGCGGACGACCTTGCTCCCGAAGGTCGCGACGTTCACGTCGATCCGGGGGCTCTTGATGAACTGGGCCAACTGGGAGGTGATGACGTCGTCCAGTTCCTTGACGGTCAGGCCCGCCGCCTGGACGTTGTCGAGGTAGCCAAAGCTGATGAGCCCCCGCTCGCTCACCTGCACCTTCCGCACCTCGGCCTTGAGGCCCTGCCAGATGACGATGTCGAGCACATCCCCGGCCCCGATGATGTACTCGCCGGGGAGGCGCTTATCGGGGAAGGCCCCCGGGATGCGCTCCGGGGCGGAGGGGGCCTCGGCGCGGGCCGAGGGGGGATCGGGCATGCGGGTACCGGGGATGAGGGGAAGGTTGTGCTTGGCCAGCTCCTCCCCGGGGGCGGGGCGGAGGCTCTTGCCGAAGCCGGGCCAGACGGCGATTCCCTCCCCGTGGGTGGCCGCCCCCAGGTCGAGGCGGCCGTCCCCGTCGAGGTCGGCTACGATGAGGGTGCGGAAGAGCCCCGCCTCGGGCAGGAACCGCTGGGCCACCCACCCCAGGGCGGGGTCCTGCCGCCAGAAGCGAAGGCCCTTTCCGTCCATGGTGGTGGCCACGATGTCGATCCGGCCGTCCCCGTCCCGGTCGATCCCCGCCGCGCGATAGAAGCTGCCCGCCGCGGTAGGGCTGGCCATCCGGTTGAAGGCCCCCTTGCCCAGGCCTTGCCAGACCTGGATACCGGTCTCCCGTCCGGTGGCGAGGATGTCGGGGATGTCGTCCCCATTCAGGTCCTGGATCGAGACGCTCCAGAAGTTGCCTTGGGCGAGGACGTTGGGCTCTCCCCACTTGAGGTCCTTGTCCTTGCCGATCCAGGCCCGAAGCCCCCCGGTGGGGCCCTCGCCGGCCGCGACGATGTCGAGAAGGCCGTCCTGGTTGAGGTCTGCCACGAAGACAGAGTGGAAGGGCCCCTCGGCCTTGGGCGCGGGGCCGGGCTGCCACTTCTCCGTCCCGAGGTTCACCCAGATTCGGATGCCTCCCTTGGCGCCCCGCTCCTCCTTGGTGGCGACGAGGTCCGCCCGCCCGTCGAAGTTGAGGTCGATAGCGAAGATGTCGGAGTACACCTCCCCCTTCCCGGGGCCCTCCACCTCGCGGAAGCGCAAGTTGCCGAGGTTCCTCCAGATAACGATGCCATCTTTGCCACCGCCCCGCAGGGCGGCGACGATGTCCAGGCGGGCGTCGCCGTCGAGGTCGGCGATGTCGAAGGCCCGGACGTCCGCATCGGTCCGGAGCACGACGGGCTCGCCCCAGCCCTCCATCTTGCGGCCGGGCCAGATGTGGATCTCTCCCGTGAGGGCGTTCGCCGAGATGAGCTCGGGCAGGCCATCCCCGTCGAGGTCTGCGCTCCTCAGCCCGCGGAAGTGGCCCGACTTGGTGGGGCCTTGGGATGGGATCGCATCCGTAATGATTTGATTCTTTGGGTCTTCAGTGGGCGAAGCGCTTGCGTAGCGCATCTCCTCCAGCCTCGCCCCGCCGGAGATCACGAGGAGGAGGAACGCGGCAGCTGCGATGCTGCGGCCCGAGCGGTTCACGGTTATCCCTCAACGATCCAAAATTTCTCGCTAACCTAGCCCTCTCCGTCTGCTTCCCGACGAACCTCTCATTTTACAAGAGTTGTAGAGGAATAATCAATTGATTTCATGAAGGAATCGGAATTCGAGGCGTAGTGCCCCCTCGGGGCCGAAAGGTTTCTTGCCGCCCCAGCGGACAGCCGGTATACTCCCAAAAACAATCGGTTGGAGGGAAACCCTCTTTTGGGAGGGGAAACTGGCCCTCACCAGAGCGGAGCCTGAGCATGGAAACCACTCCCCGCCCCCCGGACGACTCGGTTCAGCCGGGAGGGATTTCTCTCTCCTCCAGCCCCTCCAAGGGGCTGCGGCGGCGGCGGCGGCGGCGGGAGGATGCCCGCCCGCCGGCGGAGGAACCCCAGGGGGAGAAGGCCGCCTCGCCGCCGCGGCGGAAAAGATCCCAGGGCCGGCGGCCCAGGCGGAGGGAATGGCGGTGGAGAGTGATCGCCGCGTTGGTGGCGGTGTGCGCCTTCGCCGCCCTTTTGTTCACCGCCGTCCAGAGCGTCACCTTGGACTCGGTGGTCAACTTCCTTATGTTTGGCACGACGGACCCCTACATCTCTCCTGCCCGTCAGAGAGAGCTCCAGGGCGAGTTCAAAGAGATGATCCAGAAGGAGCTCGGCGGCCCGGGGAAGAGATAGACCGGCCGCTGGGGGGCGGGGTCCCTCTGCCTGCGTTGACAGGTTTGGGGCCGGGGATTAAAAAGAGACCTTTTTCCGCCCCTGGGGCCTTGGTTCTCGGAAACGGAATCCCATGTCCTTGCTGGAAGACATTCGCGGCCGGCGCGTTTTCTCGTGCGTGATGGGTTTGGGGTACGTTGGGCTGCCCCTGACGCTGGAGTTCGTGCGCGCGGGCTACCGCGTGGTGGGGCTCGAGACCGATCCGTCGCGGGTCGCGGCCCTGCGGCAGGGCCGTTCCTACATCACCGACGTCTCGGACGGGGAAGTCAAGGAAGCCCTCGACACCGGGCGGCTCGAGCTGACGGGCGACCCCGCCATCCTCTCCCAAGTCCAGACGGTCAATATCTGCGTCCCCACCCCGTTGAGCAAATCGGGGGACCCGGATCTCTCCTACGTCCAGGGAGCGGTGCGGTCGATTGTGGAGACCCAGCGGCCGGGCCAGCTCTACGTCCTCGAGAGCACGACCTACCCGGGCACGACCGAGGAGGCGCTCCTCCCGGCGCTCTCCCAGAACGGCCTCCGGGTGGGGGAGGATTTTTACTTGGCCTTCTCTCCCGAGCGGGTGGACCCGGGGAACCCGCGCTACAACACCCGCAACATCCCCAAGGTGGTGGGGGGCGTGACGCCACGGTGCACCGAGGTGGCCTGTGCGCTCTACGCCAACTGCATCGAGGCCATCGTCCCCGTGAGCTCTCCCCGCGTGGCCGAGATGGTGAAGCTCCTGGAGAACACCTACCGGAGCGTGAACATCGGCCTGGTGAACGAGCTGGCGCGGATGTGCCACAGCCTGGGGGTGGACATATGGGAGGTGATCGAGGCGGCCAAGACGAAGCCCTTCGGGTTCATGGCGTTCTACCCGGGCCCCGGGCTGGGGGGCCACTGCATCCCGATCGATCCGGTCTATCTCTCCTGGAAGGCGCGGCAGGTGGGGTTCGAGGCGCAGTTCATCAAGCTGGCGAGCCAGGTGAACGCCCGGATGCCGCAGTTTGTGGTGGACCTGGTGGTGAAGGCCTTGAACGACCGCGGCAAGGCCCTCAAGGGGGCGCGGGTGCTCCTGGTGGGGGTGGCCTACAAGGCCGACGTGGGCGACACGCGGGAGAGCCCGGCGCTGGACGTGTGGCATCTTTTGGAGCGTCTTGAAGCGCGGGTGAGCTACCACGACCCGCACGTCCCCAGGGTCGAGGCCGGGGGGGAACGGCACGGCTCGCGGCCCCTGGATACGAAGGTCCTCGAGGAGGCCGACTGCGTGGTCCTCCTGGCCAACCACGGGGAGCTCGACCTCGCCCTCATCCGCGCCCGCTCGGACTGCATCATCGACACGCGCAACGCCTTCAAGGGCTTCCCCAGCGATGGGAAGGTCTACAAGCTGTGAAGAATGGGGCTGCGGGCCCCGCTTTCGGTGGACCGCCTGCCGCAGTTGACAGGGATCGGCCTTTGGGGCTTTAAATGAGGGTTCCGCCGAGGCGGCGGAGGAGGGAGAGGCCTTGAGCGCCCGGCAAGGGGCGGGCCAAGGAGTCGTGGGGTGAGAATGTATCGGTCGACGGCCATGCCCACCAAGGAGGAGGCCGCCGCGGGGCGGCGGTGGGTGCTCGTGGACGCGAAGGGCCAAACCCTCGGCCGGCTGGCCTCCCGGGTGGCCGTTTTGCTTCGGGGCAAGCACCGGCCGGACTGGACCCCCCACGTGGACGGGGGGGACTACGTGGTGATCGTCAACGCCGAGAAGGTCCTCCTCACGGGGCGGAAGCTGGATCAGAAGAAATACTACCGGCACTCTGGATATCCCGGCCACCTCAAGGAGGTGACGGCGAGGCGGGTGCTGGCGACCCACCCGGAGCGGGTGGTGCAGGCGGCGGTCCGGGGGATGCTCCCGAAGACCAAGCTCGGACGCGCCATGTTCCAGAAGCTCAAGGTCTACGCCGGCGAGGCGCACCCCCACGCCGCCCAGAAGCCCGAGGCCATCTCCTTCGAATAGGCCCGGCCGGCGAGGGCGGCATCAAAAGAGGGAATCAGCGGAAACCGCATCATGGCGACCCCAACCACCTACTACGCAACGGGCAAGCGGAAGACATCCGTCGCGCGCGTCTGGATGCTCCCGGGCGATGGGCGGATTCTCATCAATAACACTCCGGTCGACGAGTATTTCTTGCGCGACACCTCCCTGATGCTCATCAAGCAGCCCTTCGACTTGACGGGGACCTGGGGCCGCTACGACGTGCGCGCCACGGTGGAGGGGGGCGGCCTCTCGGGCCAGGCGGGCGCCGTCCGGCACGGGATCTCGAAGGCCCTCCTCGGCGTCGACGCCTCCTTCCGGTCCCTCTTGAAGAAGGCGGGCCTCATCACGCGCGACTCGCGCGTCAAAGAGCGGAAGAAATACGGCCGCAAGGGCGCCCGGAAGAGCTTCCAGTTCTCCAAGCGTTAAAATTCCACGCGCCTCGCTCGCGCCCTGTCCTCCGAGGGGGAGGGTTCATCCATGTTCCGGGCCGCCGTGGTGGGGGCCACGGGCTACACAGGCTTCGAGTTGCTGCGCCTGCTCGCCTCCCACGGGGGCGTGGCGCTCGGCGCCCTGACCTCCGAGACCTACGCGGGCAAGGAGGCGGGGGAGGTCTTCCCCGCCCTCGCCTCCGTCGTGCGGGGAAAGTTCCAGAAGTTTGAGCCCTCCCTCTGCGAGGGGATGGACCTCGTCTTCTGCTGCCTGCCCCACCGGGTGGCGATGACCTCCGTGCCGGACCTCCTGGAGCGGGGCGCCCGCGTGGTGGATTTTTCGGCCGACTTCCGCCTGCAAGACCTCTCGGTCTACGAGGCCTGGTACAAGACCTCCCACGCCTGCCCCGAGCGCGTCTCCCAGGCGGTCTACGGGCTCCCCGAGCTCCACCGCGAACGAATCCGCAAGGCGCGCCTGGTGGCGAACCCGGGGTGCTACCCCACGGGCGCGATCGTCGCCCTCTATCCCCTCTTGAAGAGCCGCCTTATCCGGCCCTCCTCGATCGTCATCGACGCCAAGTCGGGCGTCTCAGGGGCGGGCCGGAAGGCAGACCTCGAGCTTCAGTTCTGCGAGGTGAACGAGCGCTTCAGGGCCTACGGCGTGGCGACCCACCGCCACACCCCCGAGATCGAGCAGGAGCTCTCCGCCGCGGCGGGAGGGCCCGTGCGCGTCTCCTTCACCCCCCACCTCGTCCCCATGACGCGGGGGATCCTCTCGACCATCTACGCCGACGCCCAGCCGGGGGCCACGGCCGGCCGGGCCCGGCAGGCGCTCCGGGACTTCTACGACGGCGAGCCCTTCATCCGCTTCATGCCGGAGGGCGCGTTCCCGGACGTGAGCCAGGTGGCCGGTAGCAATTTTCTCGACATCGGCTTGACCCTCGATGAGCGCACGGGGCGCTATGTCCTCGTCACCGCGATCGATAACCTGGTCAAGGGCGCCTCCGGCGCGGCGGTCCAGAACATGAACTTGATGCTGGGCCTCCCGGAGACCCAGGGTCTCGCCCATCCGGGGTTTTGGATGTGAGCGAGGAGGCCTTTCTCCGGGAGGCGGCGGGCGGCGTCTGCGCCGCCGGGGGGGTGCGCGCCGCGGCCGCCACGGCGGGGATCAAAGAATCCGGCCGCCCCGACATGGCCCTCCTCCATTTCGACCCACCGGCCGAGGCAGCGGGGGTCTTCACCCGCAACCGGGTGTGCGCGGCCCCGGTCCTCCTGTGCCGGGAGCGGGTGGGGAAGGCCCCGCTCCGGGCGATCCTGATCAACAGCGGCAACGCCAACGCCTGCACCGGCGAGGCGGGCCTTGAGGATGCGGAGCGGCTGACCGCCTCGGCGGCGTCCCGGCTGGGCTGCGCTCCCCGCGAGGTGGTCATGTGCTCCACCGGGCTCATCGGGGCCCGCCTGCCGGTCGGGATCATGGAGCGGGCGCTGGACGGCCTGGTCGGGGGCCTCTCGCCCGCGAACGGGCGCGCCGCCGCCGAGGCCATCCTGACCACGGACACCCGTCCCAAGGAGTTCGCCCTCGAGATCGAGCTTCCGGGAGGGAGAGTCCGGCTGGGGGGGATGGCGAAGGGGGCGGGCATGATCGCGCCCGACATGGCGACCATGCTGGCCTTCCTCGCCACGGACGCCGCCGTGCCCTCCGCCGCCCTGGCCGCCGCGCTGCGCCCCGCCGCGGAGGCGACCTTCAACGCCATCACGATCGACGGCGACACCTCGACGAACGACACCGTGCTCCTCGCGGCCACCGGCGCCTCCGGGATCCGGGTGGGGGAGGGGGAGGCGCTCTCCCGCTTCGCGGCGGGCGTCAGCCGGGTGTGCCGCGAGCTTGCGCTCGCCGTCCTGCGCGACGGGGAGGGGGTGACGAAGGTGGTCGAGATGCGGGTCCGCGGGGCGGCCGACCCCGGGGAGGCCCGACGCGCCGCCCGGGAGGTGGCCGAGAGCCTGCTGGTCAAGACGGCCTTTTTCGGGGGCTTGCCCAATTGGGGCCGCATCTTTGCGGCCGCCGGGAGGAGCGGGGTCCGGGTCGAGCCGGCCCGCATGGGGCTGCGGATCGGGGGCGTGGAGGTGGTCCGGGCGGGAGCCCCCGTGGATGGCTGGGAGGCGCCCTTGGCCCGGGCGCTGAAGGAGCCGGCGTTCGCGGTCGAGCTGGACCTGGGGGTCGGCGCGGCCGAGGCGGTGTGCTGGACCACCGACCTGAGCTACGAGTACGTCCGCATCAACGCCGAGTACCGGACCTAACCGCTTGGGTTCCCGGGGGTTGAATCCTCCCTTGCCTTGTGAGACATTCCCTGGCGCCGCGCGGGGGCGGCCGCCGCGATGGCGGATTCGCGCGGGTAGATCTTGAGCCATCAGTTGCGTTGGAGTTCATCTCAGCCCCCTCCGCCGGGGTGCTGGCAGGGTTCCGCCTCGGCGAAAGGCGGAGCAAGAGGAGCGTTGCGTTGACCCCGATCACCTTGCGAGAGCTGCTCGAAGTCGGCGCCCATTTCGGGCATCAGACCACCCGGTGGAACCCGCGCATGCGGCCCTACATCTTTGGTGCCCGCAATGGGATCTACATCATCGACCTCCAAAAGACGGTCCGCCTCTTCTCCCAGGCGCGCGAGTTCATGCGGGACGTGGCCGCGCGGGGGGGCAAGATCCTCTTCGCGGGCACGAAATCCCAGGCCCAGGCAATCGTCGCCGAGGAGGCGCAAAAGGTGGGGATGCCCTATGTGACCAAGCGCTGGCTCGGAGGGACCCTGACGAACTACGCCACCATCAAGAAGTCCATCGCCCGGCTGATCGACCTCGAGGCGATGAAGGCCGATGGGACCTTCGACCTGCTCGCGAAGAAGGAGTCCGTCCGCCGGGAGAAGGACCGCCAGCGCCTCGAAAAATTCCTCGGCGGGATCAAGACCATGGAGAGGCTGCCGCAGGCCCTCTTTGTCGTCGACGCCAGCCACGAGCAGATCGCGGTGCGCGAGGCCCGCAAGCTCGGCATCCCCGTCATCGCCCTCGTGGACACGAACTCCGATCCGGAGGGGATCGACTACGTGCTTCCGGGCAACGACGACGCCCTGCGGTCCATCCGCTACTTCATCTCGCGCTCGACCCAGGCCGTGGCCGAGGGCCTGACCACGCGCGCCGAGACGGGGGCCGAGGAGGTGGAGGCCGTCATGGCCTCGGGCGACAAGGTGGCCGCGGAGATCCTGGCGGCCGCCCAGAAGAGCGGCGGGAAAGAGGGGCCCCCGAAGTCCTGAGCCGAGATCCTCCGGAACGCGGGGGCCGCGATCGTCGGGCAGAGAGCCGAAGGAGAATCTTCGAGAATGGAAGTGACCGCACAGATGGTGAAGGAGCTGCGCGGACGAACGGGCGCAGGGATCATGGACTGCAAGGAGGCCCTCCGGGAGAAGAATGGCGATTTCGAGGAGGCCGTCCGCTACCTCCGCGAGAAGGGCCTGGCCAGCGCGGCCAAGAAGGCAGGCCGCGCTGCGAGCGATGGAGGGGTCGCGGCCCTCGTCGAGGCGGGCGGACGCCTGGGCGCGCTCGTTGAGGTGAACTGCGAGACCGACTTCGTCGCGCGCACGGAGGATTTTCAGGCCCTCCTCGCCCGGGTCGCCGCCCACGTCGCGCGGGCGGGGGAGGAGAGCCTGCCTCCCCGTGCCGGGGGGGAGCCCATCCAGGAGGCCGTCACCGCCGCCATCGCCAAGCTGGGCGAGAACATCGTCGTCGCGCGGGGGGCACGCTTCGCCCTGCCGCAGGGCCAGGCCGGCCGGGTGGCCTCCTACGTCCACCCCGGCGGCCGGATCGGGGTGCTGGTCGAAATCCACTGCGCCTCCGAGGCGAAGGCCGCCAGCCCCGAGTTCGCCGAGACGGCCAAGGACGTCGCCATGCACGTCGCGGCGAGCAACCCTTTCTACCTCCAGCCGGACAAGATCCCAACGAGCGTGATGGAGAGCGAGCGCCAGATCCTTCTCGCCCAGCAGAGGGATTCGGGAAAGCCCGAGAACATCCTCGCCAAGATCGTGGAGGGGCGGCTTAACAAATACATCAAGGAGATCTGTCTGCCCGAGCAGCCCTTCGTGAAGGATCCCGATCAGACGGTCAAGGCGGTGCTCGCCGCCCGGAGCAAGGCGCTGGGGGAGCCGATCACGGTCTCCCGGTTCCTCCGCTTTCAGCTCGGGGAGACCTCCGAGCGGGGGGCGGAGTAGGCATGTCCCGGCCGCACTCGGGCCGGTTTTGGGGGATGGTCCATTGAGCGACGGCCTCCGCTTCCACCGGATTCTCCTCAAGCTCTCGGGCGAGGCGCTCGGCGGGAGGCTCAAGTACGGCATCGACCACGCCGTGGTGGATGAGATCGCCGGTGAGGTCGCCGAGGTCCACCGGCTGGGGGTCGACATGGCGATCGTGGTGGGCGGGGGCAACATCTTTCGCGGCGCCGCGGCCGCCGCCGCGGGAATGGAGCGCACCAACGCCGACTACATGGGCATGCTGGCCACCGTCATCAACGCCCTCGCCCTCCAGCACGCCATCGAGAAGGCGGGCCTCGTCACCCGGGTGCAGAGCGCCATCCACATGGCGGAGCTTTGCGAGCCTTACATCCGCCGCCGGGCGGTCCGCCATCTCGAGAAGCGGCGGGTGGTCATCTTCGCCGGGGGGACCGGAAACCCCTACTTCACGACGGATACGACGGCGAGCCTGCGGGCGATCGAGGTGGGGGCGGAGTGCATCCTCAAGGCCACGAACGTGGACGGGGTCTACTCCTCTGACCCGCGGGAGGACAGCGAGGCGGAGTTCATCCGGGAACTCACCTACATCGAGGTGCTCAACCGGCAGCTTTCCGTGATGGACACCACGGCCATCAGCTTGTGCATGGACAACAATCTCCCCATCATCATTTTCAACCTCATGAAGCGTGGCAACATCCGGCGCGTGGTGAAGGGGGAGCAGGTGGGAACCCTGGTCGCGTCCCGCTAGGGCCCTCGTGGGCCGGGGTCAGCCGGTGGGGAAGGGAGCCTCGCTCCCCGCCGGGACAGGACGGAGGGCGACGGGCCGATGAACGATTTGGTCGGCGACCTCAAGCGGCGGATGACCGCCACGGTGGATACCTTCAAAGAGGAGATCGCCCGCGTGCGCACGGGGCGGGCCTCGACCGCCCTCATCAGCCACCTCAAGGTGGAGTACTACGGGACCCCCACCCCCTTGAACCAGCTCGCCACCCTGAGCGCGCCCGAGCCGCAGCTCATCGTCGTCCAGTCCTTCGACCGGGGGGCGTTGGGGGAAATCGAAAAAGCCATCCAGAAGGCGGAGCTGGGGCTGAACCCATCGAATGACGGGAAGATCATCCGGGTTCCGGTCCCTCCTCTGACGGAGGAGCGCCGCAAGGAGATGGTCAAGCTGCTCAAGAAAATGGCCGAGGAGCACAAAGTCGCCCTGCGGAACATCCGCCGCGATGGCAACGAGGGCCTCAAGGCCCGGGAGAAGAGCAAAGAGCTCACCGAAGACGGCCTCCGCCGGGGCCAGGCCGAGGTGCAGAAGCTGACCGACCAGTTCGTCACCCAGATCGACGGCTTGCTCGCATCGAAGGAAAAAGAGATCCTCGACGTCTAACCCCGCCCGGGGAGGGCGGCTCATGGAGCCTCAGATCAACCCGCGGATCGACCTGGCCCGCCTGCCGCGCCACGTGGGAATCATCATGGACGGCAACGGGCGCTGGGCGAAGCAGCGCTTCCTGCCGCGCATCGCCGGCCACCGCGAGGGGGTCAAAGCGGTGGATCGCGTCGTCGCCCACGCCCGCCGGATGGGCCTCCGGGCGCTCACCCTCTACAGCTTCTCTCTCGAGAATTGGAGCCGGCCGAGGGATGAGGTGGACGCCCTCATGGACATCCTGGCGGAGTTCCTGGAGCGCGAGCTCAGGCGCATGCTGCGCGAGGGCATCCGCTTCAACGCGATCGGCCACCTCGAGGACCTGCCCCGTTTCGCGCAGGAGATTGTGGCGCGCACGATGCGAGATACCGCCCGGCAGGAGGGCATGGTGCTCACCCTGGCACTGAGCTACAGCGCCCGCCGGGAGATCGCCGACGCCGCCCGGGCCCTCGCCCGGGAGGCCCAGGCCGGCAAAATCGACCCCGAGGACATCGACGAGGCCGACGTCGCGCGCCACCTCTACACCGCCGACTTGCCCGAGCTCGACCTTCTCGTCCGCACGAGCGGGGAGCTGCGCCTCTCGAACTACCTCCTGTGGCAGGCGGCCTACGCGGAACTCTTCTTCACGGACCTCTACTGGCCGGATTTCGGAGAGCGGGAATTGGAGGAGGCCGTCCTCGCCTACCAGTCCCGGGTGCGGAAGTTTGGCCTCACCGAAGAGCAGCTTGCGGCGCGGAAAGGCTAGCAACCTGTGGCCCGCGTCCTGAGCGCGGTCGCGCTCGCGGCGCCCGTCGTCCTCGTCGTCTCGTACGCCCCCCCCATCGGCTTTTTCTGGCTGGTCCTTCTTTTCGTCCTTCGGGCGGGCTGGGAGTATCAGCGGCTCCTCGACGCTTGCGGCTGGCTCGGCCGCAGGTGGGATGGCGCGCTCGACGCGGGGGCGTTCCTCATCGCGGCCTGGGCCGGGGGGCCCATGCCCGGGCTGGTCCTGACCCTCATCCTGCTGCGCCTTCTGGTGCGCTCGATCAGGGCGGAGACCCCCAAGGCCGGCCTCGCCGGGGCGGGAGTGTCTCTCCTTGGCGTGCTCTGGATCGGGGGGGCCGGGGCGCTCATCGCCTCGGCGCGTGCCCTGCCGGGAGGAAGAGAGGCCGTCCTCTTTCTCCTCGCCGTGGTCTGGGCGAACGACGTCGCCGCCTTCTACGTGGGCCGGGCCATGGGCCGCAGGCAGATCGCCCCGGCCATCAGCCCCGCAAAGACGGTGGAGGGGGCGGTGGGAGGCCTCCTCGGGGGGGCGGCGGCGGGGGCCGCCTTTGCCGCCTGGGCCGGGCTGGGCGGGTTGAGTCCCATCGCCGCGGGCCCGGCGGCTCTCCTCCTCGCGGCCTTCGCCCAACTGGGCGACCTTTGCGAGTCCCTCCTCAAACGGGCCGCCCGCGAGAAAGACTCCGCCGCCTTCATCCCAGGCCACGGGGGCCTGCTGGACCGAATTGACGGTTTGCTCCTCGCAGGCCCGCCGTTCTACTATTTTTATTGGACCCTCGCCACCTAGATTCCGACCAAGGGGCCGCCATGCAGCGCCGAATCGCCATCCTGGGCTCCACGGGCAGCATCGGGGAGAACGCCCTCCGGATCGTCGCCGACCACCCCGACCGCTTCCGGGCCGTCGCCCTGGCGGCGGGGAGGAACTGGGGGCGCTTGGCCGAGCAGGCCCGGGCCTTCCGCCCCCGGATCGTATCCGTCGCCGATCCGGCGGACGCCGAGCGCGTGCGCGCCCTGGCGCCGTCGGGGACGGTCGTCCTCAGCGGGGAGGAGGGCCTGAGCGAAGTGGCGGCCGGCGCCGGGGCGGACGTCGTCCTCTCGGCCTTGGTGGGGGCGGCGGGCCTCTCCCCCACGCTGGCGGCCATCGAGGCGGGCGCGTCGGTGGCGCTGGCGAACAAGGAAGTGCTCGTGATGGCGGGCGAGCTCGTCACGGCCCGGGCCAGAAGACGCGGGCTCGGGCTTCTTCCCGTGGATAGCGAGCACGCGGGTGTCGCCCAGGCCCTGGCCGGCCGCCCCGGGACAGAGGTGCGCCGGGTGGTTCTGACGGCCTCGGGCGGGCCCTTCCGCACCCTGCCGCTCGGGAGCATGTCGGAGGTCACGCCCGAGGAGGCGCTCCAGCATCCCAACTGGAAGATGGGGCCCAAGATCACGGTGGACTCGGCCACCATGATGAACAAGGGCTTCGAGCTCATCGAGGCCCGCTGGCTGTTCGGGCTGGACCCTGATCGGGTTGACGTGGTCGTCCACCCCCAGAGCATCGTTCATGCGATGGTGGAGTTCGTGGACGGCAGCGTCCTCGCCCAGATGAGCGTGCCCGACATGCGGATCTCCATCGCCCATGCGATGAGCTACCCCGAGCGCATTCCCTTGCGCGTTCCCTACCTGGACATCGTCGAGGTCGGGGCGCTCACCTTCGAGGAGCCCGACCCGGCGCGCTTTCCCTGTCTGGCTCACGCGAGGGTGGCCCTGCGGGAGGGGGGCACGGCGCCCGCCGTCGTCAACGCGGCCAACGAGGTGGCGGTGGCCTCCTTCCTGGAGAACGCCGCGAGGTTCACGGACATCCCCGCCGTGGTGGGAGCGGCGCTGGAGGCGCACGAGGGCTCCCCCGCCGGGGACCTCGATTCCATCCTGGCGGCGGACCGCTGGGCCCGCGAGTTCGCAGCGTGCCTTCTGAACGGCAGGAACCCCAAAGTCCGCCGTTGGGCCTGAGGCCGCCGGGAGGGGAAGGCGCCCTCCCCGCCTTCGCCTGGGGCGTGGCCACCCTGTGGGGGGTGGGCCGCGTTCCGGGGGCTCCGGGCACGGCGGCTTCGGCCGTGGGCCTGGCCCTCTATTGGCTGCTCTATCAAGGGGGGGGCGTTTGGCCCCCGGTGGCCGTCCTTCTCCTTGTGGCGGGGGGGATCTGGTCCGCCGGAGTGGTCGAGCGGCTGACCGGCAGAAAGGATCCGCCCGAGGTGGTCGTGGATGAGTTGGCGGGCCAGATGCTGTGCCTGCTGGGGGCTCCTCCCACGGCCCCGCACTTGGCCGCCGCGTTCGTCCTGTTCCGCTTCTTCGACATCGTGAAGCCGGTGCGCTGGGTCGAGGCCTTTCCCCGCGGGTGGGGAGTGGTGGCGGATGACCTTGTCGCCGGGGCCCTGGCGTGGCTCCTCCTCGGGGGGGGGCGGGCGGCGGGCATCCTCTGAAGGCGGGGAGGGGGAGGGTCATGGCGCAGGCGCCCGAGGAGTGGCTGGGGCCCGTCCTCTCCGCGAGGAGGTGGCGCATCGCCGTCGCCGAAAGCTGCACGGGGGGTCTCATCGCCCACCGCATCACCAACGTGCCCGGAAGCTCGGCCTATTTCGACCGTGGGTTCATCGCCTACAGCAACGAGGCGAAGATGGAGCTTCTCGGGGTCCCGCAGGAGACCCTCGTCGCCCACGGTGCGGTGAGCGAGCCCTGTGCCCGGGCCATGGCCGAGGGGGCGCGCCGGGCGGCCGGGTGCGAGGTGGGGCTTTCGGTCACGGGCATCGCGGGCCCCTCGGGGGGCACGGCGGAGAAGCCCGTGGGGACCGTCTTCATGGCGCTCGCCCTCCCCTCGGGCACGCGCTGCCTGAGCTTTCGCTTCCAGGGGGGGCGCCAGGCCATCAAGGAGCAGACGGCGGAGGAGGCCCTCCAGATGCTGCGCGCGGCCCTGGGGGAGGAGGGCTGAGCCCGGCCTCGGCCGGGCGAGTCCTGCCGCGCCCGAAGAAGGGGGAGGCGTTGCGCGCGTTTTTGGCCATTCCGCTTCCCGCCGAGGGAGCGGCCGCCCTCCGCTCCCTCCAGGAGTCCCTGCGCACCTTGTCCGCCCTGGAGGAGTTCCGTTGGGTCGCCCCCCGGAACATCCATCTCACCCTGCGCTTTTTGGGCGAGATCGATGAGGCCCGGGCCCGCTCGGCGGGGGAGGCCCTCGGGGCCGCCGCCTCCCGGGGGAGCGCCTTTGAGCTCTCGTTTGAGCGCTTCGGCGTGTTTCCCCACCTGAGGAGCCCCAACGTCTTGTGGACGGGCCCGAGCGAGACGCCGCAGGCGCTGCGGGCCCTGGTCGAGGCGCTGTTTGAGGAGCTCGAGAGGGCCGGCTTCCCGCGGGAGGAGCGGCCCTTCCGGGCCCACCTCACCCTGGCCAGGCGGCGAGGCCGGAGGCGGCCCCCTCCGGGCCTGGAGGGGGAGCTGGTGGCGGCCGAGCAGAGGTGGCTCGTGCCTCCCCCCTCCTTCCGGGTCGAGGAGGCCGTCCTCTTCCAGAGCGAGCTGCGCCCCGGAGGGGCGATCTACACCCCCATCCGGCGCCATCCGCTGGGGGAGGCCATCTAGGTCGGCCTCGCTGGGCTTGAAGCAAAAAAAGCCCCGCGCGATCGCTCGCGCGGGGCGTCCCCTCCTCGTCCTGCTGAGGGAGGAGGAATGGAGGAGGGGAGTTTCGCTCCCTATGGGTGGAACTTGAAGTTCGGGTGGCGGCGCCAGAAGTAGGCGCCCATGGCGCCGGCCGCCAGGAGGTTTCCGATCAGGATGGCGGGGATGGTGAGGGCGTGCACCACCGCATCGGCCACCGTCATGCTCACCCCGATGAACCCGAACTCAAAGACGACGAACAAGAGGATGATGCCGAAGCCGTAGTTCGGGTCGCGCTCGGCCAGGCGGATGAGCCAAGCGCCGATCACCCCGATGGCGATGAAGACCAGCCCGTGCACCCAAGTGAACCAGATGACCATCTCGAAGGAGACGGGAAGACCCTGGGCGGATGCGGCGTCCAGCCCGCCCCGGAAGAAGGCGGCTCCCAGCACGCTGGGGGTGAACAAGGGCCTCCCCTGGTAGAGGTCGAGGAGGAAGAACCAAACGGCGATTGTCGCGGCTCCGATGAGGCCCCCCACCATGCCCTCCTCATACACCTTGGACTTTTGGAGGGAAATATCCATCGGCTGGCTGTTGGGTTGCGCGGCCATGGCGCGTCCTCTCCTGTTGACGGCGGATGCGGGGCGCGCCCGGAGAAACCCGTCGCGCCGGCATCATCGCAATCCACCCATCGTCTAGAACAAAAATAGATGCGGAATTCATTCCCGCCCACTGGCATTTTGCGCCCCAAAGCGGCCGGGGGGGACCCAAAGGACGGGTTTTCTTGGGATTTCTCCCTCCAAAGCCCGTGTGGGACGGGACAGCGCCGATGGGGGGGTGGAGGGGAGAAAAATTTTTCCCTTGACTTTCGTTTTATATATGCCATATATTCCACGAAAGTTCTTGACAGGGCCGCTGATTTCGGTGGAGCCAATCCCCGCTGTGAGTCGGGCCCAAAGAGCCCGCCCGCTCCGGACGTTGGGGCCTCCCGCGGGAGGATGTCACGCTTCCCGGAGGAGCCCCACGCCTGGGCGGGGCGTTGCGACTGGGGGGCCAAATCCCATAGATTGGATCGCGCATCCCCGCCCCTGCGCGATCCTCTCCTCGAAGGAGCCAATTTGATGAGCCAAAAGAACGGGTCTCCGCCCAGCTCCTCGGCCGATCCCAAAGAGAAGGAGCGCCGCGAGAAGGCGATCGAGATGGCGTTCAGCCAGATCAACCGCCAGTATGGCAAAGGTTCCGTCATGCGCCTGGGGGAGGGGCCGGCGTTGGGGCCCATCCCGGTCATCTCGACCGGCTCGGTCTCCCTCGACGCCGCGCTGGGGGTCGGCGGGGTCCCCCGGGGCCGGGTCGTCGAGATCTTCGGGCCCGAGGCTTCCGGCAAAACCACCCTCGCCCTCCACATCGCCGCCGAGGCCCAGCGGCGCGGCGGAATGGCCGCCTTCATCGACGCCGAGCACGCGCTCGACCCCGTCTACGCGAAGGCCCTGGGGATTCAGATCGACAACCTCATCGTCTCCCAGCCGGACACGGGGGAGCAGGCCCTCGAGATCGCCGAGATCCTCACGAGCAGCGGGGCGGTGGACGTCGTCGTCGTGGACTCCGTGGCCGCCCTCGTCCCCAAGGCGGAGCTCGAGGGAGAGATGGGGGACCACCACGTCGGCCTCCAGGCCCGCCTCATGAGCCAGGCCCTGCGCAAGCTGGCCGGGGTGGTGCACCGGAGCAACGCCTGTTTCATCTTCATCAATCAGATCCGCATGAAGATCGGCGTCATGTTTGGCAATCCGGAGACCACGACGGGCGGCAACGCGCTCAAGTTCTACGCCTCGGTCCGCCTCGACGTCCGCCGCGTCGCCTCCATCAAGGAGGGAGAGGAGAACGTGGGCAGCCGCACCCGCGTTCGGGTGGTCAAGAACAAGATCTCGCCCCCCTTCCGGACGGCGGAGTTCGACATCATGTTCGGCACGGGCATCTCGCGCGAGGGGGACGTGCTCGACCTGGCCGTGGACAAGGGCGTCGTCCAGAAGACGGGCGCCTGGTACTCCTTCGGCGATGACCGCATCGGCCAGGGCCGGGAGAACGTGAAGCGCTTCCTGAAGGAGACGCCGGACATCTTCGTCGAAGTCGAGCGCCGGGTGCGCGCCGCGGTCGGGATCGGGCCGGGGGAGCTCCCGGCCGCCGCCGAGTCGAAGCCCGCGCCCAAGGCGATGACACCCCAGTGATGTGGCCGGTCCCCCTCGGGGGGGCGGCGCTTTGAGCGCCCAGGGCAGGACCCCCCGCCCGCCGGGCGGCTCCCTCCCTCCCGATGAGCGGATGAAAGTCTCCGCCCTGCGGTTGCTTGCCCTGCGCGCGCACACCCGGGCCGAGCTCCGCCAGAAGCTCCGCAGCCGCGGCCACGGCGGCCGGGGGTTGGAGGCCCTCCTGGAGCGCCTGGCCGGGCTCGGCTACCTGGACGATGGGGCGGCGGCGCGCGGTTGGGCACGCCGCCGGCTGGAGAGCCGGCCCATGGGCCGGCGCTTGATGGAG